>MDSV01076893.1_pt1 | contig 19098 bp, 26 predicted proteins | sample 810851 | NCBI WGS metagenome assembly MDSV01 (sample SAMN05326640, study PRJNA326480) | marine metagenome | isolation source: seawater | place: Atlantic Ocean: North East | collected 2012 | reverse complement strand
TTGGTATTTATACCTAATTATTACTACTCCTGAACCACCTGTTCCAGTATTACCTGAAGCACCACCTCCTGTATTTGCTGTTCCATTTCTAGTTGGACCAGGTGGACCACCTGAAGCTCCTCCTCCAGTTCCTCCAGTTCCTCCACTAGACCCTGTATAAGTTCCTGCGCCTCCACCTCCAGCATAAGCTGTTGGGGTTGCACTTATAGATGTTGTTGCACCAGCACCTCCATTACCTCCAGCACTAGATGAACCTCCTGAACCACTTGCAGTTGCACCACCTCCACCACCACCACCTAATTGTGGAAATCCTACACCTGATGGGCTTGGTCCACCACCATTTCCTTGTGGTGGGCTTACAGGTGGTGTGTTACCTGAACCTGCACTTCCTCCTCTTCCAGCACCACCTCCTGAACCTCCATTTGCTCCACTTGTTCCAGGAAATACTCCACCACCTCCTCCACCAGCAGAAGTAATAGTGCTAAAAACTGAATTTGCTCCAGTTGCCCCAGCACCAGGACTACCTCCTGCACCACCAGCACCTACTGAAATAGGATATGTTGTACTAGCTGAAACTGATAATGGAGTAGAAGCTAAAGGTGATTTAGCTGGTGCATATGGGTCTGTAGATAAAGTTCCCTCTCTAAATCCTCCTGCACCACCTCCACCTCCAATGTTACACCCTGCACCACCTCCACCACCAACTGCTATATAACTTACATTATTATTTCCTGGTGTTGGTGCTGTAGTTACTACAAAATTAGCATCAGCATTAAAAGTATGAATTTTATAATCTCCTGAAGTAGTTTCTGTTCCACCTGATGCCACAATATAATCAGGTGTTGTACTTAATGCTGGTGCTGTTTCATTAGCACTTGTAACTGTGATCCAACCTTGACTAGCATCAGAATAAATTAATCTTACACCTACTCTATCTGTTTTTAATTTTGGATCAACACAACCACCTTTGATTTTAGAACCACCTCTACCAATTACAATATTGTTTGTAGAGGCATTACCAGTAGAATCAATAATAATCATTTCTGTTCCTACTGCTGGACTGCTTGGTAAAGTAATTGTTAAATCTTGTGATGTAATAGCACCACCCATTCCTATTCCGTGAATATAACAACCGAAGTAATATGTTCCTGTTGCTGATGGTTTAAATTCTATGTATCTAGTTGTTGCCGCATTAAAAGGTGTGGTGTTAATATAATTTGTTTGATTACTTGCTCCATCTAAATAATAACTTACTCCTGATGAAACTATACCTGCAATAAAAGTTGAAAGTGTTCCTGAGTTTGATGTTGAAATTATTAAAGGGTGTGAATCATTTGTATTATCAGTTTGTGTAAATCTGTATGTTCTACCTTTTAATAATGTCAAAGCCATATTTCTTGAACCATCTAAAAAATAAGCATTACCTGTTCCTCCAGTTACATATAAAGTTCCTGAAGCTACTGTAACTGCATAATTTAAAAATGGACTAGCATCTGATGTATTTATAAAATAACCTTTATTTGCTACTGCTGTAAAAGAAGCTGACTTTGTAGTTGAACAATAAGTAACTTGATCACCCATATTTGTAGAACCTGAATTAGCAAAAGTAACTCCTGCAGGAATAGTAAATGTATCTCCACTATCTCCTAGAGTAGTTGTTGTTCCACTTCCTGGAGTTATTTTATCTACTTTAATAGTTGTCATTGTACTAGGTATCTAATTATAACCACTCCTGATCCACCATTTCCTGCTTGCATTCCTGGACCTGATCCTGGACCACCATAAGATGATGCTGCACCTCCTCCACCTCCAGTATTAGCAGTTCCATTTGTACCTGTTGCTGCACCTGGAGTTCTAGTACTACCTGCTCCTCCACCACCAGCACCTCCTGATGCTGATCCTGGAGCATTATAAGCACCCCCACCTCCACCACCAGCTACAAAACCTGAAGCACCAACTCCTGGACCATAACTTGGTGAAATATCTACACCTGTTCCAGCTACACTATGAGCAGTTGGACCTGATGCAGCAACTGCTGCACCTCCTGCACCACCCCCTGATCCACCATTACAACCACCTATTGCAGCACCTGCATTACCCTGAGACGGACTAACTGGAGGAGTGTTACCTGCTCCACCACTACCACCTGGATAGCCACCACCTCCCCCTGATCCTCCTGCTGAACCAGTTCCTGGACCTTGACTTCCTCCACCACCACCACCTGCTGAAGAATTAGAAATAAAAGTTGATGTACTACCACTTACTCCTGGAGATTGTGGTGCAGCACCTGGACCTCTTCCTGCTCCACCTCCACCTATTACTACTGGATAAGATTGTACTGATACTGGTTGAGACGTAAATGATCTATAACCACCTGCTCCACCTCCACCTGCTCCTGCTGATGTTCCTTGTCCACCTCCACCTGCACCTGCAACTACAATATAATCAATAACATTATTAGGAGCACTTGCAGCTAATCTTGTAACTTGAAAGTTAGCATCCCCTGTAAATGTGTGAATTTTATAATTTCCAAAAGTTGATTCTGTTCCACCAGTTGCTCCTAAAAAAGCTGGTTGCAAACTTGCATCATTACCTGCTGTTGCAGTTATCCAACCTTGTGATGAACCTGAATAAACTAATCTTACTCCACCTCTATCTGTTGCTATTAGTAAATCGTTACAAGCACCTTTTATCTTACTTGAATTTCTACCAAGTGTAATAGCATTTGTTCCTGCTTGACCAGTTTGATCAACAATAATAACTTCTGCACCAGTTGCTGGTGAAGCTGGTAAAGTTACTGTAACTGCTGATCCTGTATTAATTAAAAAACCTTTATTAGCTGTAGCTGTAAATGGAGAAGATTTTACAGTTGTACAAAAAGATAAACCAAAACCTGTAGCTGTTCCATTATTAGTTAATGTAGCACCACAAGGGATTGTTATTGTATCGCCTGATTCTCCTAATTGGATTGATGTGCCAGTCTTAGGAGTGATTTTATTTACTTTTAGTTCACTCATAATTTTTACCTATGCTACAAATGTTCCATCACTATTAAAAGTGTGTATTGAATCTGATCCTGAAGTCGTTTTTGTTCCACCACTTGCAGATGGAGAATCTGAAGTAACATATCTTATTATTACAACTCCACTACCACCATTTCCTCCAACTCCTGGAGCATTTGATGGACTTACATTTGTTCCTCCACCACCACCACCAGTATTTGCTGTTCCAGGATTTGCTGTTCCATTAGCTGGATTTCTTCCTGCACCTCCACCTCCTGATCCACCAGGACCTGGACTACCTCCTGGAGTAGCACCTGTGCCACCTCCACCACCAGCTCTCGTAACTGATGAACCTGATATACAAGATGCTGTTCCTGCACCACCAGTACCTCCTGTTGCACTACTTCCTGAACCTGAAGCATTACCTCCTACTGCACCAGCACCTCCTCCTGAACCACCACCCTCTGGAACTGAATTTCCTGCATTATTTCCTTGTGGAGGACTTACTGGAGGAGTATTACCTGCTCCACCATTTGCACCTGAAGCTGGACTACCACCTGGACCACTTCCTCCTCCACCTGATCCACCTGCTTTACCTGTTCCAACTGGACTTGGGTGTGCTACGTTACCTCCACCTGCTCCACCTCCACCAGCAGATGTTATTGTACTGAAAACTGAATTTGTACCACTATCACCATCACCATTTGTGCTATAAGGATTTGCAGTACCACCTCCTCCACCTGCACCAACTGTCATTGGGTATGATGTACCTTGAACAACTGCAAAATTTTTAGAGGCAACTGTTCTAAATCCACCAGCACCACCTCCACCTGCACCCCATTCACCAACTGCACCACCTCCACCTGCGGCTACTACTAAATATTGAACATTGTAAGATACAGCACCTGATACGTTTGCAGTTGAATCTGTTACTGTTTTCCAACCTCTTGTGCCATCAACATAAACTAAAGTTACTGATTGACCTGCACTTGATAGTGTTGCATCTGCACAAACTCCATTAATCTTAGAGCTATTTCTACCTATTGTAACTGATTTACAAGCTACATTAAAAGTATTTTGATAATCAGCTATAGCAATTATATCTCCAGCAGAGGGTGAGCTTGGTAATGTAACTGTAACTGCACCACCATTTGTATTAATAAAATAACCTTTACCAGTTACACCAGTTAGTGGACTTGTTTTAGCTGTTGTACACCAGTCAACAGTTCCTGTTCTACCCATTCCTGTAGTAGATGCTCCACTTGCAATCGCTACTGTTTTACCACTTGCACCTAATGTAATTGTTGAACCACATTTAGCTACGAGTGAGCTTCCGCATGAATCTTGAATTGTATTTACTTTAATTGTACTTGTCATAATTTACCTATTGAAATTTATACCTTATTACTACTTTACCTGAACCACCTGCAGAACCTCCTGCTGTTGGATAAGCTGGGTGTGAACCACCTGCTCCGCCACCACCAGTATTAGTTGAACCTGCTGTTTGTCCTCCTGATGGTCCAGCTCCTGTTCCACCACCACCTGTTCCGCCTGCTCCACCACCATTATTTGGGTAACCACCCCCTGAACCTCCACCTCCAGCGAAAGCTGTTGGAGTTGCATTAATACTTGTTGTTGCTCCATCTCCACCTGCACTTTTATAAGGTGATTGAGGAAAACTTTGACCTACAGCAGTTGCTCCACCACCTCCACCTGCTTGGTTTTGTGGACCAGGATCACCTGATCCTCCATTATTTCCTTGCGGTGGACTAACTGGGGGAGTATTTCCTGATCCACCTGTACCTGGACCAGTATTTCCTGCCGCCCCACCTCCTGAACCTCCACTTGATCCTGGCTGCACACCTGTACTTCTTGTTCCTCCTCCACCACCACCTGCTGATGATATTGTAGAAAATCCTGATGCATTACCATCAGTACCTCTACCTCCAGGAGATGGTCTACCTGCACCCCCACCACCGATAGTTATTGGGTATGTTTGTGCTGTAACTGTAATTCCTGTTGATGAAGCAAGTGGACTTGCTGTGTAAGGATCACCTGTAACTTTAGCTTCTCTAAATCCACCAGCGCCACCACCTCCGCCTGTACACCAACCTCCACCTCCACCACCTGCAACAACCATATAAGAAACATTTGTATTTAATGAACCACCTATTCCTGCTTGTGATACAACAAAGTTAGCATCAGAATCAAAAGTGTGAATTTTGTAATCACCTGATGTAGTTATAGTTCCACCAGTTGCAGTTATGTATTGTATTACTCCTGTTATATCTGAATTTGAATCATCTGTAGGAAGCCAACCTTTTGTTGCATCTACATAAATTAATGTGACAAAGGCATTATTTGTAGATATACTTCCACAAGCTCCACAACCACCTGCTAATTTAGAACCTCCTCTACCTATTGTAATATTATTACTTGAAGCAGTTCCTGCATAGTCTTTTATAGAAACTATATCACCTGCACTTGGGCTACTTGGTAATGTAATTGTAACAGCTCCACTCGTGGTATTTATAAAATAACCCTTTCCTGAAACTCCTGTAAATGGTGATGTCTTTGCTGTAGAACACCAATCAACTGCACCTGCTCTTCCCATTCCACAGGTACTTGCACCTGTTGCAATTTTAACTGTTTTACCTGATGACCCTAAAGTTAAAGTTGATCCACATTGTACATCTACTGTATTTACTTCTATCTTACTCATACTATTACTACTGTTGCCCCTGATTCTATTGTTAATGTTCCTGAAACTGTAAATGGACCAGCAAATACTGCATTACTACTTGCTTCTATTCTTACATTTCTTTTTAAATCTTTTTTATGATAATTTATTACGTTATCTTTTCCTGGACTTGCACCAACATAAAAAATATAATCTTTTTCTTCCATTTATCCTCCTAAGATACATCTACTAATAAGCCAACTACAATATCACATAAACCACTTGAAGATGAAGATTGTGCTTTTAAAGAGTAACCTGTAGCTAATACATACTTTCCTCTTAAAATTTCTATCTTACTTGACGGTGGTATTGATACTGCTTTAGCTAATTTAAAATCATTTGATCCATCTCTCATTGTTACATCCAAAGTTATTGATGCTGTTGTACTTGTATTACAAGCATTAAGACCAATAATAATTTGATTATTAGATGTAGCAGTTACGATGTTAGTTTCACTTGCATTTGCAAGAGTAACTTCTGTAGATTTAAAATTATTTGCCATATTTTATCCTCCTAAAGCTATTGCAAAAGGGATAGCATTTGGATCGCTTTCTCCCTCTATATTTACTGTTGATGGTATTGTTGCTGTTGCTGATCCAGTTGCTACTTCAAAAACAGAAACAAAAGCACTTCCATTGTAATATTTAAAAATTATTTTACCACTTGTATTTGTATCAGCAAATATCTGACCTGTATATTTAGTTGATGGTTCAGAAGTACCACTATTGTTTGAAACAGTTGCACTTAGAGCATTGTTTAGATCGCTTCTAAAACTTGGAAATCCTTGGTTTGCTATAATATAATCGTGTTGTGCCATATTTACCCTATACCATCAGTTATTTTTATAATCAACAATATATTATACTCCTTTTGCTTGATAATCAAATGTTCTTGATACTCCTGATCCACCACTATTTTGAAAAGCAATATCAAATCCTGTAGTTGATTTATTTGAAATAGCATACTTATCACCTGAAGACATATTTTGAATAGATAATGTAATAGCTATACTATCCCCTAATCTAAATGCTTTAGGGTAAGTTACTGATTTCGTACTTGTACCTGAAGCTATATCATTTTGAGAGTTAATAAATGCTTCTAATCTTAAAACTACACCAACTGCTGTTACTATAGGTGTAGCAGTTCCATTATCTGATGTTAACAATACTCTAAATTTAAAGTATCTACCTGTATAATCTCCAATGGTAAAATCTTGAAATGTTGAGAAAGTTGAATTATCGTCAGAAACAGATATTTGTAGCTCAGATGAACAATTAGTGTTAGCATCACCATCAAAGTTAGATGGTTGATCATCAAAATCACCTGTTATAAAATCAAATATTCTAGCCCTATCTACTACTTGTTGTTCTAATGTAGCTGTGATTTGTGTTGTTACAATTGCACCAGCATCAATAGTATCTGAAAAAGCATAAGTACCTGATGATTTAACTGTAGCATTTTCCCCACCATCAAATAAGGTTGATGTTATAGAATCAAAATTACCTGATACATCATCAAAAAGTTGATTACCTTTTAATATAATAGCTTTAGCTCCGTCTTCTAATACTGTTACTACAGTATCATCTGTTGTACCTGTAAAATTAGGATTTTGATTATCTGTTAAAAGATTTGTAAAATCACCAATTGTAGTAATTTGTGTTACAACACTACTTGCATTAATAGATACGTTACCAAGTTTATCTACTGCTTTAATTAAGTATGTTCCTGTTTTCGCTGGCACTACAATTGAAGTACCTGGTCTTGATAATTTCTTTACTAATACAATTGAGTTTTGCCATTCAGCACCTGTAGTCAATGGACTATAGTTAATTCTATAATGTGATAAATCTAAATCAGGAACAGGGTCAAAACTTAAATGAGCTTCTTTTCCAACTATATTACAAGCAAAGTTTTCTACATCTGCAGGTGGTGCTATTTGTCCAATAATTTTTCTACTTGCTGTAATAGATGATGAGTTTACACCAAATATGTTTACACCTCTAGCACGAACAGAATAAGTAGCTTTATCAATTACATTTAAAAACTCATATTTAGTTCTTGCACCCCTACCAATTAATTTAAAAGTATCAGCAGGACTTAATGCAGTACCATCAGCATCTGTATCTTGTTTAACTTCTACTTCAAATATATCAGTAAAGTTATCTGTTGGAGCTGTTAACTCTATTACTAATTTAACAATTACAGTACCATCATTATAAGCTACGAGTTCATCTGTTAATGTTATTGCTTGTGGTGCCGCTACAGTAGTTGCAGTAGGCAAGTTTGTTGCTTTACCACTTGATACAGTTGAATAATCACTTGTTGTAAAATCATATACAGCACTAGCAGTTTCTCTAAATTCACACGAAACAGTTGGTACTGGAGCATCTGAACCTCCACCCATTCCAAATGCCCAGTTTGTTATTTCAAAAGTTTTATTTGTAAATCCTAATCTACTATTTGTAATTTGTACTGTATCTCCAATATCCAATTGAAATGCTTTTAAATTGAATGTAGCTGTAAAACTTATTTGCTGTCTTGCTTTTAATAATTGTATTTTAGCTAATCTTTGAACAGTATGAGAAGATGTGGTCATTGGAAAATTAAACTCACCAAATATTCTTTCTGAATTATCTTCTGTTTCAAATGTTGAATTTGTTAATACTGGATAATCTTGTGGTTGATAATTATTGTCAGGTTCAGAATATAGTCCTTTAACAGCATTAAATAATTCTTTTTTAGATATTCTTGTATTTAATGTAATACCACTTCTAATATGTTCTTCATCTAATGTTACACTAGGAGTTTCATATACTGCTGGTCTTAGTTTAAATTGACCATTAGAATATGTTAAATGTCCTGCTATTGAAGATAGCATATTTTCTAAAATAGTTTTAGGTGATTTATCTAAGTTAAAAGTACCATTCATACTAAATCTTTTTTCTGTTCCTGCTGGATTAGCAATAGTAACATTTTCATCACAAGTATTTGCTACTGCTGAAAAATTTGTATCATTTATTTCATTAGCATCTGCTTCAAGACCAAATCTTTCATTAAGTAAATAATCTCTCATACATAAAGCAGGATTAGTAGAAAAAGCTGTTGCACTACTTCTAGGGTCAAATACTTTTCTACCCTCTACTTCAAACGTAATATTTGGAACACCATTAGTATAAACATCTTTGTCAAAGTTTAATCTAACATAAAGATAGCTTATTCCTCTTAATCTATGATTTGTTGTCCATTGTGAAATATCACTTACTAAATCAGCATCAGCAACTTGTGCATCAGCTCCTAAATGTTTTTTAATTCTAGCTTTACCCTCATACTGATTACCACTTGATGGGAAAAATCTTGCAATACCATTAGAATCAGAACCATCTTGTGTTAATGGAACCTCATCTTCATTAAAGAATACTTTTGTAATATCATTAATTTCGTGACCAGCAACTGTAATAATAATATGTAAAAATTCATTAGTAGAACCTGTAGCTTCAGCATAAACCATAGTTCCACCTACTCTTGTTTTACCATATATAATTCTTTGTGGAGCTACACCTGATTTAGCTGTAACCATTGTACCTTGTTGTAAGTTTGTACCTAATTCAGGTATATCTATATCAGGTGCTAATTTTTTATTAACAGCACCTAAAACTAATTGTGAACCAGCAGATATTATAAATGTACCAACTAAACCTGCTGTTGTTCCTGATAATCCTAAAGCACCACCAACACTCATAGCGGCACCTGAAGCACCTATTGCAGGTATTGCCGCAAATCCTGTAGCAACTGCGGCTACTACTAATGCTGTTTTTACTGTTTTACTTCCCATTACTCAATCCTCCAAGCAAAATCACAAGTTGTAGTGTTTCTTGTTTCTACACCTGCTTTTGCTCTAAAAATACTTTTCTGTCCAATACATACACCTAAAGTTCCACCAAGTTCTTCATTGGTTTTTAAGAAAACAACATCACCTCTTTGTGCATATACACAACCTATAGACTCAAAATTATTTTCTTTAGCAATATCTTTAGCTATATCTAATAAGTCTTTTTTATTTAATTCTTGTATTATTTTTTTAGCATCTTTTAATGAATTGTATTCTTGTTCAAATACAATCTTTCCTGTAATTGTTTCAATAGCACCAATAACAAAATTCACACAATCTGTTTTACCTCTTCTAAATTTAACTAATTGTTGTTTTTGTATATAATCTGATAACTTTGTATCCCAGTTTTCTATTCTCATTATGATCCTTTCTTACCCCAAATAATTTCTTTATCTTGTAAGTCAGGTACAAACTCTAAACCTAAATCACCACTAAAACTAAGTTGTTGATCTTCGTGAGTGTATCTTCTTTCTTTTGCTCTATCTAAAACTATTAATCTATTTTCTAAACTTAATTGAATAGTTGCTGTTTCTGGTCCTTCATCAATTTTCATTATATCCATCTTACCTTTGAACAAGGTATATACATCAGCAATTACTGATTTACTGGTATCAAATAAACCAAAAAATATACTAGCATTTCTATTTGTGTAATTTGCAGAAAGTGCCGCTGATATTAAGCTAGATTTAATGCCTGTTAATCCTAATGTTGCACCAATAGCTTCTACTTGATCACTTTCTGAAACAGCACTTACGTTCATTAAATCACCTAAACCTGTAAAAGTATTAGAAGAACCACCAGCAGTCATAGTTAAATCTCCATAACCATTCCAAAATCTTAACGTACCTGTACTAAATTCTAATTCACAAGCTAAAAATGGTCTTACAACTTGACTAACAATTGCATTATTAAAAGCTGTTGTTATACTCCTAGCCATTTTAGTCCTTTATACTTAATATTTTTTTTCTACCTTGATATATTTCTGTCTTTGCATTTACTTTTTTACAAGAAAATTGTACTCTTTCAGGTCGTACTTGTCTTTCTGCAATTCTTTTTGAACGTAAACAGTCACTCATTTTTTCTTTATAAGTATGCTCAATCATAGAACCATTTAACATCATTATCAAAGCTACTACTACCTCTGTCATTATTTATAACTCCCATTTGCTCTAACTTTATCTTTTAATGTTTCTAGTGATTCTGCAATTTTATCTACATCTTTAATTAGTCTATCAATGTTCACTTTATTGTTCATCATTTCATCTATTCTTGTTGTAAGTTTTTCAATATCAACAATCATATCTTCTATTAACAAAAACTGCTCACTATCTGCTGGAAGTGAACCCATTTCTCCACGTGGCCATTTTATTCTAAATTCTGTGTTTTCATCTACATCTGAAATCATTAACTTACCATTGGTTTCAATAGTATTAAGTCTTTCAATAATTCCAAAGTAAGCCCAAACTGCTACTGCAACTGCAACAATAATAGAAACTAAGTTTCTTAATGGCAACTGTATATTTGTATTATCACTTACTTTCATTTTAACCTTTATATTCTACTTTAGAATTGTTCTAATGTATGTTTTTCTTTTTACTTTTATTCATACCCATATAATGATCTCCAGGTTCATAATCCCATCTTTTTCCGTGATGACCTCTTATATCAGCATACCACATACGCATTTTAACAATTAATTTTCTAAATTTTAAGCTCATTCAGGTAAGGGTATATCATAAGATTTAGATGGTTTCTTCATAATATTATTATCACCCATCATTTTTATATTAGGGTTTTCTTTCTTGTACTGGTCTTTCATAGAATCCCAATGACTTTTTGCATCTTTAGGTCTATTATCTATGCTTGTAGGAGCAATACCTGTACATTTTTTAACTAATAAATAAAATTCAGGATTATGTTTTAATGTGGGATTATTATTAACTCTACCACACATTTTCATTAATTCTAATTGTTGTTTAATAGCAACATTTTCTTTTGATGTTTTACAATCTGTGCCTAAATATTTTCTGTAGGTAAATCTAAGGTATTCATCTTCGTGTGTATTACTGTCACTATAGTTATAATTAGTATCACGTCTTTCTGTACTTACCTCAAATTCTCCACATCTTACACCATACTCATTTAGATATTCATTTCTTGCTGAAGCACTACTTGTTAATCCAACTATAATTATAGTTGCTAGTAAAAATGTAATTATATAATTTTCTAAGTATTTCATTTACCATAAATCCTATCTGTTTAAATCCTTAATATCATATGAGTGTTCACGTACTTGGTCAGCTAATTGTCTGTATAAGTTCTCTGCCATTTGCCAAGTAGCTTCTGCTGATGATAATCTAGTATTCATATCTGTTAATTCTTTTTGTGCAATTTTTAATTCACTTTCTAGTTTTATAATAGTAACTTTACTTTCATTAATAGTTGTAGTTAAATTTAAAACATATTTGACTGAAGTAAATCCCCCAACTACTATTGAAGCAACTACTGGTATAAATATAAAATTTTTTTTAAATAATTCTGCAAAGTTCATTATAATGCCTCAGTAGCTGATAATGATATTCCATATTTGCTTACTTGGTCTGTATCCCAACCAGTTTCATTACTATCTAATCTCATTATTGTTTTTGCATTTGTATATGTAACAGTAGCATCATTAGCTATTGTTTCTATACCTTGTCTTAATGATGGTTCTATTTTTACATCTGCTTCACCTGAACCATTAGCACTTACATCAGCAGTTACCATATACATATAAGAACCTATCTGTATATAATCACCAGCTTTGAATACATTTGCTCTATCAGCAGTGAAACCATCTAAAGCTACCTGATTACCTGTTTGACTTGCTCCATTGACTCTGACAGTCCCTGTGGCTGTTCCTTGTATGGTTTTTCTGTCTTGATCACCTATACTAAAAGTACCTCTTCTACCTCTTAATTGTAAAAGAAAAGCTAATACAACTGATGCGTTTACTTTTAACATTGGTGGAAATTTAATTTGTGTAGTCCAATATTCACCCTCGTGTTGAACAATTTGATCTTGCCCTGTAAATGGACTGGTAGATACTGCTACAGTTCTAACTAATGAAAATCTTTGTGTTTGTACCCCAACAACAGTTGGAAATGTTAATGGGTATGATGGTGTAAATACTGCCATAATTATCCTCCAAATGCTTTTGCAAATTTACCACCTCTCAATTTAGCATCTGCTACTGCTGATATAGTTGATTGTTGGATAGTTGGCAACATATTTGCTATTTCTGATCTTACTGTGTTTGTTACACCTAAAGCAAAATTTAAGTTCTGTGTTATACTTACTCCTCCACCTCCACCCATCATTGATTTTGAGTCTGCATTATTTCTTACAACACCTGCACTATTTGGAACAAATAATTCAGGACCTCTTTCACCAACAAGTGTAGGTGTGTTTCTTTGAACAGTTCCTCCACCAGCAGACATATCACCTACTTGAATACCTTGATCTAAACTACCTATTTTACCAAATATATCATTTAAAAAACCTCCACCACTTACACCCTCTCTAATAGCTTTAGTTATTCTATCCATTACTAATACTTGGAATAATGTTTTTTGAATATCTATTAATACTTCTCTTAAAATATCTTTGAATTTTAAAGCACCTGTTTCACCTCTAGCAAAAGCATCAAATATTTTATTACCTGTCTTTTCAAATGTTTTAGCTAATCCATCACCTATACCATCTAATCTTTTTTGTATCTCAGAAAATTCTTGAGTTTTTGTTGATAAAAATTCTATATTATCTGCTTGATCTCTTATTGCTTTATTTATAACGGCTTGGTCTTTTATCTTTTTAGATAATAAAGCATCTTCAATTTTTCTTGCCATAGCAAGTTTTCTTAACTCTAATTCAGTTTTACCTAAATCTTCTATTTCTCTTTCAGAAGATAATAATGCTTTTGCACTTAAATCTTCTTGAAGTTTTGTTAATTTAGATTTTTGTTTTAAAAGTTCATTTTGTTTTTCATCTATTCTTAATTTGCTTTCTGCATTCTTATTAAGTATTTTTTCAATAGTTATTTTCTTTTTATTAAGTCCATCAATTTTTTGGCTTATTACAAGCTGATCATCAACACTCATTGAAAGACTTTGATATATTTTATCTTGCTTTTCTAATTCTTTATTAATTTTTGCTAATTCTTCTTGTAGTTCAAGTTCATTTAAACCTCTTAATGTTCCTTCAAAAGTACCAAATGCTGCATTTAACAATTTCATCAAACCAGTTACTATTTTAAGTGCACCCTGAGTAAGTACATTGTTTTCTATAAATAATGTAAATTCTTCGTTTAATGAATCTAAAGCACCAGCTAAACCACCTGCCGCTTCTTTACCTGTATCTTCTACTTGACCTCTTAAAGCATCTAATAAAACTGTTTGTGCTTTTAGTTTTTCACCTACGAAATCTAATGTTTTAATTTGTTCTTTTTGATCTTCTGTAAAAGAAACACCAACTCTTCTTAATGCTGATAAACCTATCTCAGGTTCTTCTAATGCTTTACCTAATTGCATTGCTGCACTTTTAGCACTTCCAAAACCTATTTCAGCTAAATCCTGTGATAGTCTTAAAGCTTCTCTAAATGTATCTCCTGTAATTGATTTAAAGGTTAATAACACACCTGCCGCATCTCTTATTTCTTGTGTACTTGCTAGTGTTTGTATTCCAATCTCTTGTGATAAAGATTCTATTTCTAATAAACTTAACCCTGCCGCACCACCAGTTGCTTTTAATATACCCTCTAATCTTTTAAATTGTCTTTCTGCTTTAGCACCTGCAGAAACCATTTTACCTAAACCAAATGCTACAGCGGCAATTGCTAAAGTAACTCCTGCCGCTTTCAAACCAATGTTACCAATAATAGTTCCTAATGAAGTAAGCCTACCTGCTACTGGTCCTAAAGGTCCTTGTATTGCCGCTATTGATTGAGAAGCTCTTCTAAATTTATCTTGAAATTGTCCTGCTGCAGTTCCAGCTTTTTTAGTTGCTTTTGATACTTTTTCTGTACCTTTCTTAACTGTTTCTGTAGCTTTAGTAAATTTTCTCTCAAATTCTTGTGATTTGCTTCTTAGTTCTACTGTTATTGTTGCTTGATTTGCCATTAGTCAGGGAATCTCCTCATTAAATCTTCTAACTCATCCCTTAATAATGGTTGAGCTTTTTTACCTTTATTTACTTTCATTTTATATCCCTCCATAGCAGACATAAATTCTTTAACACTACAACCCCAAAAGGTTTCAGGTGTCATATGGAGGAATCCTAATCCAATCTCTAGATAGTCTTGGATGGGGTAATAGCTTCTTGATTCTCCACCTCTGCTTTTGGGGAGTCTTCGTCTTCCCCAGCAAAGATTGTACCTAAAACTTCTCCTGCCATTACAGCAGAAGTTGTTAAACCAGTTTGCATTATCATATCACCAACTGCAATATGTGTAAACTTACCTTTTGCACCTAATAGACCCTCGTGCAAAATAACTGATATATCACTTAGAGAGAATTTTTGTTCTGCAATTGATCTTGCTACATCCATTACAGACTTTCCTGTTCTATGTTCTATTTGTACTATGTTGTCAAAGGTAAGTCTGAATACTCTTTCCTTATCACCAAACTTACGACTTATCTCACCCTTGTATTTGTTCATTGTTATCTCCTAATGCTTTCTTTAGTTTTTTCTTTGTTGTTATTGATTTCTTCAACTCTCCATTGTTGTCTTCTATACAATGAATTTCTGCTTTACTTTGAAAAGTAACTAATTTTTGCACTATAAGATTATCGTGACCATTAAGGATTAATTTATCTAATGGACGACAATCAACATCTTTTTTACATTCAATAACTATATATTTTAATTTAGTTACTTTTATAAATCCGTGATGTTGATCGCCATTTAATTCAAAGTTTATCACTTTCCAACCATTTGTCCATTCAATCATAATTACGCGTTAGTGTAAGTTATTGTACCATTTGATTCTAATGTGACTGAATACGTTTCTTCACCATTAAACTCACCAGCTCTTTCGTAAGATGTAACTATAAAAGCACCTTTTACATCTGATCCATCACCAAAAACTAAATCGTAATTGACTGAACTTCCTGTAAATGCTGCACCTCTTAAATTATTCTCACCTGCTGAATCTGTAAATACTCCACTTGCAGATATAGACATACTTCTTATACCCATATTTGATCCTAATGCTCTACCAATATCGTGTCCTGCTGATCCTGTAAATGTTGCTGAGTCTTTATTTGTAACATCAACCATTTCTCCGTTGATACTCATAGATGTACTTCTTAGTCCACCTATAGTAACTGCAGAGCCACCACTATTGTCTTTTAATAAAAAACTACTTCCTTTTTGTACTGCCATTTTATTTCTCCTTATTATATATTTTTATATTAATTATCATAAACTACTGCTCTAAATCTCTGTAATCCGTGTGATGTTAATCCATCATTTTCCTTTATCACATCAGCAAATTCAAATCTTAAATTAACAAGACTTGCTCCTGAAACAGATAAAGAGGATTCGTGCAACAGAGCGTAAATTCTACTCATAATCTCTTTTATTTGCTTACTACCTCTATACCTTGAAAATGAATGAATGACAAGAGTATGTTCATTACCTTGTAAGGTTTTTGTACCATTATCTATTGCTGTTTCTTCTCCTAGCTTAACATAAGGAAAAGCTGTAGAATCAGGAACAAAATCATATACTGAAGCACCTAATGTGCTTGTAAGGTTACTATCCCCATTTAACACATCAAAAATTGTTTTTTGTAATTGTATGCTATGATCACTCATTATTTACCAAACTTTTCTAAACTTTGTTTTATCTTTTGAAACAATACCTCAGCTATCTTAGGTTTGCTTTTTTCTGAAGCTGGAAACATAAATGGTCTAGGTAACATTTTACTTGTTCCATATTCTAAAAATTTACTGTATGATGCTTCGCTTCTTACCTGTACCACATCCTTTTCAGCTTTAACTCTGATATTACTAACTAAGAACCCTGTATCACTAGCTGGTGCTTCTCCAGGTGCTGATGCTTTATGTGTTCTTGTTGGATTATATTTTTTGTATGTTTTACCTGTTTTAGCACCTTGTTGAATACTTCTAATAGCTTCTGTTCTTATTAGTTGACCACCACCCAATAAAACATCTTGCATTTCTTTTTCTAAATCTTCTTTTACTTTATCAAGAGCTTCAACTGCTTTTTGTACTCCTGTAAATTGTACTGTAAATTTCATTATGTTCCTACGTTTTCTGTTGCTACTAATTTAATATATTTATTATATTCATTATCATCTTCTATGCTTTTTATGTCAAATGTTCTTGAACCAAATAATATTCTCATAGATGTTAATATTCCTGATCTATATCTTATTGTAAACTCAAAATCTTGTGGGTTGCTTATTTGTTCACCTGATTGTTCATTAAATACTTGTTTACCTGTTTTAGCTTTTATTTGTGCAAAAGCTGTAAGATATGTAGTTCTACCTGTTGTATAACCACCAAAAGTATCACTAGATAATGCTGTGTTTTGAATTGTTATTTTGTTTCTTAATTTACCGACTGGTGAAACACTACCCATATTAACCTCCCAGTATTGAGTTTAATCTTTGTACTTTGTATGGCTGTAATAAGGCACCTATTGTGTAAGGTATTGTGTTTACAGATAAACTTGTAACAGCTTCTCTGTTTTCATAAAGATGTGTAGTTAATACTTTTATTGCTTGTACAATTGGTTCAGGTACATCTGATGCTCCACCATAACCAGCTACATATTTAATTTCATAAGCATTAGCATTTCTTGTTTCTGCTACTGTAGGCCAACTAGAACCTGTTTTTAAAACAATTCTAGCTTGTTCACTAATTGTATCTACATAATAATTTGTTGCCGCAAAAGTAGAAGCATTATCATCATTATCATAATATTTTACGTGTGTAACAGATGATACTGGTGCTTTTGGTAATACTATAAAATTTGTATTGTACTCTAAATCAGGAGCTGTGTATATTCCCTCTTGTAATTTTATATCATTGTAGAAAGGAAGCCTGTCTAAAAAAAGACTTAATGTTTGAGTTGTAATTGATCTGTTAAGATATGTTTCTATAACATTTTGTGATGCTTTAATTAGTTCAGTAATTAGTGAATCGTCATCACTAAAATCAACACGCATAAAAGACTTTTGATCAGAAGTTGCTACTGCTGATGTACTCCAAGCTGTATCAATTTTAATCCCTGACATTTCACTTCCAAATTACTTTTTCTTTTTACCTAATACTTTTTTTAAAATTTTCTTAACTTTTGTTTCAGTTGGTTTTACTACTGTTTTTTCAATTTTAGAACCTACTTTCTGAGCTTTACCATTATTAACCCATTTAGAAGCCATTTTCATTTGCCATTCTGTTGTAAAAGTATATTCCTGATCTTTCTTGTAAACCATAGTTGAAGCTCCTAAATCATCAGCTTTTGCAACGTGATCTACTTTCATTTTTATTTTCATAATTACTCCTTTTAAATTTTAACATTCAAGGGGGAAATACCTCTCGGCAGGATCCCCCTCAAATTCTATTAATTATTGGTTAGCTTGTGAAGCAGTAGGACCTGAAAGAGGTCTTCCTTTAACTCCAGTAACACCAAATATTGTACCTGTTCCATGCGTACCACTAAAGTTTAAAACTACTCTAGAGTATCTTTTGCCACCTACATAACCGATTGCGTAAACTGCATTACAGTCGCCATCAGCATCAATAGTTTGCCATAGACCATTAGTTCCCACTGTTCCACCTACAACATCTGTATTAGATGTTACGTCTGTGAAAGTTACGTTGTCATCAGAATGTTCTAATTCTATTTCAACTTTGTGAGTTGTACTGAATGTGATTCCGTTAGCTCCTACATTAACTACGTGAGTTACTGAAGAGAAGCCTTGTGAGTCAACACCTGTACAATTAGTGTCAGCATCTTTTACGATTGCATTTAAAGATTCATCAATCTTTATGCCACTTTTTCCATCATATATTGCCATTTTATTATCTCCTATAAGTTATAATTACTGAATAGTAATTGTTGTTATTGCTTCAGGTAAGATAACTTGACCACCAACACGTCTTCTAGCAACATATCTTACATTGCCTGATGACGCTTGTGTGAAAGGATCTCTCATAATTGATAAAGCAACTCTATCAATAATCATATAACCTCTTCTGTAATCACCGAATAAAACTGGTTTAGTTCCATCAGCAATATCAGCTAAGTCAGATGCTTCTACAATTGGATGTCCTAATAAATTAGAACCTACACCCATTTGATAAAGACCTGGTTGGAAGATATATTGGTTAGCACCATCTTTCAGTTTTCTAATTGCTGAAAGTGTTGATCTATTAAACATCCAAGTAGCATTTCTCATA
>MDSV01103970.1_pt1 | contig 19100 bp, 17 predicted proteins | sample 810851 | NCBI WGS metagenome assembly MDSV01 (sample SAMN05326640, study PRJNA326480) | marine metagenome | isolation source: seawater | place: Atlantic Ocean: North East | collected 2012 | reverse complement strand
TTTTTCTAAATAGTCAGTTACTACTTTTGACCCTGGTGCCAATGATGTTTTTACCCAAGGCTTTGTTTTTAATCCAAATTCTACTGCTTTTTTTGCTAGTAAACCTGCTCCAATTAAAACATTAGGATTAGATGTGTTCGTGCAAGATGTTATTGCTGCAATTAATATTGATCCATCATTAATTTTAAAATCAGTTTTATGAACTTTTGAAATATTTTTTTCTTTTCTTCCTACAATATTTTTTAACACTTTATTAAATTCAGATGAGGCTTGATTTAATGAAACTTTATCTTGTGGTCTTTTTGGTCCAGAAATTGTAGGAACAACAGAAGACATGTCTAATGAAATAGTGTCTGTAAAAAGAATATTATCGCTTGCCCACAATCCTTGTTCTTTTGAATATTTTTCTACAATAGCCACTGTTTGTTCATCTCTGCCAGAAAATTTTAAATATTTTAAAGTTTCGTTATCAACTGGAAAAAAACCACAAGTCGCACCATATTCTGGGGACATATTTGCTATAGTTGCTCTATCTGCAAGAGTTAAGTTTTTTAATCCTTCTCCGTAAAATTCAACAAATTTTCCAACAACTCCTTTGTCTCTTAGCATTTTTACAACAGTTAAAACTAGGTCTGTGGCTGTTGTTCCTTCTGGCAATTTATTTTTAAACTCAAAACCAATAACTTCTGGTATTAACATTGAAATTGGCTGTCCTAACATTCCTGCTTCTGCTTCTATTCCTCCTACTCCCCAACCTAGAACTGATAATCCATTTACCATTGTAGTATGACTATCTGTACCTACTAAAGTATCTGGAAATAAATAGTTATCACTTTTATATTTTTCACACCAAACTACTTTAGATAAATATTCTAAATTAACCTGGTGACAAATGCCTGTCCCTGGAGGAACTATTCTAAAATTGTTAAAAGCTTGCTGTCCCCACTTTAAAAAAGAATACCTTTCTCCATTCCTTTTAAATTCAATATCAACATTTTTTTCAAATGAATCTTTTTTTGCAGATTGATCAACCTGAACAGAATGATCTATAACTAAATCAACCGAAGAAAGTGGATTAATAGTATTTGGGTCTTTATTTTTTTCTTTAACAGCTTCTCGCATTGCTGCAAGATCTGCTACTGCGGGAATTCCTGTATAATCTTGTAATAAAACTCTTGCAGGTCTATAGGCAATTTCTGTTGAAGATTTTTTTGTATTTAACCAATTTTTTATAGATTCAATTTGATTTTTTGTAACTGACAAATCATCTTCATAGCGTAATAAATTTTCTAATAAAACTTTTAAAGATTTTGGAAGTTTTGAAATTCCTTTTAAGCCATTTTTTTCTGCTTCAAGTAAAGAATAATATTTAAAATTTTTTCCATCAATATTAATTGATTTTGAAGATTTATAAGAATTTTTATTTCCTGGTTTCATAATACTATAAATAAAATGTTGCTATACAACTTAATAGGAGAATTGACATAACATAATTAAATGACTTAATAAATTTCTCATTTGTCGCAAATTTCCTCATAAATTTACCGATCAAAGCCCAAAAAATTATACTAATGATTGCAAAAAAAAATGAAACACTAATTACCCAATAAGAGTTCATCAAAAAATTATTTCCTGATTCAACATATGTCGAAACAGCTATTATTGCAACAATCACTCCTTTTGGATTTAAAAATTGGTACATAAAAGTCTCAATAAAATTCACAGGATTAAGACTGGCTTTTTCATTTTCTGATTTTGAAAAAGATATTTTGTAAGCTAAATAAATTAAAAATATCGTTCCAGTAAATATTAGTATATCTTGTATTATTGGATACAATTTAAATATATTTATCAATCCAAAATTTATAATAGTTATAAGAGTTGTAAATCCAAAAATAACTCCCAACATAAGTGGAATAGTTTTTTTTATGCCGTGATTAAATCCTGAATGAGATGCAACTATATTATTTGGACCAGGAGAACAACTTGTCACAAACATAAATAGACATAAAGATAAAATCTCTGGATGCATCAATGCTAAGCTACCGGAAGTCCATTTTGTGATTCTTGTGATGGATGAACTAAAATAACTTTCCCTTCTTTATCAATTGAGCCCAAAATAAGTACTTGAGATATAACTCCAGCTATATTTTTTTCAGGAAAATTACAAACTCCTATTACTTGCTTTCCTTTTAAGTTCTCTTCATTATAGTAATGAGTTATTTGAGCAGATGATTGCTTAATTCCTATTTTGTCACCAAAATCTATTTTAATAACTAGTGAAGGTTTTCTCGCTTTTTCATTTTTTGTAACTGACACAACAGTCCCTACCCTAATATCTACTTTATCAAAAATATCATAGGTTATTTGTTCTTTCATAAATTTAATATATAATAGAAAATATTTATGAGTACAGAAAATAATAAGGATGAAATATTTAATAATTCAATTAAAATATTAAATGACCTTATCGCGTTTAAAACTGTATCTGGAGAAGATAATAATTCGTTAATTAATTACTGTGACAATATTTTAAAGAAACTTGGAGCTACATCCTTTAAAACATTTGACAATGAAAAAAAGAGAGTAAATCTTTTTGCTACACTTAAAGCAAAATCTAATAGTGGAAAAAAGCCTTTAATATTATCTGGACATACAGATGTAGTTCCTGTTTCAAAAAGTTGGAGCACTGATCCTTTTAAAGCTATTATCAAGGGAAATAAACTTTTTGGAAGGGGAGCTTGTGATATGAAAGGTTTCATCGCTTGTACTTTAGCTTACGCGCCAATATATTCTAAAATAAATTTAAATAGAGATATACATTTCTCATTTACATTTGATGAAGAAACTGCCTGTCAAGGAGCACCATTATTAATTAAAGAACTAAAAAAAAGAGGAATTAATGATGGTATTTGTATTGTTGGAGAGCCAACAAATATGAAAATAATTGATGCTCATAAAGGCTGTTACGAATATACAACTTACTTTGAAGGTTTAGCCGGACATGGTTCAGCGCCAGAAAAAGGAGTAAATGCAGTTGAATACGCAACCAAATATATAAATAAACTTTTAGAACTAAGAGAAATTTTGAAAACAAGAAGTCCAAAAGACTCTATATTTAATCCTCCATATACGACTCTTCAAATTGGAGGTATTTCTGGAGGTATAGCTAGAAATGTTATAGCAGATAAATGTAAAGTTGATTGGGAGCTGCGCCCAGTTATAAAAGAAGATGGCATTTTTGTAAATTCAGAAATGGATAAATTTGTAAAAGAAAAATTATTACCAGAAATGAAGAAGATCCATTCTAAATCTAATATAAAAAAAGAAATTATAGGTGAAATAATTGGTTTTAATAGAGAAATAAAATCAGAAGCCTGTGAATTTGTTTCAAGCTTAACCGGAGAAAATAAAAGAGAAGTGGTTTCGTTTGGAACTGAAGCTGGTTTATTTCAAGAGATTGGAATTAGTACAGTTGTTTGCGGTCCTGGATCTATTGAGCAAGCGCATAAAGTTGATGAATTTATATTATTAGATGAAATAAAAAAATGTTTAAATTTTTTAGAAGAAGTTAAAAAAAACTCAGGATAAAACTAATTAATATTTTTTGTCATTTGATTAGGAAGCCATAAAGCAATCTCAGGAAAAATTACTATAATTACAACAGCTAAAATCATCAGTATAAAAAGTGGAAATGCACTTTTGGCTATAAATCCCATATCTTTATTGGCCATGCCTTGTAATACAAATAAATTAAAACCCACCGGAGGTGTAATTTGAGCCATCTCAACTACAATTACTAAAAAAATTCCAAACCAAATCATATCAAATCCAGCTTGTCTTATCATTGGTTCAATTATTGCCATAGTTAAAACAACTGCCGAAATACCATCTAAAAACATTCCTAAAATAATATAAAAAATCATTAAAACAAAAATTAAAACATAAGGTGATAACTGCATATTTTGTATCCAGATTGCTAAATTTCTTGGCAATCCAGTAAAGCCCATTGCTAAAGACAAGAAAGTAGCTCCAGCCAAAATAAAAGCTATCATGCAAGAAGTTTTTGTTGCTCCTAGAAGTGAGGATTTAAAAGTTTCTTTGTTCAAACTTTTTTGAAAATATGATAAAATTAATGCTCCAACTACTCCTAAAGATGCAGCTTCAGTGGCCGTAGCAATACCTGTATAAATAGATCCAATTACTCCCAAAATTAATAAAATAACTGGCAATAGTTGCTTGGATTTTTTAACTTTTTCTAAAAAAGAAAAATTTTCTACGAATACAGGCATAATTTTTTTGTTTATTAATGACCAAATTATTACATAAAACATAAATATTAGAGCGATCATTATTCCAGGAATAATTCCTGCTACAAATAATTTTGCGATAGACTCTTGAACTGTAACCCCATAAATTATTAATATAATTGAAGGAGGTATCAACAAACCTAAAGTCCCTGATCCAGCCAAGCTTCCTAATAATATTTTTTCAGGATAATTTCTTTTTCTAAGTTCTGGTATTGACATTTTTCCTACAGTTGCAACTGTAGCTGCTGAGGAACCTGAAATTGCTGCAAATAATGCACAACCTACTACATTTACATGAATTAAGCCCCCAGGGAGTTTCTGCATCCATGGTGCAAGACCTTTAAATAAATTTTCTGAAAGTTTTGTTCTAAATAAAATTTCTCCCATCCAAACAAAAAGTGGTAACGCTGTTAACGTCCAGGAAGATGAGGCTCCCCAGATTGTTGTTGCCATTGCGTCTCCTACTGGTCTTGAGGTAAATAACAACATGCCAATTGATGAAACTCCTATCATGCTGATTGCAACCCATATTCCTGTTCCCAAAAAAAATAGAAGCACACTTATAAAAAAAATTGTTAAAAATATTTCAGCCATTTTATTTATTTAATATTCTTAAAATTAATTGATGAAATACACATACAAAAAATATTAAAGATCCTAAGGCAACACTTATTTGTGGAATCCAAATTAATATTTCATCAGCACCCTCGCTTCTCTCTTGAAATTCATAGGAAATTTTAAGCATTTTAAGAAAATAATAAGCCAAATAACCTGAATAAAAACTTGCTATAATTAAACACCAAATTTCTAATATATTTTTTTTATTTCCTGAAACTTTTTCCAAAAAAAGAGTAATCCTGATATGGCCCCCCTCTACAAAAGTATATGCTAAGGCAAAAAAGGATGACGCAGCCATACAATAACCAGAATATTCAGCTAAACCTCTAATATAAAATCCAAATATTCTGGACGCAATACCAGTTAGTATAAAGATCGCTACTAATATCAGAAAAAAAGCTGCCACATATCCAGAAAATTTGTAAACAGACTTTAGGTATATATCTAATTTATTTAACATATAAAAAGGTCGCTTTTTAAACGACCTTTTTAATTATATTAATTTTATTTGTAATCAGCAAGAACAGCGGCACCTCTTTCGCCTGCTTTTTTCTTCCATTCCTCAGCCATAGTAGATCCAACTTTCTGAAAATGTTTTTCTAAAGCAGAGTTAACTTTCCCTACTTTCATACCTGCATCTGCTAAAGCTTTTTTATCAGCAACATTACCTTTTTTTGATAAATCCCAACCTTTTTTTTCAGCAATTGCTGCTTCAGACATGATCAAATCCTGAGTAGCAGAATCTAACTTATTCCATGCTCCTCTATGAACTATCACCATATTTTTTGGAAACCAAGCTGCAATATCATAAAAATATTTTACTCCATTTTCCCAGATTTTTTTATTTTTACCTGTAGTTGGAGAAGTAATCATGCTCTCTACTGCTCCTGTAGAAAATGCTTGGCTTATTTCTGCTGCTTCAATCTTTGTTGGAGCCATTCCAGTTAACTCAGCAATTCTTATTGTTGCAGAATTATATGCTCTAAATTTTAATCCTTTTAGATCTGCTATGCTATTAATTTCTTTTTTACTATATAAACCTTGAGCTGGCCATGGTACAGCATATAAAAAAACTAATCCTTTTTTATCAAGACCTTTTATTATTTCAGGTTTTGATGCCTGGTAAAGTTTCATTGCATCATCATATGATGTAGCAAGAAAAGGTTGTGAATCTACTTCAAGCAACGGATCTTCTTTACCTAATGCTGACATAAATCTTTCACCTATTTGCGCTTGGCCTGTTCTAACAGCTCTGAAAATTTCTCCACCTTTATAAAGTGATCCCCCAGGATGAGTAACTATTGTAAGTTTACCTCCACTTTTATCTGAAACATTCTTTGCAAATTCCGCAGCATTAGCTGAATGAAAATTTGAAGCACCATACGCTAGCGCCATATCCCATTTTTCTGCAGCAAGTACTGAATTGCCATGCAACATAAATGCGGCAAATAATACTAAAATTTTATTAATTAACTTCATTATCCCTCCAATTTTTTAATTTAAGCTATTTCATTACGAAGTTTTACGAAATGCAATAAAAAAGTTACTGTTTAGATTGAAATATTATAAATTTTTAATATTATAAATAAACCTTGATAGAAGAATCCATAATTTTAAGTCAAATTATATTTATAGACATAATTTTAGCTGCAGATAATGCTATAATTATAGGGTTAATAGCAGCTAATTTTGTACCAAAAAATCGAAAAAAAATAATTTTTTGGGGAGTTGTTGGAGCTTTAGTCTTCAAAATTATTTTTGCAGTTTTTGCAACATTTTTATTTAAATTTTACTTCATTAAAATTCTAGGAGGATTACTCCTAATATGGATTGTCAATGATTTAAGAAAAGATTTATTCGAAATTCAAAAAGTTAAATCTCCTAAAAAACAATCAATGGAACCCTCGTTTATAAAAAGTATTTATAAAGTTTTATTCGCAGATATAACAATCAGCTTTGACAATGTCATTGGAGTAGTTGGTGCATCTAAAGGAAATTTTGGTTTCATGATTTTTGGTTTAGTATTATCTGTAGTATTAACTGGAGCTCTAGCTACTTATCTGGCCAATTATATACAAAAGCATTTATGGATAGTTTATGTTGGACTTGGATTTATATTATTGGTGGCAATACAATTAATAATTGGAGGAATGGTAGATCTAGAAATTATCAATATTAACGAAAAGTATATAAAATATTTTTAATTACTCTAATTCAATAGTACTTGGTGGTTTTGAAGTTACATCATATACCACTCTATTAATTCCTCTAATATTATTAACAATTTGATTTGAAACCATTTGCATAAAAGATTTATCAAATTGAAAATAATCTGCAGTCATTCCATCTTCAGATGTAATTGCTCTTAGTAAGCATAAATATTCATAAGTTCTATTATCTCCCATTACACCTACAGTTTTTACTGGCAACAAAGCGGCATAAGCTTGCCATATCTTGTTATATAAATTGTGTTGCTTTAATGCATTTATAAAATAATTGTCTGCTTCTTTTAAAATTTTAATTTTATCCTTTGTTATTATACCTGGCATTCTTATAGCTAAACCGGGGCCAGGAAAAGGATGCCTGGATATAATTTCCTTACTTAAATTTAATTCTAAGCCTAATTTTCTTACCTCATCCTTAAACAAGTATTTCAAGGGCTCAACTAATTTCAATTTCATTTTTTTTGGCAAACCACCAACATTGTGATGAGATTTTATTTTTGAAGTTTGACTTCCAGTGACAGACTTACTTTCAATTAAGTCAGGGTACAAAGTTCCTTGTGCTAAAAACTTAACGTTTTTGATTTTTTTTGCATATTTTTCAAAAATCTTAATGAACAAGTTTCCAATTATTTTTCTTTTTCTTTCAGGGTCAATTACATTTTTCAATCTACTTAAAAATATTCGTTCAGCGTTCACGTAAATTAAATTTATTTTTAGTTTTTTTTTAAAAGTATTTATAACTTGTTCCTCTTCATTTTTTCTGAGTAACCCCGTATTAACAAAAATACATGTTAATTTATTTCCAATAGCACTGTAGATTAATTTTGCAACTACACTGCTATCCACTCCTCCAGATAAAGCACAAATTACTTTAGAATTTCCAACTTGTTTTTTTAAATCTAATATCAAATTTGATTTTTGATTTTTTGAAGACCAATTTTTTTTAATTTTACAAATTTTCAATACAAAATTATTTAAAATTACTTTACCTCTATTTGTATGAGTGACTTCAGGATGAAATTGTATTCCATATATTTTTCTTTTTATATTTTCAATCATACATAATTTAGAATTATTTGACTTTGCGATTATCCTAAAATCTTTTGGTAATTTGATAACTTCATCTCCATGGCTCATCCATACATTACTCGTTTTTTTGGAAAAAAAATTTTGGGTTAAAAGACTAGTTTTTATTTTCGTAACTTTTGCTAACCCAAATTCTCTTATCTTCGCTTGTTTAACTTTTCCACCTAATTCTTTTGAAATTAATTGATGTCCAAAACAAATTCCTAGAATTGGAACTTTTAAATTTAATAAATTTTTATTAAACTTAACCTTTTTTCCCTGATAAACATTTAATGGGCCACCTGATAAAATTACACCTTTTACATTATTATCGAGAGTTTTAATTTTCTTTAATTTATTATGACTAACTATTTCACAAAAAACATTAAGTTCTCTGACTTTTCTTGCGATTAGTTGTGTAAATTGTGATCCAAAATCAATAATTAAAATTTTTTTTAAATTATTGCTAAGACTCATTTTTAGCTTCAATATTTTTTAATCTTTCATCTATTTCTTTTGACTTTTCACAAAGTTTTTTACAAATGATTAAAAAATTTTTTTTCAAATTTCTTACTTCGGAAAAATTTGATTTTTCTAATTTTATATCTATTAACATAAATAACGCTTCTTCATTTTTAGGTTCCAATAATAATGTAGTTTTTAAATTTTTAATTTCTTCTTTTTCATTTTTTTCCTTGTTATAAATTTTTGCTAGATATAAATAAGAACGACTATCTTTTGGATTAAAAACAATATTTCGTTGAAACAAAAACTTTGAATCTTCAAATTTTTTTTTATCAAATTTTTTTTTTGCTTCATTAAAAAAATTTTCTTTTGCTAAAGTATTATTATTTAAAAATAATAAAATTAAAAATATGTATAAAATTATTTTTTTCATTTTAGATTCTTTCTTTTTTTATTTCGTCTATATTATGTACCATACTTTCATAAAAACCTGCTTTTGTAATTTTTACAAATTTAGGTTTTTTTCTTAAATTAATTACTTTTTTAGCACCTAAATATCCCATTGAAGATTTAAGTCCTCCAACTAGTTTATATATAATATTATTTACATTTCCTTTAAATTTTACAAATCCTTCTACACCTTCAGGAACATATTTTGATGAATCTTTTTGCTTTTTTTGAAAATATCTATCAGCAGATCCTTTGTTCATAGCTCCTACCGAGCCCATCCCTCTAAAATTTTTAAATAATTTTCCATTTTTTTTTATTATTTTACCTGGTGCCTCAACAGTTCCTGCAAAAAGTGATCCTATCATTACTGCGTCAGCTCCTGCAGCCAATGCCTTAGCAATATCTCCAGAAAATTTTATTCCTCCATCTGAAATTATTTTTACATTTTTTTTTACTCCTTTTTTTGCTTCAATTATTGCTGTTAACTGTGGAACACCTATGCCAGCTACTAAACGTGTTGTACAAATAGACCCAGGGCCAATTCCTACTTTAATTATATCCACTCCCAAGTTTGATAAAAATTTAGCTGCTTCTGCTGTGGCAACATTTCCTGCACACAAAGCTGTTTTATTAGATTTTTTTTTTTTTATGCTTTTTATTATTTCTGCTACCTTTTTTGTATGGCCATGAGCTGTATCAACAACTATTAAGTCGACATTTGCTTTTAATAAAGCTTCTGCTCTTTTTACTTCTAAAGGGCCCGCACCAACTGCTGCGCCAACTAACAAACTTTTAGATTTTACTTTGTTTATTTCTAAAATTTGTTTTTCAATAGTCATATTTCTGTGTATTACGCCTATTCCGCCTACTTGTGCCAATGATATTGCCATTTTTGATTCTGTTACTGTGTCCATTGCAGAAGACAAAAGTGGAATTTTTAAAATTAAATTCTTAGACAAATTTATTTTAGTTTCTACTTCTGAGGGCAGAATTTCTGAGTAATTTGGCGCTAACGTTACATCATCAAACGTTAAAGCTTCTTTAATGGGATCCATAATAATGTATATACTTTTTTTTAAGAATTAAAAGTGGTCAAAAGGTTATCTTAAAAACTTAGAAATAATAAAACTTTCTTTTGAATCTTTCCTGCTTGAATTTGGTTTAAATATTCTTGTTTCTTTAAAAATTAATTTTGATTCTTTAATTATTTCATTAAATGATGACCCCATAAAAAGTTTTGAAACAAAAATTCCTTTTTTTTTTAAAATAGTTTTTGCAAAAAATAGAGCTTCTTTACATAATTCTCCCGTTGAAATTGCATCAATATTCTTATTTCCAGTCGTGTTTTCAGCCATATCAGAGATGATCAAATCAACTTTATTATAAAAGTATTCTCTTATAATCTTTTGTTCTTTAGTCTGAGTAAAATCTCCTTTAACCTGATAAACATTTTCTATATTTTCAATTTCTTTTAAATCAATTGCTAAAATTCTCCCATTTTTTATATTTTTTGAAACATACTGCGACCAACTCCCTGGTGCGGCACCAAGATCTAAAATGTTAATGCCATTTTTTAAGACATTAAATTTATTATCTATTTCAATTAATTTATATACAGCTCTAGATCTATAACCTTCGGCCTTTGATCTTCTTACAAAAATATCTCTTTTTTGTCTATTGATCCAATTTTTTGAAATTTTATTTTTTTTCAATTTTATAACTTAAAGAATATCCTCATGATCTTCATCGTTTTCAGATTGAAATTTAAATTTATTTTTCATTTTAAAGTAGTGAAAAATACTAAATGGAATAACAAACAAGTATATAAAGCCAGAAATAATTATTGCATTAAAAGTATAAATTAAAATCAAACCAAAATATAAAATTATGGTTAATAATAAAAATATACTTAAGCTTCTTGGGACAGCTATTTTTTTTAGAGAATAAGTTGGAATTTTGCTAATTAAAAGTATAGAGATCACTATAAAAAATAATGGTACTATTAATTCATAATTTAAATTTATGAATTTAAATTCACTTAAACTAAAAATTAAAGGCATAAGAACAAGAACTCCACCTGCTGGCGAGGGTATACCTTCAAAAAAATTATCTCTCCACGAAGGTTCTGCTTCTGAGCTAACATTAAATCTAGCTAACCTTAAAGCGACACAAACTATATAAATTAAACAAATTAACCATCCAACTCTTCCTAGTTCATTTAATTTCCAAAAATACATTATAAAGGCTGGAGCTACTCCAAAACTAATTACATCAGTCAATGAATCTAATTCTTTTCCAACTTTTGAGACACCTTTAATTAATCTAGCTACTCTTCCATCTAGACCATCTAAAATAGCTGCAACTATTATAGATATTACCGAAAGTTGAAAATTTCCATCGAATGCAAACTTTATTGAACTTAAGCCTATACAAACCCCAACGAGTGTAAATATATTTGGCAAAATAACTCTTGTTTTTTTAGTTGAAATTAATCTAAAATTTTTACTTTGTTTTTGCTCCATAAAATTATCTTTTAGCTATTAATGTTTCACCTGCAATTGTTCTTTGATTAATTTTTACAAGACTTTTATAATTTTCAAAATAAATATCTGCTCTACTTCCAAATCGAATCATGCCAATTCTTTCACCTTGTTTCAAATTTTGATCTTTTGATACTTCACATACTATTCTTCTAGCAATTAAACCAGCTATCTGAACCACTATAATATCTTCACCTTTGTTATTGGTTATTTTATAATAATTTCGTTCATTGTCTTCGCTTGCCTTATCTAAAGAGGCATTTAAAAATTTTCCAGGCTTATAAATAATTTCAGATATATTTCCTTCACAAGGAGTTCTGTTTACATGACAATCAAATACATTCATAAATATACTAACTTTAGTAAATTTTTTATTTTCTAAACCTAATTCTTTAGGTCCTTCTTTTTCGTGAACTTGCAAAACAATTCCGTCAGCCGGGCTTACAAGAAAATCATCATCATTTATTGATATCCTCTCAGGATCTCTAAAAAAATAATAAACCCAAATAGTTAAAACAAGTCCCAATAAGCCTAAAAAGCTACTAAAGAAATATAAAAAAATAGTTATAAAAATAGCAATAATTAAAAATTTATAGCCTTCTGAGTGAATTTTTGGAAATATTTTGTCTATCATGTCCTTTATTTGAAAATTTATATTAATATGTATATAAAACTCCAAAATTCAATTAATAAGATATATAATCAAATATGAGTAAAATTAAGGTAAAAAACGCCATTGTAGAGCTCGACGGAGACGAAATGACACGAGTGATATGGGATTTTATCAAAAAAAAATTAATTCTCCCATATTTAGATTTAGGAATTGAATATTATGACCTGGGCATGAAGAGTCGAGATGCTACGAATGACCAAATCACAATTGATTGTGCAAAAGCTATTAAAAATAATGGAGTTGGAATTAAATGTGCGACTATCACGCCAGATGAAGCAAGGGTAAAAGAATTCAATTTAAAGAAAATGTGGAGATCTCCAAATGGAACAATAAGAAATATTTTAGGTGGAACAGTTTTTAGAGAGCCAATAATTTGTAAAAATATTCCAAAACTAGTTCCTAGCTGGACTAATCCAATCTGTATAGGTAGACATGCTTTTGGAGATCAATATAGGGCAACTGATTTTAAAGTTCCAGGTAAAGGCAAATTAGAAATAAAATGGACGTCTGAAGATGGAAATGAAAAAAAAGAATTTGAAGTATTTAATTTTCCTGGATCAGGTGTTGCTCTATCAATGTATAATTTAGATCAATCAATAAAAGACTTTGCAAGAGCATGTATGAATTATGGGATTAATAGAAAATGGCCTGTTTACCTTTCAACTAAAAATACAATTTTAAAAAATTATGATGGTCGTTTTAAAGATTTGTTTCAAGAAGTTTATGATAAAGAATTTAAAGAAAAATTTGAAGAAAAAGAAATAACTTACGAACATAGACTTATAGATGATATGGTGGCATGTGCAATGAAATGGAACGGAAATTATATTTGGGCATGTAAAAACTATGATGGAGATGTACAGTCTGATACAGTTGCTCAAGGATTTGGGTCTTTAGGACTTATGACGAGTGTGTTGATGACACCTGATGGTAACACTATAGAAGCTGAAGCTGCACATGGAACTGTTACTAGGCATTACAGACTACATCAACAAGGAAAGGAAACTTCAACAAATCCCATAGCATCTATATTTGCATGGGCGAGGGGTCTTTATCACAGAGGAAAAATGGATAATAACGAAGAACTAAAAAAATTTGTAAAAAACTTAGAAAAAGTTTGTATTGAAACAGTTGAAAGCGGATTAATGACAAAGGATTTGGCAATTTTGATTGGTCCATCAAGTAAATATCTTACAACAAATCAATTTTTAGATGTAATTGATGGTAACTTAAAAAATAAGCTAAATTAATGATTCAATTTTATCTATAGCGTTATCTATTTTTGAGCTATCAATTCCACCAGCTTGAGCAAAATCAGATCTTCCTCCGCCTCCTTTTCCTCCAATAATTTCAGATCCAATTTTGACTAATTTAACAGCATCATATTTGACTGTAAGATTTTCAGTAACACCAATTGCTAATCCAATTTTTTCATTTTTAATTGCAAAAATAACTATAATACCTTCTACCAAATCTTTTTTTCCACTATCTACTAATTTTCTTAGATCTTTACTAGGTAAATCTATTATTTTTTGAAATCTAACTTTGACATTATTTATAGTTTTATCATTAATAATATTTTTTGATTTATCGCTTAAAGTTGATTTGATCAAAAGTTCTTCATAATGTCTTGTTAAGTCTTTAAGTAAGATTTGATGATTGTTATTATCAATATTAGGTTTTCCACCTAATTTAATTATTTTTTGAGACAAATCTTTAATTTTTTCATCAGTTTTTTCATATTCAAGATCGATGAGTTTCTCTTTTTTATTTAAATATTCTTGTAGTTGCTTCTCTCTTAAAGCCTCAACTCTTCTCACTCCCGCTGCAATAGACGATTGGCTTACGATTTTAAATTTTCCTATATCTCCTGTATTTCTTACATGGGTTCCGCCACATAATTCTGTTGAAAAATATCGGTCTTTTTCAGTACCCATTGATAAAACCCTAACTTCATCTCCATATTTTTCACCAAAAAGAGCTAATGCACCATTATCTACTGCTTCTTTAGGTGTCATAATTCTTGTTTTTACTTCAGATTTTTTTTCAACTATAGAATTTACAAAATTTTCTATTTTTTTTATTTCATCATTAGAGATGGGCTTCATATGGCTAAAATCAAATCTTAGTCTATCTGGTTCAACCAAGGAACCTTTTTGTATGACATGAGTACCGAGCACTCTTCTTAATGATTCATGTAATAAGTGAGTTGCTGAATGATAAGCTCTAACATTGTCTCTTCTATTTACATCAATTTTCATTTCAACATTATCATTTATGTTAATAGATCCTTTAATTACTTTGCCGTAATGAACAAATAAATCTCCTAATTGTTTTTGTACATCATGTACTTCAAATTTAAATTCTCCAGAAAAAATTTCCCCAGTATCTCCAACTTGGCCTCCTGATTCTCCATAGAAAGGTGTTTGATTAGTAATTAACATTCCCTCTTCATTAGCTGATAAGGTTTTTACTTCTTTGTTATTTTTTAATAATGATAAAATCTTTCCTTCTGCATGGTTAGTTTCGTAGCCTAAAAATTCTGATGGACCTAATCTATCTTTAATTTCAAACCATATTTTATTTACTGAGCTATCACCTGATCCTTTCCAATTTTTCTTAGCAAGTTCTCTACTTTCTTTCATTAAAGTTTCAAATTTTTTATTATCTATTTTTAATGACTTACTTTTTAAAATGTCCTCTGTTAAGTCTAGGGGAAATCCATAGGTATCATACAACTTAAAAGCTACTTCACCTGATAAGGATTTATCAATTTTTGAAATTTCATTATTTAAAATTTTCATTCCTCTTTCTAATAAAACTAAAAATTTTTCTTCTTCGGTCTTTAAAGTTTCTTTAATTAATGACTCTGCTCTTATAAGCTCTGGATAATTTCCTGACATCTCATCCATTAAAGATTTAAAAACATTATAAAAAATTGGTTCTTTCGATCCTAATAAATGAGAATGTCTCATTCCTCTTCTCATAATTCTTCTTAATACATAACCCCTTCCCTCATTTGAAGGTAAAACACCCTCGGCAATTAAAAATGAGCTTGCCCTTAAATGATCGGCAATAACTCTAAAGCTAGATACATTCTTTTCATCAGGTTTAACTTTAACTGAATCTGAAATTGAATTTATTAATTTTTTAAAATGATCAGTTTCATAATTATCATGCGTACCTTGTAACAAAGCTGCAATTCTCTCTAATCCCATTCCTGTGTCTACTGATGGTTTTGGTAGGTTAATTCTTTTGTCTTTAGAAATTTGCTCAAATTGCATAAATACCAAATTCCAAATTTCAATATACCTATCTCCATCTTGATCTTTTGTACCAGGCAAACCGCCCTTTAGATGGTCACCATGATCATAAAATATTTCTGAACAAGGGCCACAAGGACCCGTCTCACCCATTGACCAAAAATTATCTGATGTAGCAATCTTTATTATTTTATCTTGACCTAATCCTGTTATTTTTTTCCAAAGATTGAGTGCTTCTTCATCTTCATTAAAAACTGTAAAATAGAGCCTATTTTTGTTTAAACCAAAATCTTTTGTAACTAAATCCCAAGCTAGTTTTATTGCTCTTTCTTTAAAATAATCGCCGAACGAAAAATTACCAAGCATTTCAAAAAACGTATGGTGCCTTGGCGTATAACCAACATTTTCAAGATCATTATGTTTCCCTCCAGCTCTTACACATTTTTGAGATGTAGTTGCTCTTTTATAGTCTCTTTTTTCTAAACCAGTAAAAACATTTTTAAACTGAACCATTCCTGAGTTTGCAAACATCAGTGTTGGATCATTATTTGGAACTAAATTACTAGATTCAACAATTTTGTGATCGTGCTTCTCAAAATACTTTAAAAAAGTGGTTCTAATTTCATTAAGTGTTTTGTCTGCCATATTTCTAAAATACAGCTTTTTTGTATGATGTCTATATATCTAAAGAGGAAAAAGGCGCCTAAAAAGGCGCCTTTCAAGATAACTAAAAGTTATTTGCTAATTTTTTTTTGTAACTTCTTCTTCTGTAGATTCTACTTTTTCTTTTTCGATCGGATTTCCTTCAATTTTTTTTGAAATTAGGCCAGCTTTTTCTCTTATAGCCATTTCTATCTCGGCTGCAGCTTTAGGGTTTTGCTCAAGATAAAGCTTCGCATTTTCTTTTCCTTGTCCTATTTTTTCTCCCTTATAAGCATACCATGCCCCGGATTTTTCAACAATTTCTGCTTTTGCTCCAAGATCTATTAATTCACCAGTTTTACTTATTCCTTTTCCATACATTAAATCAAATTCTACCACTTTAAATGGTGGAGCAACCTTATTTTTAACAACCTTTACTCTTGTTGAATTTCCAATAATCTGCTCTTTGTCTTTAATTGCACCTATTCTTCTAATATCCATTCTAACTGATGAATAAAATTTTAACGAATTTCCGCCAGATGTTGTCTCAGGACTTCCAAACATTACACCGATCTTCATTCTAATTTGATTAATAAAAATAACCATTGTGTTTGTTCTTGAAATTGAGCCTGTCAATTTTCTTAATGCCTGACTCATTAATCTTGCTTGAAGACCCACATGATGATCTCCCATATCACCTTCTATTTCAGCTCTTGGTGTCAATGCTGCAACTGAATCAACAACTAAAACTGACATTGAGCCTGATTTAATCAATGTATCTGTTATTTCTAAGGCTTGTTCACCAGTATCTGGTTGAGAAATTAATAATTCCTCTGTATTAACTCCTAATTTTTTTGCGTAGACTGGGTCTAGAGCATGTTCAGCATCAACAAATCCACAAATTCCCCCAGCCTTTTGAGCTTCTGCCACAACTTGCAATGCCAATGTCGTTTTTCCAGAAGACTCTGGTCCATAAATTTCTATAACTCTTCCTTTCGGTAGACCACCTATTCCAAGTGCAAGATCTAAACTTAGAGATCCTGTTGAAATGGATTCCACGTCCATCGCTTTTTGTTGGCCAAGTTTCATCACAGAACCTTTTCCAAAACTATCCGTGATTTGGCTAATTGCTGCTTCTAGAGCTTTATTTTTTTCTTTATTTTCTAATTCTTTGTCTTTGGTAGATTTAACTACTTTTAGGTTATTTTTGGTCATTTTTTACCTCTTTTTTAATAATAATTAATGTTCGAATCATGTATCTAAATGTACACATTTTGTTCTCATTAGCAACAAAAATCAGAAATATTTAAGTAAAATCTAGGAATTATTTCAGTTTTAAATATTCACTATTCAATAAACCAACCATTTTAAGAAGATTATATTGAGACAATAAATAATTTCTTTCAGAATTAGCTAAAGAGATTTGGGCATTCAATAATAAAGAGTTCGATTGAATTACATCTAAAGTAGTTCTTCCTGACCCTCTTTCATACTCAGCTTTAATTCCTTCATTTGCAATTTTTGAAGCTTTAACTTGAGCTTTTATTGAGTCTAAAAAACTCTTTGAAGCTTGTAATTTTGACCAAGCGCTAGCAACATTGGTTTCATTTGTTCTAATAACATCATCTAATAATAGTCTTTTTCTTGCTTTTAAATTTTGCTCCTTATTAACCTTAGCTTTATTTTTGCCTCCTGAATAAAATGGCCAACTAATAGTTGCTTTTAAAACATCTTTCTCTTTTTCATCATAAGTTGCACTTAAATCCTCTGTATAGGATCTTTCTAATGACAAAGTAGAGGTAGGCAATAAATCAGATCTAGCAATTGAGACATTCTGCTCTGATTGTTCAAATTCTAATTTTGCAATAATCAAGTCTGGATTTTTTTCTTTTGCTAATTCAATTGCGTCATTAACACTTTTTGGAATTTCGGCTATAGTATCTGAGTATTTTTTTAAATCATCAGCTCTAAATACTGATCCAATGACATTTTCATAATTAAGTTTGCTTGTAAGTAATTCACTGTTCGCTTCAATATATTGTGCTCTTCCGCCTGCTAAAGAAGATTCTGATTGAGCTAAATCAGATATAGTAATTTGACCTCTGTCTAATCTAACTTTATCTGTTTCGACTTGTCTTTCTAAAAGTTTAACATTTCTTCTATTAATTAAATATTTTTCATTAGCTAGTATCAATCCTGTATATGCTTCAACGGCTTTATATAAAATATCTTGCTCTTTTTTTAATAATTTCATTTGAGCCAAATTAACCCCTATCTTATTTTTTCTTAAATCTGCATCTCTACCAAAATCAAATATTGTTTGTTCTAATTTTATTGAAGTAGTTAACGGGTTAACATCTTTTATTGTTGCATTTCCACCATTCTGGTTTGTTAGTTTATTTGTTTTTTCTTTACTTTTTGATCCACTCAAAGTGACAGATGGTAAATAATTACTTTTTGATATAATTAATTCTTCTTTAGAAATATTAAAATTTTCTCTTTCTGCATTTAATGCTGGATTATTTTTATATGCTTCTAATAAGGCTTCTGATTAAGTTACTGCAAATAAATTATTATTAAAAAGAAAAACTGCTAAAAAAATAATAAATACTTTTTTCATTTAATTTTTAAACGTAATGTTATTTCTGATCCATGGGATGGTTTTCTCCATCGTTCACAGGAACATTTTTTATCTCAAATGGTTTAACACCTTCAACACAGGCAATATTTACACCATAAATTTTTGGATTACTTCTTGGTCTATTGTGAGTATGAATACCACAAACCCTACAAAAATAATGTTGAGCAGTTTTTGTTTTAAATTGATAAAGTGTTAAAAGATTTTCTCC
>MDSV01205201.1_pt1 | contig 19103 bp, 41 predicted proteins | sample 810851 | NCBI WGS metagenome assembly MDSV01 (sample SAMN05326640, study PRJNA326480) | marine metagenome | isolation source: seawater | place: Atlantic Ocean: North East | collected 2012 | reverse complement strand
TTCTCAGGTACTATTATAACACAGAGAGTGAGTTTTGTCAAGAGTTTATTCAATCTTTTTTATGTGTCTTCATTAATCTTTTCGGCTTCACACCTCATTATACCACCTAATCCTGAAATGTCAAGAGGGGTGGGAGAGATTGCTAGAGGGTGTCCTGTGGGGGTCTGCCTTCGGTCTGACTCCACACACAGTCTGCTAGAGTGGGGTTGGATGCCTAGATTTACTAATAGGCCTGTCCCGCTCGTCAACACACGTTACACACCATAGAACTCTCCCTACACTATATATCGGCTCTCTATTATATCATACACTTAGGTCAATGTCAAGTCAATTCGGGGTGGTTCAAAAAAATTTGCGTCCAAAAATATCCCCCTAAGACCACTAGCACATACCGATTTAATTGTCATTTTTCCACCCATCTACCCTTTTCGTTATATTCCTTCTGCCACTCAATAAACATCACTGGAACAGTCTCCAATCCCAACTCTATAGCTATATTCAGTCTATGATGACCCTCGAAAATCTTGTCCTCTCCCTGTTCTCTTCTAAACATTACTACTATAGGGAACTTCTCATCGAATCCATTCACCCTTATAGACTCCTTTAGCTCATCATATCGTTCTTCCTTCTGGGCTCTACTCAAATCCTTTGTTTCTTCCTTACCATCATAGGCATTATCCCTATGTCTACCTACACCTCCTGCTCCTCTTCTTTCTAGTCCTATTTTTCGTAGGTAGGAAGGGGAAATATAGTAGACCTTAGATGATGCTTTAGTCCAGTCTATTGGTGTAGGTCTAGTCACTAGTCTTTTTCTCTTTATAGTATGACTCCATCCATTCTGAATTGAGTTGTTTATTCTTATCTTTTATAAGGTTTTCTAGACGGAGCCGTTGGGCATCAAAATACTCTCCAAAAGATTCTTCAGCAGGAATAGGGGTCGTTGAGTTCTTCTTCATCAGTATAGTCTCCTTTTAATGGTATTACATGTCTTACTCCACCCTTTGGATTTGGTGTGTCACCTTGTCTACGTGGAATGAGATGTACGTGTGGCCACAGAATAGATTGTCCAGCTTCTATTCCATTATTGATACCCACGTTGAAGGAAGTCCATCGGTAGTCACATACACCTTCTACACCCCAATGATAGGCTAGTTCAAGACAACGTGTAATGTCTTTTCTCTGTTCTACTATCTTCGGCACGAACAGGAGATGTCCCTCAGATACAGGGAATCCATCCTTGTAGACTACTAGATGTTCGTTTTCGAATACGATATTCTCATCCTCCCACGGAGCTTCTTTATATGAGTTTAGATAGTTTGGTATAGTCATATCAATAGTGTCCTTCCACGTTCTTCTACGGAATCTATCAGTAATTTTCTGAGATCTTCTCGTTTATATTCCGGCCATTTGAGTAGTAGTTCTGTGACTCTTTTTGCCTCTCCGTACAGTGCTTCGTGTTGTATTTCTTGAAGCAATTGGTGTTCATGGAGATGTTCAGGGTGTTTCTCTGGACTGTCATGTGGAATGTCTAGTCTTCCATGTTTGTCCTGTGATTCTCTTTTCTCTGTTGCGTTTTCGTAGTTGTATTTGTAAGTGCTCATCGTAATATTATGTCTATGATTATGTAAGTGAAGAATGCTGCCACTACAATGATTGGAAGATGTAGAAGTAGTCCTCTAAGTGTTAGTTGTTTGAGTTTTTTGAGACTCATCGATTTCCTTGTGTATTTGAGTGATGGTTTGTATGGGATTCGGTGAATTGGTGATAAGGCGTCCTAGAATGATATAATCTGCGCCTAATTGAAAAGCTTCGTGTGGAGTAGTTGTTCGTATTTGTCCTTTATTCTGACCGATTCCTGGACAGACTCGTTGGAAGTCATGGTAGAAATCTATGTAATCTATATCTTTTAGGTCATGAGGAGAACATATTAGTCCATGAAAACCCTTGATTCTTCGGAGTGATTCTTCCCACATGGGTTCTGGCATTTGTTTACAGATGGCGGATTGGTCTTGTGCAGTCCATGAAGTAAGGTAGGTAACTCCTAGTAGTTTTATTTCAGAATGAAATTGCTGTAGGTCTGTGAAGACTTGATCATTATTGAATGTGGAAATAGTTGTCATGGTGACTGAGTTTTCGATTAGTTTTTCCACAACGGAGACTACTGTATTAGGTGTGTCCCAGAGTTTGAAATCGACAAATATTTCTTTCTTCTTCCACCCCTTGAACTTTAAAAAGAAGAATTGATCCCATAGGATATGATTTATTTTGAATCCATCTACGTGATCTGCTAGCTTTTCGGCTAGTTTAAATGCTTCTTCATTTTCTAGGGATACTATGATCTTCATAACAATGTCATTGCCTCTAATCTACATGCATATGCTAGGTAGGTAAATACAAATGTTGCGATTATGAAATAGCCTATTTCTTTTTTAGTAAACATATTCTTTTAATAATTTTCTCATTTTGAAAGGGTTGAACCAACCAGATCCTATGGATATATGATCAGCTCCTTCATTTAGATATTCTTCTATATCTTGTTTTGTGGTAACTCCACCACCGGCAATTATCTCTATATTTATTGATTTGAAGTCAGACCTCACTATGTTGATGAGTCTCTTGGTATATGGAATTATGGATTTTCCTGAGAGTCCACCCTTCTTATGTGGTAGAGTATTTGAGAAATGTAGTTGTCTGAATCCTTGATTTACTACGTATTCGATCTCTTCTGGAGTGGACAGTGGAGACATCTTGGCGATACACCATTTACGATCTTTGTTAGGCCATTGATTGATGAAATCCCACGGTAAGAACTTGGAGTTAGGACACGAAAGATTTAGTTCTATTGAGGTTGCTTGAGGAATCATTTTATTCATCTCTTGAAACTCGTTCCTATTGACTTCTGCGATAGAAATTACATCACTAATTGAGGCTCTAGATAGACCCCTGACAAGACCAGGATTAGGTAGACCAAGTTTGTTAGTCCACCCCTCTCTTGTATATCTAAGAGACTTCAGGACTGCCCAGAAACGATTTCCTTGAGGGTTTAAGGTAAATGTACCATGTACTGAAGTTGTATGTCTTGTTCGTAGGTAATTTCCAAATGGGGCTGAGATGAAAATGGTTGGTTCATGTGATTTCATATAGAGTATAACTCCACGTTAATTCTTCACCTTCTACTATATCCCTATTAGAAAATATCCACCATGAACCATCTTCCATCAGTACTTTGCTACAATTAGGTTCTTCAGAATGATTACCGAAACCACCTAATGGAGTCCTTATATATTCACCCTCATGATCTGGATCTGGTATGTGTATTTTGCCTATCAAGAAATTCTTTCCGATAGTATCTTTTGCGAACAGTCCTAATCCTTGTATCGGAGAATTCTCTACTGTTAAGTAATCTGGTAATGGTCTATAGCTCATTTGTATTCACACGTTGGACAATATTCTTCAGGAGTTTTGGCATTTTCAAAGGTTTCACAACCTTGAATTCTAGTACATATTAAGTTCTTTTCTTCTAACGTCTTCTCTATTTCTTTTATTATTTCCACTTGTTCATAGATGTATTCTACTTTGGGTTCTTGTTGTTTTTGGTCATATATTACACCAGCAATTATCCCCACACATATAATAATTGCTAGTACCCACAAGAACAAAGCTTGTAGTCCGAACACCAACAATTCCCATACTATTTCGAAAGGTTTCATCATCACATTATTCCAGTTTTTTGTATGGTGATATACAAATAGAAAGCTATAAACGACAACATTATCGCCCATAGTAGAAAAGGTTTCATTCTCGTAATTCTTTTTTAAGTTTTTCTATATATACCGCTCCGTCCATGAGTTCTTCTTGTAGGTGTTGTAACCATTCTAGGGTCGAGAGGTCTGTTCTCTCTGTATTAACACCATATTTACTTAGTCCACGTTGTTCACGATCTCGTAATTGAGATACTACATTCTCTACATTTTTATCCATAATATTTTTACCAATTTTCTTGTTGCTCTGCCTTTCGTATTGCTTTACGGAAGTCCTTCATTCTTTGTCTAGCCGCTTCTTCCTTCTTCAATCTCTTCTTAAGGGAAGGTTTTGCATAAAATTTTCGTTTTTTTAACTCTACAAATAGACCTTCATTGATGAGTTTATTCTTTAATTTTTGTATTGCCCTCTTAGGGTCTTGTTTTGGTCCTATGTTTATTGTTATCATAATATTTTATATCAGTCCATGTTTGATAATTTCTTTTCTACATCATGTAATGTAAAAAACTTTGGAATTCCATCACCTTCTTTCATGAATGAAACCCAATTTTCTTTATTGGTTAAACTATAGCTCTTACCTTTATGTTTAAATAATTCAAATTGTCCTGTCGCCCCTTCAAATATTGCAACGTTGAAACCCAATCCTTTCATTTCAGCAGAAAGACTTTCCGCCTGAGGTTTGTAGTTTCAGGAACCACAATATTTAATCATCCAGGTTGGTTTTGTTGGATCATTCATAGCTCGACATATATCCTTTGTTAATGGTTTCTTTGTGTTCTTTTTCTAGTTCTTCAATTCTATGTTCTAGGGTCGAAATTGTAGTGTACAAATGACCCGTATCATGTTCTTCAATCCTTGATCTGAATACTTCTATCTCTTCTCTAAGGATTTCTATTTTTCCTGCTGTGTCTCTTTGACTTGTGATGTTACTTGTTCCCATGTTGAATCTCCTAGTTGTCTTACTTTAGCAATACATTCTCCATAAGGTGAATCCCATTCATCAGGACTAATCAATGTTAATACTAATTTATCACCCTTTTCATAGAGATAATATTCTTTTAGAGGTATAGGTTTAAATCCATACTCTGCTGTCAATATCATCTCCGCCAATCTCACTCTATCCATAATCTCTTGTGCTTGATCAACTAATAACGTTGCGTGGTCTTGTAACTTCTTTATTTGTTGATTTGCATGGTGTCTCATTATTGTTAAACTATCTTGTTTAACAAGGTCTATTTCGAAATCACCTTTCCATACTACATTCTTCTCACCCAACTAGACCCCATGCTATTGCATCTGGATCTATTCTTGGAGACTCTTCTAATTTCTTGTGACAGTCAATACAGAGTTGTCCTGCTCCCTCAATATATCCTACCCTAAAATCAATGTGGTCTGTTATTCTATATGTTGTAGATTCACCACATTGTACACACGATTCAATTTCCATACTGTACCTTTATAGACAGTAAAATAAAGTATCATATCCTTGTGAATCATAATCGACACACCAGTTACGAGGCTTAGCGAATATTACTGTACTTATTATTGCGACTTTTACTGAATTTTCCCATACCCATGCTTGTGTGAGCCAAGGAAGAAACCATACTATAGCTTCAATCATCTATTAATTTCTTTGTTAAATGTTGGATGAGGAGTACCACAGACATTAAGCCATTCTTGGTCATCCATAGTCCACTCTTCAAGTTTGTAATCATAGACCATCCACATTTGATGATCTTCCTTATTACAATATTCACAGTACATTTGTTCAATTATTGTTGTAGGATCTAATTGCTTAGAGTGAATACATCCTATTTGTCTCCACCCCTTTATAGGCTCTAATTCCTTGAAGATTGTTCCTTCAAATCCTCCCATTCTCTCTGTCAAATCTAAACAATGTTCATCTTTACCACATTTAACATTTTGTCTTAAAGGATCACTCCACTCCCAGTCATCGGGCAGTTTAAAATATCCTACACATCCAGTAATTACTAATGTTAATATAATTAGATACTTCATTCTTAAAAACGCAATTGTATAAATACGGGTGTAACACCGATCAAATTAAAAGAAGTAAGGTAATTAAAAATAAAAAGATTACCAAAAAATTAAATATAAAACAAAATAGAATAAACATATTAAAACGATCCATTCTATTTGCATCCAATGTCCGAAAAGTTTTCCTCTCAAAAAACCCTCCTTTCTGAGATATCAATCCCACAAGTCTTTATCCCAATCCTTGCGATAATGTTGTTTTGACTTTTTTTGTTTAGTTTTCTTCTTAGGTTGTTCTGGAAGGTAATTGCCCCAAATTCTTCCACGGCCTTTTCTTTCCAAAATCGAACCCATCCTTCTAATGTCTGTTATACTACTCATTTTTCCTCATAATGTATAAACGGCCAATACTTGACCAAGAATTAAGCCAGCACATATTGCTGACAAAAATATAAACCATTTTCCTGTATTATCCAAAATCATCCTTGTGTATAAAATTCTCACAAGACTCTCCGATACCTGGAATTACAGGTTTTCGTAGTCTTGTCTTGTCGTTTATCAAATCAGGTTTTCCCCATCTCGCTTCACGAAAGAATCTATACTCGTTTTTTGGATGAGTGCATCTAATACCTCCACCAATATCTACGAGCCATTGTATATGATGACAGTTGTTACAACAAACTTCATCTCTAGGGATATCATCCCATACTCTATACTTACTCATATTATTTATTTAAATTACCACTATTATACATGATAATTGTAGAAAAGTCAAGTGTTTATTAATTTAAAAGTTCATCATCACTTTCTTTTTCTAGATGTTTATTAACTATTTTTTCTATCTTTTTTGTTGCCATTTCTTCTGCATATTCCATTATAACTTTTACTATTTTATTTTCATCAAAAGGTTTACTGTATTGTATGTATCTTGCTAAATGGTATGCATCTATTAGTTGATCATACCATTCATGTTTCCAATGTCCGGCTACGAATTGTTTATCTTTAGTGTGGTATGAAAGTTCACCCGATTCATTATCATACCATAGATGTAATACACCGATAAAATGATTTTGTTCTTTGTCCTCAAATGCTTGTATGATATGATTTATACCCATAGATGGGAGGAAGGGAAATTCAGGGGATTTATAAAGTTTATAACGAAACTGAATGTTCATTGCTTCACGTAATTCATCTCTCACTTCTGGAGACATTGGTAAATATTTTTCACTCATATTACCACGGCCATGATCCACTCCATTTCATGTTTGCTTCTCTATCAAGTAATAGATAATCAATTTTTTCAGGTTTCATTTGTTCAAATGCTTGCATGACTTCAATGTGGGAAAAACTTGCACAAGAATAAACATCACATTGTACTAGTGCAGGTCTTTCTTCATCCCAAATATGTATTGATATATGTGATGTTTCAATCATCACTATACCAGTTACTCCACGATTACCTTCTTTGGTCACATAAGATGAATATGGACCTCCTAAGATTTTCATGTCTATTCGTTTCACCAAATCGCGTAGCCATTTTTTAGTTTCTGTTGGTGTAATTAATGGTTCGTTCACTTCTGCTCTCATGATCATGTGCTTGTGAACTACGTTTGGCATTTTACCTTTCTGAAGTCCTACACTTTTTTCTTTCGTGTAGTCTTCTTTTTTGTGGTTTTCTTTTTCTTTCCTACTTTAATTGCTTTGGGTTTCCGTTCCACAGTTGTTTCTTCTAAGACATAATCTTTTTTTTCAGACTTAAATAGTTTAAGTATTTTATTAAACCAACTCATGCTATCTCCTCAATGGTTATTTTTAATGGATATTGATTTTGTTGTGCTTCTTCAGCAGTTTCGTAAGCTTTTTGTTCAGCAATTTCAAGGTGATATATTCCTGCAACACCTATACCATCTTCGTGTACACTTAACATAATTCTTTCTGCACGATCATAAGGATGATGGAAAATTTCTTGTAAGACAAATACCACAAAATCCATTGGTGTATAATCATCGTTATGAAATATAACGGCATACTTACTAGGTTTTCTTGGTTCTCTTACTCTTTTAAGTCCACGACCCGTAGCACCTTTTCTTGGTTTTTCTGTTACAGTACCATCTTCATTAGGCGTCTGGTCCTGTTGCACTTTCGCCATCTTTACATCCTAAAGTATTATATTTCACCTTTTTCCACAATTCTTTAATGACATCCCACTTCATCCAAATTTGATTACCACCGGAATCACAATGTTGAGAATATAACGAATTATCAATATTGAAAAATCCCGCTTGCATCCATACAAACTCCTTATTCTGTGGGGGAGTTTTAACTTTGTGCCAGTCTTCAGGAGGTACAGCACAACCAACTAATAAAAACATCAACGTTGCCGTGATGATTTCTTTTCCTCTGGTTTTTTTCTTATTTGTGTTATACATCCCTTATATCCATCTGCTGTTGTATAAGTAAGAGTAGTACATAGTTGAATAATTTCACCATTTATCATAACTTCTGTAATGTTTTCAAACTGTTCTCTTTTTTTTCTTTTACTTCCCCTGGCCACGATAACGTTTCCAATTCCTCTTCTTGTCTTTGTTCTTAGGTTTAGATGCTGAAGATTTACCTATACTAGTTCTTTTTTTACTGGTGTTTTTCCGTACAAATTCGTAACTACTCCACCCTCTTGCTTTTTTAGCCATTGTGTTTAAATCCCTCTTTCATTTTAATATCCGATTTATATCCACAATGTGGACATGTCATTGATTGATTTTTTCCGTCTTCTCTTTTTTGTATAATTCCTGCGTAACTCCACCAATTTTTACATTCTCCACATAAAAAATGAAACAATGTCTCCCATGTGTATTCATGTGTCCATCCCACTATTCCTCCTTTAATTTAGTATGTGTGGTACTTCCTCCGTTATTGGCCCGTAAAGGTCATCCCAAATTTTTGTAAATACACTTTCTATTTTATCTCTCTCTAAGATTAGAAAATCCCCATAAGTATCTATAATTAAATAGTTTCCACCATCTGTAAATTTGTGAATGAGATAATCATCTGTTGTTCCAACAAATTCTGTTGTTTCAATAAGTTCCTTAAACTTCTTTACATTCATATCTATTTATTTTGTTTTTCCACTTCCCAAAGAGTTTTTAATTTACTTCTCTTATCTCGTTCTGTGATTAGTTTTCTCGCTTCTTTGTTACGATCATTCCAATCTTTTGCTCTTTTTAGAATAGTATCTTTATTCCTTACATAATACTCTTTTAAATATTCTTTTCGTTTGTCATCATGTTTCCATTTCTCGGCAAGTCTATCCTTATTCTTTTCGTAATACTTCCGATTGGCAATTCTCTTACGTTCTTTATCAGTCATACTAAACCTTCAGCACCCGCTTTTGCTATAAAATAAGAATCCACTATATCACTAATAGGATTGATTATTTTCTTTGCTTTAGGAGTTAATCGTTCTTTGAGATCTGTGGGGGTAAGAAGTTCATCGACAAAGGCTTCATACATCAATTCTTTATTTGAATTACCTTTGCCTGTTGCAAACTTCTTAATAACTGTGGGGGGATATGTTTTAAATGAGATCTTACTTTTCCACATTTTATGTTTTAACAATCCTGTGTTTTCTGCCATTGAACGAACATGAGATGTTCCAGAGGTAGCAAAAGCATAACCTTCAAGGAACACCTCTTCACAACCTTGAACAATATTATATGCCCAAGTTGAGAGTTTTTCATGTCGTTCTTCTTCAGACTTCCATTCAGGATAGGGATCAGCTCTTAAATTACTTAATCCAGACCCGGCGGCAAGTCGTTGTTGTTTTTCATTATTAGATAGATAATGAAAAACACACCCATCAAAGTCAAAATGTCTATCATTTTCATCCTTATATACACATATTGCTGGTGAAGTTAATGAATAATCAATCCCAGCTATCTTCATCATCTGTTTCTCCTGATTCACTAACTACTTCAAGATAGTGACCACAAAAAGAACATACTTCCAATCCTTCAGTATCACTTGTAAAAATTTCATATTCTTTATCACATCCATCACATAATATATTTACTGTTGCATTTCCATCTTCCCAGACTATATCTACTGGCATATATCCATTGCCTTTCCCTAGTTAGTTATATCTTGTCTATACAATTTGTCAGTTGGAACAGTAAATTTCTTTAAAGTAATGTTACCAACTTTCATAAAACGTTTGTCCCTAATAATATTAACAGTGATATCTTCACCAATATTATATTTTATTAATTCATCTGCAAATTCAACATCAGTATTAATAGGAACATCATTGATACCTATAATAGTGTCCCAAGCCTTTAACCCTTCCGGTATTGGATTAGTTGGTTCATTGTCATTACTGACTAATAACCCAAAACTATTTGGAATTGTGGTATTTATACTGGGATGTCTTTTCAAGATTTCTTCTTTTTGACTGTCTTTTCCAGACAAGCTAATAACCATAACACCTAATGCTGGGCGATCTACTTTACCTTCTTTCAACATTTTAGTGAGTGATTTTTGTGCAATATCGGCTCTAACTCCAAGTCCGACTCCTGCATTTGAATTTGTTCTTGAAACCATCAATGTAGCAACTCCAACGATTTCACCTTTTTCATTAATTAACGGACCGCCAGAGTTTCCTTTATTGATTGCGGCATCCACTTGAATAGATTTAATGTAAGGGTGTCTTGCATATCTATCATTATTAGAAATAATACCTTTTGATAAGCTCCATGCCATTCCCAAAGGGTGTCCAAAAGCAAATATTTCTAGTCCTGTATATATGTTGTATGATTCGGCAAACTTTAAATATGGAACTTTTCTTTCTAGTCCAATAACTTCAAGTAGAGCCAAATCAGCTAATGGATCTTCTCCAATAACTTTTACTTGATATTCAGTCCAATCGTTTTCATCCCAAAAATATAAATTAATTGTTTTCTGTTTATACACACAATGAAAATTGGTTAGTATATAACCTTTTTCATTGATAGTCATTCCAGAACACAATGAATTGGGTGAAGAACGTGATGGATCTTCTAATTTATTTACCGATAGCAATACTACCGATCTTTTCACATTTTCAATAATTTCTTTATCAATGGCTTGTACCGGATTGACAAAGAACACTAATATAGAAAAGCATAACAAACCAAACAGTTTAAACTTTTCCATTTTTTACCTTGTTAAAAATTTAATAGAGGCAAATCCTTATCTTCTTGTGGCAAGTCCTCTGGTAGCTCTGGTGAGTCTGATTTCCCGGAATTGTTATCAGATGATTTACCCTCTATTTCCGTGTCACTTTGAGTTTCATTATCAGACCACTCTTCAAGCCCTTCAAGAGCTTTCTCATCTAAAATAACTAATCCTTGTAAAGTGCCATATTCTTTAACACACTTTAAAGAATTTCTCATAAACAGTTTTGGAAGAAGTGATTGATCTTCCATGCTATCATTGTTAATAAAATCTACGTAAGCTTTATACTTATGTTTTGTTCTAATTTGATCTAGTACACAAAAACAATGTACTAACATTAAACGTGCAATATGAGGGGGCGGTTGTTGAGTCATAAGTTGTGGATTACCCATAGCAATCCATCTCATTATTCCACTATAACAAACATGTACGGTATCGTAAATAACTTGACTCGGCCACTCATCATCAGGTATTTTATAAGGTTCTTGTGCTCTAGATTGAATATTCAACACCATAAAACACACGCCTGTAATAAGAATACAGATTAACAATTTAATCTTCATATCGCAAATCCAATATACAGTAATAAAAGTATTATTATAGCTAATTCTACGACTAGTACAGTATGATACCATACCCACCTAGTTTCATAGAGTTTATCTTTCTCTATTTTATCTCTATGAAAAGTAAAATATACTTTATCTTTTACATCTTCTAACCACATATCAAATTTATCTTTAACTGACATGTGCCCCCTTGGCTATAAGTTATGTAACGGATGGAGAAATATCTACAACCTCACATCCTTTCTCTGAAGTACAAGCAAATTCTTGACTTGCACTAGTATAATCTTGAGTTTCAAAATCTGCTAAAGATGACCAATTTACATCCTTTGGCATTTCTTTTAATAATTTATTATATTCTTCTTCAGTACAATCTTGATACGGTGCTTGTCTATACGTATGATCACTAAATGGTAAAAAACTAATACCACTTATATCATCAAAGTTTTCATATACCCAAGCTGCTGTATTTACCCATTCATCTTCCTTAATAGAGACAGTAACACTTGGTTTATGTTCACACCATTCTTTTGCATAGGTGTGCCATAAGGATAACTGCTTCCATGCAGTCATTTCTGTTCTACACGTTGCCCCTTCCGGACTCTTTTGTGGGAATGAAAAGACAGTAGTATGTTCAGGTTTACTGACATCCGGCTCATTTGGAAATCCCTCTGCCTTCATCATCTTACAGAGAGGATCTTTGTTGTCAGCCCTTACTGTCCTAATATAATAAGGATTATGGCGGGCATGAATACCAGAAGCAGAATCAACGAGCTGTGAAACAGTACCACTTGGTTTAACACAAGTAATGGCGGCAGCCCTTTGGATTCCAAGTTTTTCCGCATATTCTTTATTTGTCTTAACTGCGATATCTCTAAGTTCATTTAATATCTTTTTTATATTATCTTTAGACCCATTCGTTAATGCATTATCCATGATTCCGGTGAGACTAACTCCCAGTAATCGTTCTTCTTCACAATTTCGTTGCCACTCCCTTGAGAGGTATTTGAAGTTTGTGAGAGTTGATTGGAAAGTTCCCAAGATAGTTGCAATCCTAACTTTATCTTTGATAGATTGTAAATTATCGTTGGATCTGAGTACGACTTCGGACAAGTTGCAGAATTCTCTTGATCGTAAAATGATTTCGCTGCAAGGATTTGTGCCGAAATCATCTCTTGCCAATCTTCTTTGTACGTATGTCCCATCTTCTTCCTTTTCTTTATTATTTAGTTCACTTACATGGTTTTTACTTGCTAAACTACTGTAAATACCACGTTCTCCTGACTTACTATCGTAGAGTGATAACCACTCTCTCATGAAAGTTCCTACATCTGGCTTCTCTTTATAATTAACTGAATTGTTTGCTAGTGCTCTTTGTACGTTATCCTTGTACCATTCACCATGTTTAGCAAATCTCATTTCTCTATCATTAAGATTTGAAAGACTAATAAGAGCCGATCTACGAACACCGCCCACGACAACAATTTCTGCTATCTTACAAACAATATCATGACATTCTACTGGTTTAAGTTTTCTACCTAATGCGTTTTTAATTGTACTAACTGTAAATTTAAAAAGGTCTATTAAAGGTTCTGGACCAGAAGCTCTACCACCAAAAGTTTTTAAGGGTTCACCTGCTGCACGTACTTTTGTGGTGTCCCACTTAGGTATATGTCCACCATATAGTAATGAAACCAACTCTTTAAATGCTCTCGCCCAACCTAACTTAGAATCTGCTACAACGATAGTAGTTTCAGTTTCATACAGTTCATCTGGTACTGATGGTAGTTTATTACAATATTCTTCTTCTACTGAAAACCCTACACCTGTACCATTCATTAGTACATAGAGTATTTCATCAAATGAACGTAAACTATCTATCTTAACGTATGAGCAATTATAACCAGCAACGTTTTCTTTTTGTAGAGCTGGGCCAGCAGTCATTAAACACCTCATTGAAGGCATTACTTTTAATTCTTTAACTGACTTTTCTAGTTCTACTCTTTCCCCATTTTCTAGAACATATCCACATGTTTCTTTCAAATGTTCAGTAAAAAAATCAAAGTACCTTTCAACAGTTTCATCCCATGTTTCTCTTCGTCCTTTGTCATAGTCCCATCTTGCGTATCTTGATAAGTGTATAAATTGTTGGTATTCGGTAGGTAGCATTTTAATCCTTTAATTTGTCTAAAAATTCTCTTGATTCTCTGTCTGACAATCCATACTTGGACATAACCCAGCTTCCATTTAGATTGTCTTTTATAATTGCCATTTCTTTTTTTGAAAAGGTCTTTGCTTCTAACACATAATCTGTAAATGCTTCACAACACATAGGAAAATGTGGTTCAACTAATTGCCACATAGCATTCGCAAAATGTTGTATTTCATCTTGAGCATGGCTATCACCCCTCAAGCGATAAAAATGGAAAAAGTTATGTAAATCTATTTTCCATATAACTTCAGTATAGTTAGACACAGGAAGTACTATTCGTGCTAACTCTCTTGATAGATCCCAATCTAATAGATTGTGGTAGGCGTTCTTCGCTCCGTCAAGAATTCGAAATATTTCAAATTCGATTTCTCCTGGATTACGTAATTCGCCATCTTCTCTACCTTGTTTATTTGTAGTGGATTGTGGTTTTAAATTCTTCCCTTTAGGAAAATAAAAGTCATCTGACATGACTGAGTACCTACCAGAGTACTCGTTCAAGTTTGCCGTTCTATGACGGACTAACTGGCGCATTATAAAAATTGGGAGTTTCAAATGGAACTTGACCTCACACATCTCAAAGGGTGAGGTGTGCTTATGTCTCATTAAGTAACGTATTAGATTACGTGTCTGACTTGTTTTTCTTGTTCCTTCTCCATAACTAATTCTTGCAGCGTTCTCTACTTCCTCATCATTCCCCATTACATCCAAAAGTTTTACAAATCCATGTTCATGTACTTGGATTTCCTCATGGGGTTCACCACTTTCATCAATCGTAATAGTTTCAGTATTGGACATTTCTCCACTCTCTTGCTGCCCAATCTGCTTTTAATCCCTTCATCGTTCTTGTATTTATCATATCCAAGATTTCATCAGTTGACAGTCCACTCATAATTAAATCATTAATATCTTTAAATTTTCTTTCCTTAGACCAAATGACAACAGACCAACCATCATCAATTGCTTTCATCATTTTTTTAACAGTATGTTCGTTTCTAGGTTCATTATCAAATACTAATATACATTGTTCTTTATCAAATTTTATTGATTGGAGATCTCCTCCGGCAACCGCTAAACAGTTTGGAAGAAACATAGAATCTATTGGCCCCTCTACAATATATGTAGTGTCTTCAGGATTCCATCTATCGAGTCCATAAATTTTACGATAACTTTCTTCAACCTTAACTGTGATATATCTAAGTTCAGATTTACCCAATGCTCTACCTTGAGCTGCGATGAGTTTCCCTTCCATATCAAAAAAAGGAATAACCATTCTTGGTTCTTCTCTACCCAAATTAGAATAATCTATTTTGGATATTTCCTTTGCCCATTCTCTAAAGTCTTCAGCAAAGTAAACTTTATCCTTAAAACTTTCTGGAATTTTTCTACTCTCAAAATACTTACGTGCAAAATGTTCTTCATCAAGTTCATTGATTGAGGGTAAATTTATCTTTGTAGGTCTTGGTTTGAACTTTGGTTTCTCAAAACTAAATTCTGGTATTTTTTCGGTCTTACCAAATACCATGTGTTTAGTTCCTTCACCATATCTTTCCACCACATATTGTCCATGTAAATGAGGATCAAGTTCTTTTATAAAATTTCCAAGATTTGATCCATAGCTACAATTATGACATTTTACAAAAAGACTTTGTTTCTTTTCATAAATGTACAATCTCTTTTTGGATTTATTTTTTGAGGAATCACCACAAATAGGACATCGAGCATTCCACAAATTTTGACGTACTTGTTTGAATAAATCTAGGCGAGGTGAGATTAATCCCACGTATTTTTGATCTGTGTATAAACTCATACTATAATTATATCATATAATAACGATAAGTCAAGTCAGTACCATTTGACAATTCGGTAAAAATGTGTAGCAGTCTTTCTTACTTTTCTAAAGAATGTTTGGGCTTCTTTCTTGTTATCAAAATGTTTTTCACACTTATCGACTCCACGTTTCCACTTTACGACATAATGATGTGGGGGAATGTGTGCAAAAATATCATGTTCTATGACCCCAAATTGGTTTACCCAATAGTGAGTTGCCTCCCACGTTTTGTGTCTATAATAATCATGGTACATATCGATCTATTATTATAAGTAAAAAATACCCCCTACTTATAATAATACAAGATCCGTACCACTTAGTTAAATTTGTATCTTCTATCTACGTGTCTTATTTTTGATTCTTCATGATCATAAATGTATGCTTCTTTGATTGGGCCGTCAATGTGTTTATCCCAGTAATCTAAAAATTCGTGAATACGTGGATATTCAGGCACACGATCTTTAGTCTGCCAAGAAAATTCATTGAGGATGTGTATGTGGTCTGGTATATGATATATCACTTGTACAGTTGCAAGAGTCCATTTGCGTATGTAAACTACCATAGGCTATATCACCGCATAGAGGTGATATTTTACTATAGTATAAATGAATCCTAAAAAGAATATAGTCATACCAATTTCATGTAATCTTTTATTACCAATGAATACCATTGGAATCATTAGACAAAGCATAAGAAGTCTTCCTATTACTTTCATTGACATTAATTCCCCTTGAAAGAATACAAAAAGATTTGCAAGGAGACAAACTTGTAATACTACTGCTAGTCCTAATATAACTTTATAATTGTCATAATAATATTTTTTTAAATCAACTTCTATATCTTTATATGTGTCAGGTTGTGGTGCAATTATTTCACTAACCATAAAAAACAAAAATGGTACAGAAAGATACAATAGAAACGTGAGTAAATTCCATTCTTCATTTGGATAATAGGCCACATCTCTTAAAGGGTATGAAGTCCACCAAAATAATATAATAGTAAAAAAAGTTATAAAACTCATTGCTGTATGAGGCCAGTAAAAGAATACATCATCATCTGGACTCTCATTGTAATTTTTTGCTAATAACGAACTATAATTTATCATCAATCTAACCATAGACAAACCCAAAATCACAAATGCAATCATCGACAAATGCGAATAGGCGACCATAGGCAACTACCTCTTTCTCTGTTCTAGTTCGTGAGCAATCCACATCTTTGCGGCGGGTTTAGTTGGAGGGCGTTTTATAAGTTTACCGACTTGAACGAAAGCTTTTCTGAATACATCTTCTCCAGCTCTGTTATTAATTATCTCTACAAATCCACCAGAAAACAAATTAGAAAGTCCCATCTTAATTTGTTGAACTTCTTCCCATGTTTGTCTGATAATCTCATCGGGAAGTTTTCTTGCTCTTGCATTATTTTGTTGAATAGCAACATCAAGATCTGTATTAACAAATATCATATAGGTATCATAACCAACATCTTCTAGTGCTTTTTTCTTTATACTAAGTTTGGTTAAATCTTTTGCAGTACCATCAATGATTAATCCCAATCTTCCATTGACCCATAACTGTTCTCTTTTTTTAGTTACCTTTTTTGCTCTTGTTCTAATAAGTTCCTTTTTGGTTGTTTCATCATCAGTATATGCCTTCATATTGGAAGACATCTTCGCTTTCATTAAACCAAATTCTAATTGTTCATCAGAGTTGACAACTTTCAATCCATACGGCCCTACTTTTCCAGGCGTCAGTTTACTTATGGAATCATCCCATTGAAACTTTCCTGCGGCTGATCCTGTAGCTTTTTCGGCAGAATAAGATTTTCCACTTCCAGCTCCTCCTGCTAAGAAGAATGCTTTAAAGATACCAGGATCGTATACACCCTCTAAAAGTACTTGTTTTAAATCTTCAAATCTCATAGTTCAGACCTTGTAACTTGTAAAATTTTTTGTTTCTGAGCTTCTAAAATTGGTATTCTATTTGGCCATTTGATATATTCTTTTGTATTCCCATCTTTCATAAGATTTTCTATCAATGGAACAATCAATTTTTCTACAGCTAACATACGAGCTTTAAATTTAAGATCAATATCTTTTTTTCTTTCTTCGAGTTCTTTGGCCAATGAAGTCATATCTGTAGAAGATTTTTGAAGTGCTGTGACAGCTTCTAATTGTTCCATCTTTAGAATCTTTTGGATATCTTTATCCATCCATTCTAATTTTTCTACGATAGGTGACAAGTCTGGTGGTTCAGCAGTAACAGTCTGAACAGTAGCTGCGGCATCTGCGAGTCCATCTATCTTTCCTGAAGATTGTTCCAATAGAGTTTCAAGACTCTCTAACTTAAGAATCTTGTCAATCTTTGGTGACATATCTTGTAGGAACTTCATAATCTCATCTTGTTTTCCTACTGACTCCTTTGCTGATGCGGAAGCTGTTCTTGAATCTCCCGTTGCATCATTTAATTGTGAAAGGATATCTGCAGTTGTTTGTGCTCGTTCTTCATCTAATTCTAATGAAAGAATCTTATCAATTTTTTCTTCAATTTCTTGTAGTTGACTGTCTTGTTTTTCTTTATCTTCTTGAGAAAATCCAAAATCATTACTTGGTTCATCTGATTTAGTTGATAAATGTCCTATAATTTGTTCGATTTTATAATCTAATGCAGCAAGTGCTTCAGGACTAGCAGAACCACCACTCCCTGTGTTTTCTCCATCTGTTTGATCTTTTTCGTATTCATCTGCCGTTACGGCACTAAATCCGAAATCCATCATTTCTTCTGCCATGTTGTTCCTTATTCCTTTTTATTTAATATTGTAATATTTATCTTTTCTCATCAGTCTCTAATCTCTTGTGATCCTCTACACTTCGCATCACATTCTGAATGATTATATAGTATATCAAGATAATCTTTAATAGAATGATCTAGTCCATCTGTTTGTAAAACACCTCTTTCCTCATGATTTTCACTCCAACTTAATGTATCAATATCAATCACCACGCCTGAATGTACATAAGGAAGAGTAGGCAGAAAAGGGATAGGATCGTTCCTATCAACCACCCGCCAATGATTGGGTTCATTAAAAGTAAATGTAGTACTGACTTTTGGGCTTCCGAAAGTGTAAATTTGAACATTGTGTCTCCCAGTTGAATGTAACCACAATCCTATGATTTGTGCTATTGCACCACCTAAAGAATGTCCTGTCAAATATACTGAATAATCTAAATCATATTTGTCTAGAATATCACCATAGATGGCTTCAGCTGCATCTCTAAAACCTCTATGTAGTTTTGTATCTAGTCTGTTATCAATAAATGGTCTTGCATCGAGATCAGATAATATATTTTTCCAATTTGCTGTTCCTCTAAAAATGAGAATAGAAACACCATCCTCTTGTATTACAAAATAAGAAAATTGATCTTTTTTAATACGATATTGATCTGCGATCATCCTATTCAAACCATAAAATTCTGGTTCTTCAGGTGATACTGTACCATCGGCAAATATACCTTTATCAGTATAAATGAGTTTGGA
>MDSV01076840.1_pt1 | contig 19112 bp, 20 predicted proteins | sample 810851 | NCBI WGS metagenome assembly MDSV01 (sample SAMN05326640, study PRJNA326480) | marine metagenome | isolation source: seawater | place: Atlantic Ocean: North East | collected 2012 | reverse complement strand
GAATATGCATCTTGGGCACCAACATATAATGATTCTAAAGAAGTGAAAATATTCATGAATAGTTTAGTCTAAAAAAAAATGCCAAATTATTTTAGGAAAGTATTTTTTTCATTAATAAAAATTTATAGGTATTTCAAATTAAAAATTCCACTTCCAAGGGATTTTATTGAATTACTATCCTATATTAAATCATTATTCATATTTAATGTTTCCAAGCGAACTAGAGTATTAGGAATTATTGATTTTAATTTATTCAATTTTGCACTTGGGGATTTAACTATTTTTCACGAAAACCTCTTTATTTTAAGAGAAAAAAATAATCAAGCACCAATTGATATATGTATTGTAGAAGATTTAAATCATAAGAAAAATCCAACTTACAAAAAAAATAACTGGGTTACTGAAACGTTACAATTGAATCCACATATTGAAAATGTATTTCAATTTAATAAACGCACAGAATACAACAAATTTCGAATCAACAATTTGCATAATTATGTGTTTTTCCCTAAACGTAGAGATCAACTTCACTGTGATCATAGGCCATTGTTTAAATATTATTATGAAAATGGTTGTCTACCTCAAATGAGCGTAGATAAGGCATCTTTAAAGTGGGCTCAAAATATTATTCAAAATTTTGTTGGTGAAAAAAAACTGATTGTTGTCCAAATCAGAAATTCAATGGGAATTAAAAATCCTGAAGATTTCCCTAATAGAATTAAAGGTAAAAAAGGTGCTGCAACGAGGGATAGTAATTTACCAGAATGGCAAAAGTTTTTTGAAAAATTAGATAAAAATAAATTTAAAGTAATATGTGTTTGTACAAAATATGAAATAGTAACAACTTGGCAAGAAAAAGAATTAGTTTTATTCTCCAAAGATCTTGGTGCTGATTTAATGAAAGACCTAGCGCTTGTCCAGTGCTCTTATCTTTCTCTTTTTCCTACCAGTGGATTACATGAGTTTTCATTTTATTCAAGAACACCCTGTTGCATTTTTAATCCGCCTTTGAAATATTGGAGGAAAAAAAGCGACCCAATCTATCAAATAAATGGAGGTGAAAATGACTATAAACAAAACTGTTATCAGTCAGATTTTCAAAAATTTATTTGGGAAGAAAAAGATGATTATAATACAATTAATTACAATTTTAATCTGTTAGTTGAAAAATTAGAAATAAATAAGTATGATGAAAAATACAATAAAAAAATTATTAATCTTTAAAAGGTAAAATCATGAAAATAATTATTTTAGCTGGCGGTTGGGGTACCCGTATGGGGCAGCTCACAGAGTTGGTCCCGAAACCCATGGTTTACATTGGTAACCGTCCTGTTCTTTGGCATATTATGAAAACATATTCTTACTATGGATATAATGACTTTATAATTGCACTTGGTGTTAAAGGGCATATCATCAAAGAATATTTTCATAATTTTGAACCCCAAAATAATGATTTTACAATTGATTTAAATTCTGGGAAGATTAAATATCACAACCAACATACTGAGAATAACTGGAAAGTAACTCTAGTAGATACTGGTTTAAATACACTAAAAGGTGGACGAATAAAACGTGTTGAGCCTTTTTTAGATGCTGGAACAAATATGTTAACCTATGGTGATGGTGTTGCAGATATTAATATTAATAAATTAGTTAAATTTCATAAATCACACGGAAAAACTGTTACGTTTACCGGTGTACATCCAAGTGGTCGCTTTGGTGAGTTTCAAGAAAAAAACAATCAAGTATATAGTTTTGAAGAAAAACCAGAAAAAGGCAAAGCTTTTATTAATGGGGGCTACATGGTCTTTAATAATAATTTATTGAATCATCTTACATCTGATGAAGGATGCGACTTTGAATTTAATGCTTTAGAAAAATTAGCTAAAAATGGAGAAGTAATGGTTTATAAACATGAAGGTAATTGGGAATGTATGGATCACGAAAGAGATGTATTACATCTTAATCAACTTTGGGCAGATGAAGAAGCATTTTGGAAAAAATGGAAATAGATAAAATGAAAATATTAATTATTGGCAATGAAGGATATGTTGGACCACATGTGGTTAATAGATTTAAACAAATGTATGATGATTGCTGGGTTGCAGGTTTTGATATTGGTTATTTTGCGCATAATATTACAGAAGAGGAATTTCCTGAACGTAAGATTGATGTCCAGTTTAGAGGAGATGTGAGAAAATTTCCAAAAAAAATACTTGAAGGTTTTAATGCAGTAATATACCTAGCAGCCATTTCTAATGATCCAATGGGAAATACATTTGAACAAGTCACGCATGAAGTCAACTATCAATCAGCAGTTTCTATTGCTAAGCTAGCAAAACAAGCGGGAGTAAATCATTTTGTTTTTGCTTCAAGTTGTAGTGTATATGGTTTTGCAGATGACAAGCCAAGAACGGAAGATTCCGACCTTAATCCATTGACTGCATATGCTATTTCAAAAGTTTCTGCAGAAAAAGCATTAGAACCATTAGCATCCAATGATTTTATTATTACTTGCTTCCGTTTTGCGACGGCTTGTGGTTTTAGTTCAAGATTAAGACTTGATCTTGTTCTAAATGATTTTGTTGCTAGCGCTTTGGCCTTGAAAAAAATTGAAATTTTAAGCGATGGTACGCCTTGGCGCCCATTGATACATGTTCAAGATATGGCTAGAGCTATTCATTGGGGAGTTAATAGGAGTAACGAAAATTTAGATAGTTTTCTTGTCTTAAATACGGGTTCTAATAATTGGAATTATAAAATTAAAGATCTTGCTTTAGCGGTTAAAGAGGAATTTTCATCTATAAAAATCTCTATAAATAAAGATGCGGAGCCTGATAAAAGATCTTACCAAGTAGACTTTTCATTATTTAATAAGCTGGCACCCGATTATTGTCCTAAAATTAATTTAGAAATGGCTGTTAAAGATCTTCGTAGTGGTTTAGTTAATTTTGGTTTTGAGAATCCAAAATTCAGAGATTCTAATTTGATGCGATTGAATGTATTAAGAGGCCATTTAAAAAATAATAAATTAAATAATAATTTGGAGTGGAAAATTTGAAGTTTTTTGAATTACCTCTAAAAGGTTCATACACTATTGAATTAGAAAAAATTGAAGATAAAAGAGGTTTCTTTGCTCGTTATTGGTGTCAAAATGAAATATCCAAAATTGGATTAGACACAAGTATTGTTCAAATCAACAATTCAGTAAGTAAAACTAAGGGAACTATTAGAGGTCTGCATTTTCAACGACCGCCAAAAGCAGAAACAAAAATTATACGCTGTATAAAAGGATATATTTGGGATGTGATTGTAGATATTCGTTTAGAATCACCAACCTATGGAAAATGGTATGGGTATGAACTCAGTGAAGAGAATCGAACTATGATGTATGTACCAAAGGGGTTTGCCCATGGTTTTCAAACGCTTGTTGATGATGTTGAATTGATTTATTTACATTCTGAATTTTACAGTAAGAATAACGAAGCAGGCTTATTTTATAATGATAAAGATATTGCTATTGACTGGCCTTTATCAGTCACTGAAACCACTTCAAGAGATGAATCTCATCCAAAACTTCGCGATATTAAACCGATAAAATTATGAACTGTCGTCACTGCAATAAAGTATCAAATTATTTATTTCTTGATTTAGGATTTGCTCCCCCATCTAATGCTTATCGAACAAAAGTCGATTTAAATAAACCAGAGATTAACTATCCTCTTCGAGTTGTGGTTTGTGATAGTTGCTGGTTAGTTCAAACCGAAGATTTTATAGATGCAGATGAATTATTCACTAAAGATTATGCCTATTTTTCTTCAACCTCAATTAGTTGGCTTCAGCATGCAAAAAAATACAGCAAAATGATTCGAGAAAAATTAAATTTAAATGGGAATAGTTTTGTTGTTGAGATTGCATCTAATGATGGATATTTATTAAAAAATTTTGCTGAAGCAAATATCCCATGTTTAGGGATTGAGCCAACTAGTAGCACTGCAAAGGCAGCAGAAAAAATTGGGATTCAAGTGAAGCATGAGTTTTTTGGCTCCAGTTTTGCAGAAGAACTATTAGAAGATGGTAATAGTGCTGATTTAATCATTGGTAATAATGTTTATGCTCATGTACCAGATATTAAAGATTTTACATTGGGAATAAAAAAACTGCTTAGCCCTAGTGGTACAGTTACCCTTGAATTCGCTTATTTAAAGAATTTAATTCAGGAAAATGAATTTGACACAGTTTACCATGAACATTTTTCATACTTATCATTACATTCAGTAAAAACTATTTTTAATAGCGTAGGTTTGAAAATTTATGATGTGGAAGAATTAAGCACTCATGGAGGAAGTCTACGTGTTTATGGTTGTCATAAAGAAATTGATTTTCAAATTACTGAACAAGTTGAAGCTCAATTATTAATTGAAAAAGATTGTGGGTTATTAGATTTAAAAACCTACGTGAATTTTCAGAAAAAAGCTGAAAAAGTTAAAAATGGTCTCCTGTCTTTTTTAATTGATCAAAAAAATAAGGGAAATTCTGTAGTGGGATATGGCGCTGCTGCAAAAGGCAATACACTAATAAATTATGGTGGTATAAAACAGGATTTATTACCATATGTTTGTGATGCTGCTCCATCTAAGCAAGGGAAATATTTACCTGGTAGTAATATACCAATCTTTTCACCAGAAGTAATAAAAAAGAAAAAACCTCATTATATATTAATTTTGCCTTGGAATATTTCCTCAGAAATAAGCAAGCAATTATCCTTTATACGTGATTGGAATGGAAAATTTGTAACTGCAGTACCAGAGATTCATATTTTTTAATGAGAATTCTTATAACAGGTGCAACTGGCTTTATTGGGCATTATGTTGTTACAGAATTATTGAATGAAAATTATGATATAATTACGACGGGAAGACAAAATAAAAATAAAATAAAAAAACTATGGATTGAGAAAGCTAATTATTTACAAGCTGATTTAAATAAAAGCAATAAAAACTGGCAAAATTATTTTCATAAACCAGATATGGTTATACATCTTTCTTGGGAAGGGTTGCCTAATTATAAAGAATTGTTTCACTTAGAAAAAAATTTGCCAAATAATTATTTTTTTTTAAAAAGTATGATTGAGGGGGGCTGTAAAAATATTGTTGTTATTGGTACAAGTTTAGAATATGGAATGCAGAGCGGACCTTTAAAGGAAGATTTAGAAACAAAACCAAATAATCCTTATGCGTTAGCTAAGGATAACCTAAGGAAGTATTTAACTTATTTACAGACTTGCTATGATTTTGATTTAAAATGGATCAGGCCATTTTATATGTTTGGAGAAGGTCAAAGTTCAAATTCGATTCTTTCTCAATTAAAAACAGCTATTGAAAATAGTGAGAAGGCGTTTGATATGTCCGGAGGAGAACAATTAAGAGATTATCTTCCAGTTGAAAAAGTAGCTAAATATATTGTAAAAATCTCTTTACAGAATAAAATAAGTGGAATTATAAATTGTTGTTCTGGCCAACCTATCTCAATAAAGGAACTGGTACAAAATTATCTTAAAGAAAATAATAAAACTATTAAATTAAATCTAGGCCACTATCCATATCCAGATTATGAGCCAATGGCTTTTTGGGGTGACAATAAAAAACTAAATAAAATAAATGGAATTACAGAATAACTTTATCTTTAATACTCCAATTATATTGGCTTCAATTAACCGCCCTGATTATTTAGATAGAATTCTTTCCTATTATCAAAAACATAATTATGATCAATTTCTTATTATAGCTGATGGTAGTGAGCAAAAATGGTCGGGCGCAACTAGTTTTAAAGGCAAATATCTGCATTTGCCAAGATTATCATTTAGAGAGCGATTAATTGAAGGATTAGATAAAAGTCAATCTGATTTGGCTATTTTGTGTGCAGATGATGATTTTCTAGTTCCAGCTGGACTAGAAAAATGTACGGAGTTTTTAAGAAAAAATATTGATTATTCTTGTGTGCACGGACAATATGGAAGATTTGTTATTAATGAGGATAAAATCAACTATACTCAGAAGTACGCTGGTTTAAAAAGTATTACAGATAATAATCCTTTATTGCGAATAAAAAAGGTATTTATTCCCAAATACATTCCACATGTATATGCTGTTCATCGTAGAAAGAGCCTTGAGCGGGTTCTGCAATTTAAGGAAATGAACGAATTTGAGTATTTATTTAATTTTGAAATGCTTTTAACATTTTCATCTTTAATTGATGGAAAGGCAAAAAGAATAAATCATATTTACAATTTCCGTGAAATGGAAAATTCTAAAACTGGGATAAGAAATAATGAATTGGATGTTAAAAAAATTGAAAGCGCTATTAGAAGTTGCAAAGTACATTTAAGATTATTGGTGGAAGATATAATAAATAAAGATGATTTTTCTGATACAATAGATAATGCTATTGAATATTTGTTGAAATATCATCTATTTCATTATGATAAATATATTGGTAAAAAATTAAATATAAAAACCAGCAGTAATAATATTATGTTATATTTAGCTAAACTAAAGCAGCCACTTGCGTTAATGAAAATGTCTTTTAGTCTGTTTTTATTAAATAACAGTAAAGATGCTTTCCCATTATATAATGAAGATGCAAAAAAAGAATTAGAAACTATTGATGAAACACTTAACAACTGGATAAAAAATAAAAATACCAGTTTACCTGAAAGCTAAATGAGTGGGAAAAATAAATAAATTAAAGGTTGGGATTGCAGGCTATGGCGTGGTTGGGAAAAAACGAAGAAAATATATAGATGAAAATCCATTATTAGAACTTGTAGTCGTTAGTGATATTAATTTTCCTGAGGATGGTTTATTTCCAGATGGAGTTCATTTTTGTAATGATTATAAAAAATTAATTGAGAAAGAATTGGATGTTCTGTTTATTTCTTTACCAAATAATTTAGCTGCGAAAGCTACGATATTAGGATTAGAAAACAATTGCCATGTTTTTTGTGAAAAACCTCCATCAAGGAATGTAATTGAATTAAAAGAAGTTATTGAATTTGAAAACAAGAAAAAAAACTTAAAGCTAAAGTATGGTTTTAATCATCGATATCATGATTCAGTAAAAAAAGTAAAAGAAATAATAAATTCGGGAAAATTTGGAAAAGTAATGAGCTTTCGTGGTGTATACGGTAAAAGTAGTATTATTCCATTTGGTTCAGGTTGGAGATCAGAAAAAAAATATGCTGGTGGAGGTATTTTATTGGACCAAGGGATTCATATGCTTGATTTGGTTAGATATTTTTCTTGTGATTATGATGAAATTAATAGTTTAATTTCAAATGATTATTGGGGGCATGATGTGGAAGATAATGCATTTATTCTAATGAAAAGTAAAGAAGGACACATTGCATCCTTGCATTCTACTGCTACTCAATGGCAGCATCGTTTTCGTCTTGAAATAATTCTTAAAGAGGGTTTGTTGGAATTATCTGGAATATTATCAGGCTCAAAAAGTTATGGATCTGAAAAATTAAAGATAATTGCTAGAGAAGATGGTAAGAGTGTAGGTTCGCAAGAAGAAAATTCTTTTACCTTTTTAAATGATAATTCATGGAAAGATGAAATTGATGAATTCGCAAATTGTATTATTAATGATAAAGAAATAGAAAATGGTACCAGTCATGATGCATTAAAAGTGATGGAAATGATTTTTAATGTATATAAATCAGATAAAAATTGGTGGGAAACTTTTAAAAATAATTAAAATCAGGAGATAGTCATGAATAATCTTAATCAAGCATATAGTGAAGTATCAACATTAGGGCAATACTCTAGAAAATATTTTTCTTATTTAGGAAAAGTATTAGAGTCAATTGATGAAAACGAAATTAATAAATTAGGGGAAGCTTTTGAGAAAGCTAGAGAAATGGGTAATACGATTTTTGTCGCAGGAAATGGTGGTTCTTCTGCTACGGCGACAACGATGGCTAATGATATTGGATTTGATATATTAAAAAAAACAGGAACTGATAAGGCGTTTAGGGTTCTTTCTCTTTCTGATAACAATTCTGTAATCACAGCAATAGCCAATGATGTTGGATATGAAAATGCATTTATTAATCAACTTAAAATTCACTATCGATCTGGAGATAGTATTATACTTATTTCTGCAAGTGGTAACTCCCCAAATATTCTTAAAGCAGCAGAGTGGGTTAAGCGCAAGGGAGGTACAATAATAGGATTATTAGGTTTTACAGGTGGTAAGCTAATTGAATTTTGCGATGTTAAAATACATGTAAAATCAGAAGCTGGCGAGTATGGACCCGTTGAAGATGCTCATTTGATTATTAATCATATTTTGGCCCATTGGTTTCAAAATAAATTGAAATGAATCTAGATTTTACTGATAAAACAGTAATTATAACTGGAGGGACTCGTGGTATAGGTGCAGAAATTTCCAGAGTATTTTTAAAAGCGGGTGCACAATTGCTAGTTACAGGAACAAAAGACACTAATTCAAAAATGCAGAAGTTTTTTGACGGTAATCATAATATTCAATATCATCAGCTTGATTTTTCTTCAAATGATTCAGTAAATAAGTTTCTTAATACTGTAAATAAACTCAAAAAGATTGATGTATTGATTAACAACGCCGGAGTAAATAAAATAGAATCAATATCACATTTATCGTCTAAAGATTGGGATTGGATTAATACTGTTAATTTAAAAGGTCCCTTTTTATTAACGAAAGCAGTAACTAAAACAATGAAAAAGAAGAATTCTGGGAAAATAATTAATATTGCTTCTATTTTTGGAGTCGTTAGTAAAGAGAAAAGGGCTGCTTATTCTTCTACAAAATGGGGCTTAATTGGTTTTACAAAAGCTGTAGCACTTGATATGGCCTGTTTTAATATTCAAGTTAATGCATTATCTCCAGGATTTGTAGATACAGAATTAACACAAAAAATTCTGGGTAAAGATGGAATAGAATCATTAATAGAAAGAATACCCTTAGGTCGATTAGCAAAACCCGAAGAAATTGCTAATGTAGTTTTATTCCTTTGTAGTGAAAATAATTCTTATATAACTGGTCAAAATATTATTGTAGACGGAGGTTTTACCAGTGCTTGACTTTACTGTTAAATCTTCTGTTCACAATTATGAGGTAAAGTTTATTGAAGATGCAATCAATGTATTAAAAAATGAAATTCGAGACGGTGATGTAATAATTATTGATAATAAAGTAAAACTCCTAAATCCTTATTTACTTAAGAATTTGAATTGTAAAATAAGTGTTATTGGTATTGATGCTCATGAGGAGAACAAAAGTTATAAGGGTCTAATTCCTATAATTCAAGAATTAATTAGAAGTGGATTTAGAAAAAACCATCGACTTATTGGTATTGGCGGTGGAATTATCCAAGATATTACTGCTTTTTCAGCATCAATTATGTATCGGGGTGTTGATTGGTTATTTTTTCCTACTACTCTTTTAGCACAGGGCGATAGTTGTATCGGTAGTAAAACTTCCATTAATTTTGGAGAATATAAGAATCAAGTTGGTGGATTTTACCCACCGAGTAAAATTTTCATCAATTTAGATTTTCTTAATACACTATCTGATAACGATATTCAATCAGGCCTAGGAGAAATGAGCCACTATTTTATCGTATCTAGTGAAAAAGATTTTAAAAATTACAAACGTGATTATGAAAGTGCGCTTACAAATAAAAATACTTTAAGAAAGATGATTTTAAATAGCTTAAAGATAAAAAAAAGCTATATTGAAATAGATGAATTTGATCAGAATAAAAGACAAGTTTTTAATTATGGACATACTTTTGGACATGCAATTGAATCATTAACTGATTATACTGTTCCTCATGGAATTGCTGTAAGCTTTGGGATGGATATGGCAAATTTTATTTCCGTTAAAAAAAAATATATTTCTATGAAAATACGTTATGAAATCAGAGAGTTATTAGAAAAAATATGGTTAAACTATAATATAAAAGATATTAATGTTGAAAAATTTGCACTTGCTTTAAGTAAAGATAAAAAAAATATTGGTGATGAATTAAGATTGATTCTTTGTAAAGGTTATGGGAATATTTTTAAAGATTCTCAATATATTGATAAAGAATTTAAAGGATGGTTAAAAGAATATTTTGATAAAGAATTAAATTATTAAGCGTATGAAAATTTGGAAAAATACATCAACATTTGATGGGTTTGATAAGGGTCTAAGTTTTACTAAAAATAAAAAAGATGCAGAAATTGCTCTCATTGGTAGTAAGGAGATAAATTTAAGCGAATTTCCAAACTTAAAGGGGATATTTCGTGCCGGGATAGGTCGTGATAATGTACCTGAGCAAGAAGCTCAAGAAAAAGGTGTTATGGTTAAATTTCCATCTAAAGAAACCATTAATATTATTTTTGATGAAACAGCCAGTTTTACTTGTAATCTTATTTTTCAAATTTTATACAGTAATGTTGGCACTTTAAATCCTTGGCTAAAGCAACCAAGAATCCAACTATCTAAAAAAAAACTACTCGTCATTGGCACAGGCAAAATTGGCACCAAGGTGGTACAACTAATGAAACCGTTCTTGCAGGTTCTAACATTTGATATTTTACAAAACAAAAAGTTTGAGCTTAAGGAATTGATTCAACAATCTGATTGTATATCTATTCATATTCCAAAGAGTAATGAAAATATTTCATTTATTGATAAAGAAAAATTATCCTGGATGAAAGATGGCGCTGGATTGATAAACACTGCTAGAGGAGCAATAGTAGATGAAGAAGCTTTGTATAATGAGTTGGAAAAGGGGAGACTAAAAGCTGCCTTTGATGTTTACTGGCAGGAACCTTATAAAGGAAAGCTTAGTAATTTTTATCCGAACCTTTTTTTCATGACACCACATGTAGCAAGTACATGTAAAGGTTTTATTGAAGGTTGCAGAAGAAGCCTTGATGAATTAATATTAGATTTGGAGTATAGCTAGTTAGGTATAAAGAATGAATTTTGAATTAATTAAATCAATTAGAAAAAAATTGCGAAATGATGAAGCAAGTATTGGATCATGGATGCAAATACCTAATAGTTCTATTGCTGAGATAATGGGCCAAGCTGGATATGATTGGGTTACAGTTGACTTGGAACACGGTTCAATATCAATCCATCAGTTGCCTGATATATTTCGCGCTATTCAATTGGGCGGCACATTGCCTTTGGCTCGAATAGCCAATCCACAGCCAGGTGATTGTAAGCAAGTTTTGGATGCTGGTGCAGGTGGTATAATAATCCCAATGGTAGAAAATGCTGAGCAAGTAGAAAAAATTAGAAAAGCATGCTGTTGGCCACCAATTGGAAATAGAGGAGTTGGTTTCTCAAGGGCTAATTTGTTTGGCAAGCATTTTGATGAATACCAAGAAGAAGCGCAATCACCCCTTCTCATTGCTCAAATTGAAAATATAAAGGCTGTCAATAATTTAGAAAAAATTCTAGAAGTGGATTGCCTTGATGCAATCATAGTTGGGCCTTATGATTTATCAGCTTCAATGGGAATTACCGCACAATTCAAGAGTGTAAAGTTTAAAAAAACATTAACAAAAATAATGGAAGTTTGTCTTAAGAAGAATGTACCCTGTGGCTATCATATAATAGATCCAAAAAAAGAAAATATAACAGAATCTATAAAGCAGGGATATAAATTTATCGCTTATTGTTCCGATGGAATATTTCTAAACACTTCTTCAAAATACACCATTTAATAATAGAAAATGATATATGAATATTCTTGCTCTTATTCCTGCTAGAATGGGAAGTAGCCGTTTTCCAGGTAAGCCGATGGCAAAAATTCTTGGCAAGCCCATGATTGGTCATGTTTATGATAATGTTAAGAAAAATAACTTAATTAATGAATTAGCAGTAGCAACTTGTGATGAGGAGATTTATAAGTATATTGAATCTATAGGTGGAAGAGCAGTCATGACATCAGAAAAACATGAGCGAGCATCAGATCGTTGCGCAGAGGCATTGCAGAAAATCGAGCTTGATGATAATATTAATTTTGATATTGTTGTGATGGTTCAAGGAGATGAGCCTATGGTACATCCAGAAATGATTTCACAAGCAGTTCAACCATTGCTTGATGATCCAAATATCTTAATTACTAATTTATTAGGACGTATAAGAGATAAAAAAGAATTCCATGATAAAAATACTATAAAAGTAGTATGCGATAATAACCAGAATGCTCTCTATTTTTCCAGAGAATCAATTCCAACAAAAAGTTTTAATAATCTAGCTTTGGGAAAACAAGTGCCAATTATCCCATTTAGAAGAGATTTTTTAATTAAATATAATGAATTAAAACCTACACCCTTAGAAATTGCAGAGTCTGTAGATATGCTTCGAATTTTAGAATATGGAATGAAGATTTTAATGGTCCCAACATCTTATGATACACATGCAGTTGATACAATTGAAGATTTAAATAAAGTTCAACTTCTATTAAAGACATCAATCGTATAAGATTTATAAAGCATCATGAATAAAAATATTACCTATTTCTGTAGAGAATATAATGACATTGATCATGTGGTTCCGATTGCAGATGAGTTATTAAAAAAATCAAATGTCAATTCTCTTTGTTTTTTTAATTATAACTTAAATAAATCATTTTTGAATGATTACAGAATTTGTTATTTGAAACGTCATAAGAATTTTTCATATATTGATTACTATGATGTTTTAAATAACAAAGTAAAATTCTTGTTAAGTTGGCTTAATAATCTTCAAAAAATCCATAATTATTTTGATAATCTAAAATCTAATTATATAAATAATCTTTATAAAAATATAAAGGTTGAAGCTATTGGGATTAATAAAGAGAATTCAATCTTTCTTTTTGATCATACCAACTCAGAGTTGCTCGAGGTTGTTTATAAATTTTCTAATAAATTTAACATTCCACTTGGTCTACTAATGCATGGCCTAGACCCAACAGAAAATTTATTAATGAAAACAAATATGTTAACAATAAAAGAGTTAGACAATAATTGGGATAGCTTTAACAAATCTGATATATTTTTTGTAAATAATGAACATTATAAAAATCGAAGTGTTTCTCATGGTGTTGCAAAAAAGTTTGTTAAAGAAGTTGGATCTGCTAGATTTTCAAATAAATGGTCAAACATACTTACAAAAATTACACCAAATATTGATTTACCTGATCCGAATAAAAAATTGATTAAAGTCGTAATAATGTTGAATAAATACAGATATAACATATGGAAGGAAGAAATTGATAGAGTTATTAAAACACTTTTATTAATAGATAACGTCTATATTATAATAAAACCGCATACAAGGAATATGAGATTTGATAGTTATAAGAATGAACGAATTTTTATTGCTGATGAGAATTGTCATTCGAGAAAATTATTTGAATGGGCTGATTTATCACTCTTTACAATATCTAGTATTTTTCTAGATGCATTATTATTAGATAAACCTATTTTATTTTTAAGATTAGCGACTTCAAATAAACTTTCTTGTGATTCAATTATGAAGAATTGGAATATAGATAGTAGAGATGATTTGATTTATTGGATTAATCAATTTAGAGAAAATAGAAAAGTTCGGACTTATACTGAAACTGAGAGGATAGAATGCCTGAATTATTATGTTAATGATTATGATAATCAATTATTATCTAGGTATTCTAAAAGTATATTAGAATTAAAAAAACGAAATATATAATTTCTATTATTTATTAATAGTTTGAAAATGTTTTATAATAAATGAGATTATTATTTACATCAAATGATCCTGGATCTGCTCAGCAAAATAATGCCGTTGGGAATTTACTTAACCAAAATAAAAATTACGATTTAGCATGTATTACATCAAAAGTTTCTTTAGGATACTATTCAAGTATTTTTAAAGAAAAATTATATTTTGATTATGATAAAATACATTACAAAAGTAAAATAAAAAATTTTATAATGGACTTCAAACCTGATTTTATTTTTCTAGGTTTATCAGAAAACAATAACAGTCTTGATTTTATCACATCGGAAATAGCAATTGATCTCAATATTAGAACAGCATCAATTCAAGATTATTATGGCTGGACTGGCTCATATAATAAAAAAGTCAAGCCTGATTATTTTTTTGTTTTTGACGAATACGCAAAAAAGTTGACAGTGGACTTAAATTTTTGCTCAAGTCAAAAAATAATTGTAACTGGAAGTCCTAAACATTACTCATATGCCGACCATTTGAAAAAATGGATTAAACAAGTAAAAAAAATAGAAATTGCAAACAGTGAAATAATTTATTTTTTACAGCCACTTTCTATAAAAGGAATAAAATCTAATTTGTTAACTTTCTGTGAATCATTAAAAAGTATAAAACCAAGATATAGTTTGAATATAAAACCTCATCCGCTTGATAAAAATTCTGAAGATTTAAAAAAAATATCTAAATATTACCAATTAAATATTATTGATAATAAATATTCCATTGAGTCGTATTTCTTATATTTTAAAAATATCATAAACTGTTTTTCTACAATAGCCTATGATTATTATTATATTACTAATTTCTTAATTAATATTAATAATTCTAGATTAATTAATCTATTAATTGGTGATGATATTTTCAAAAGTATAAAGAAATTAAATTTTGATATTAGAGAGACTCCGCAATATAATATTGGTGAAAATCTAGAATCAAAAAAGGCTTTAGAAGAAAAATTAAGATTAATTTTTGATTCTAATAATTCATCTAAAATAAATTTTGAAACAAAAAAATTAATTCTAGGAAATAATCCTATAGATAAAATTAAAAAAATATTAAAAGGAGTATAGCATGAAAGTTGCTGTTATAGGTGCTGGATCAATTGGGAAAAGACATTTAAATACATTATATAACCTTTCAAATAGTGAAGGTATTAATGAAATCAGGTGTTTTGATAAAAATAAAGATAGAATGATTGAAGCCACAACCGATAAAAAAGAAATTATTGTTTCAAATACTTTAGAAGATGCGGTTGTTGGAGTTGATTTGGTTTTTTTGTGTGTGCCTACAAGTTTACATTTTAATGTTTGGTCAAAAATAAGTAAGATGGGAAATTTTAACTTTTTCATTGAAAAGCCACTATCTCATTCTTTTAAAAATTGTGATGAAATGATTTTTCATCAAAAAAGAATAAAAAAACATGCATTTATTGGTTATATGTTGAGGCTCCATCCTGTCTTAAATAAGGCAAAAGATTTAATTAAAAATGATACAATAGGTCGAGTATTAAATGTTAGAGCAGAGTCAGGTTTTTATTTACCTTTTTGGCACCCTTGGGAAGATTATAGAGATTTTTATATGTCATGGAAGACTGGAGGTGGCGGAGCACTATTGGATACTAGTCATGAAATAGATTATTTAATGTGGATGTTTGGAGATATTTCTTATGCTCAAGGTTATACACAAACTATATCAGATCTTGATATGACGGCAGATGACTATACTAGCTGTTTATTTGAATTTAAAAATGGAATAATGGGAGAATTACATCTTGACCTTCTTCAACCTGTTGAATCAAGATACTTAAAGGTCGTTGGAAGTAATGGCGTTCTTATTGCTGACCTTATTGAAAATAGTGTGAAATTTAATACAATTGAAAATACAGAATGGAAAAAAGAAGAAATTCAAGTTTCATATGATGAAATATATTCAACAGAAATTAAAAATGTTATCAATTGTATACGCGGGAAAAAGAGTAAAACTACTAGCATAGAAGAGGCTGCTAAAGTAATGCAATTAGTAGAAGCTATTAGGCGCTCCAGTTCAAATGGATCTAGAATTAGATTGCCCATATATGAATGAAACTAAGAAAATAGTATCTATCATTCCAGCAAGAGCTGGATCAAAAAGGATACCTGGAAAAAATAAGTTTTTATTTAAAGGTCAGGCTCTTGTTGAATGGTCATTAAAATTTTCATTAAAATGTAACAAAATTAATGAAACTATTCTAAGTACTGATGATTTAGATATAATTAAATTGGCAAACAAATACAAAATTAGTTTGCATAAACGATCAAAAAATATGTCTGGTGATAAAGCTTCAACATTTGATTTAATAAAATCTATTTATTATGATTATTTAGATGAAAAAGTAGATATAATTTTTTTACTACAACCTACAAGCCCACTTAGAGAAAAATATTTAATTGACAATGCGTTAAAATTAATTAATCAAAACAGTAATTGGTCCTCGCTAATTGAGGTTTATAAATCAAAACTATTTACTGGCAAAATAAAAAATAATTATTGGTATCCAGACTTGTTGGAAAAAACTAGAAGTCAAGAAATTCCAGCAAGTTATGTTCCCTCAGGTCGTTTATATGCTTATAATTGTATAAAAACTATTAGGTTAAATGATGCCTATGGAAAAAAGGTCATTCCTATGATTACGGATGAGTGGAAAAATGTAAATATTGATGAATCCTCAGATTTAGAAAAAATGAGATATGTTTACGATAATCATTCCAAAGATTATTCTTATCTCTTAGGTTAAAATGTTTGAACAACTGAATAATTTAAGGAGAGCAAAATGAGAACAAAAATAATTGCTGAAATAGGTTGGAATCATATGGGGGATATGGATTTAGCTAAGAAAATGATAGTTGCTGCAAAAGAATCTGGTGCAGATTATGCTAAGTTTCAAACATGGTCTGTTAAAAATTTAAAGTCAGGCCCATGGGATAAAGATGGACGGTTAGAAATATACAAAAAGGCAGAGTTGTCAAAAGATAAGCATTTTTTGCTAAAAGAATATTGTGACAACATAGGCATAAATTTTTTGACATCAATATTTAATGTGGAAGATATTGACTGGCTAAGTAAACTCAATTGTAAAATAATTAAAGTTCCAAGTCATGAGGTCTATAACTCTAAGTTAATTGAAAAACTGGATGGTAAGTTTGAATTGATTTTGATTTCAACAGGTGCTTCAAAATGGAACGAGGTATTAAACATAAAGACCCTTCTATCCAAATCAAATTTTACCTTAATGCATTGTGTTTCTGCCTACCCATGTAACTCAAAAAATATAAACCTTGAAAGAATAAATGATTTAAAAACAATTTCCAAAGATGTAGGGTATAGTGGCCATTCACCTGAAATTTATGATGCAATTGCTTCAATGAATTATGAGTTAAGTTTTATTGAAAAACATTTTACCATTGATAAATCATTGCCTGGTCGTGATAACGAATTCGCATTATTGCCTTCAGAATTAAAAACAATTTGTGATTACAGAGATAGATTTTTTGATATGAATATATATCATGGCAAAGATTCTCAAGACATTGAATCTGATGTTATAGATAATTATAGAGGACGATGGTCAAAAGGATAATATTATGAAAAAAAGTAATAAACTAGCTTCAATAATTATAAGAACAAAAAATGAAGAAGATTGGATAGGCCATTGCTTAGAAGCAATAAGTAATCAAAGCTATAAAAATTTTGAAATTATCATTGTTGATAATCAAAGCTCGGACAATACTATAAAAATAGCAAAGTCTTTTTTAGTAAAAAAAATAGTTTCTATAAAAAAATATCTACCTGGGAAATCTTTAAACGCAGGTATTAGGGTTGCTGATGGTGATTTTTTAGTTTTCATATCTTCTCATTGCGTTCCAAAAAATATTCATTGGTTAAAATCTCTTTTAGCAAATTTTAATAATCGTGAAATTGCTGGAGTTTATGGAAGACAAGTACCAACAGCTTTTAGTAAACCAAATGATGTTAGAGACCTTTACATTACGTTTGGATTGGATAAACGCATACAGACTAAAGATTATTTTTTTCATAATGCAAATAGCGCTATCCGAAAGAAGCTTTGGGATGAATATCCTTTTGATGAAAAATTAACAAATATTGAGGACAGGGCTTGGGCTAAGCAATTAACTGAAAAAGGTTACAAATTAATTTATGAACCTGAAGCTGAAGTTTTTCATTCCCATGGTATTCATCAAAACCAGAAAGTAGAAAGAGCTAACAGCACAATCAAAATTATTAAAAGTATAGAAAAATTTGAAGATAAAGATTTTTTGCCTAAATCGATGCATCCAAATAATATAAAAATCGTATCATTTGTCCCAATTAATAAAAAATTATTAAATAAAAATAGTAAACTAATCCTAGATTTTTTATCATACTTGAAAGATGTTAAAAAAATAAAAAATAGATATCTTTTAGTTGATAGTGATTTTCAATTGGAAGAAATAGATTCATCTTATGATATAATTCAAAAACCATTATCACGTGGTTCAGAAAAGTTATCTCTTGGAGAGCTTCTCAAATGGTCATTAAATGAATTAAACAAAAAACAAAATTTTCCAGATTATATTCTTTACCTTAATCCAGACTATGTTTATCGTCCAAAAAATGCCGTAGATAGACTTATTGAAGAAGCTTGCTTTAAAGGACTTGATTCTGTCGTTTATGGTTATAAGGAGTATTCAAATTATTTTATCTATAATGAAGAAAATCAAGATTATAAATCATTTGGAGATAATTTACTGGATAAGAAAGAAAAGAAGCCAATTTTCAAAAGCTTGTATGGACTTGGATGTTTAACTAAACCAAAGGTAATTAGGACAGGAAAGCTAATGAGTAAATCAAATATCGGAATAATTCCTGTTAAAGATTATCGTTATACTTTGAGATATTCAAAAAAAGGAATGAACGAGATTATTGAGAAATTTAATTGATTATGAATAAAACAAATTTGAAAATCATAAGTATAATTCTTGCAAGAAAAGGATCAAAAGGTTTAAAAAATAAAAACATAATTGATCTCTGTGGTAAGCCTTTGATTTATTATACTATAGAAGCATCAAAAATGTCTAAATACATTTCTAGAACAATTGTTTCAACAGATTGTGATAAAACTAAAGAAATTTCTTTATCATTTGGTGCTGAGGTTCCATTTATAAGACCTAATGAATTTTCAAATGATTTAGCCACTTCAGAGGTTGCTCTCAAGCATACGGTTGATTGGTTGGAAAAAAATGAAAATTATTTTCCAGATATTGTAG
>MDSV01226719.1_pt1 | contig 19122 bp, 14 predicted proteins | sample 810851 | NCBI WGS metagenome assembly MDSV01 (sample SAMN05326640, study PRJNA326480) | marine metagenome | isolation source: seawater | place: Atlantic Ocean: North East | collected 2012 | reverse complement strand
GTCTGAGTGGGTTTCGATAATTATTTGGATTCCAAGTTTTGACATCTGTAGGAAAAAGTCACCTAATTTTTGTTGTAATCCAGGATGTAAATGAAGCTCTGGTTGTTCAAATATAAGTATGTCATTCTTTTCAGCTGTTAAGCACATCAAAATAATTGGTGCAATTTGGCTAAATCCCACCCCTACGCTTGCTGGGCTAACTGAGTGTTCTAAGTCAACAGGTCTGATGTAAGAATCTAACTGACTAGGCCTTTCTGTATTATTCGTTACTTCAAAATAACTTCCTAGTCCAAAATATTTAATCCACCAATCAAAAGCCTTTCGAACTGTAAAAGTATTAACCTCTTTGAATGTCGCATTGTTCTTCATCAAATCATCTATTGTGTCTGGATTCTTTTTCTCAGAAGGAGTTTTCCTAGCTTTAATAGGGGATTCTTTGAATTCGTAATAAGGTAATATAGTAATTATTTTTTTATTTTTGTTAAATTCATAGTGTTTAATAAAATTTTCTCCATCTAGTCCCAGTGGAATAATTTCTGGATAAATATTGTCACTATCTGAAGATGTAGATCTATCACGTAATGGTCCAAGATATTTTATATGATCTAAGATATCTTTGAGTTTTTTATAAACGATATTTAATGAATTCTCAGGGTCTATTATCAATAAATTGCTTTCTAAATTTTTAATAGAAAATTTTGATTCAATATAATACGTATCTTTTTTTGCTCCTTGCTCTCTTTCGCTATTTATAAAATAACTCCATCCCATAAACCTATTTACTGAATCAAGAACATTTTGTAAGTTTTTTTCATTATTTTGTTGATGCTTTGAGTTGTTGTAATTAAATAATCTAAAATTTTCAATTGTATCAAACTTCTCAATACTTTCTCTTAAAGATTTAAAATCAATTGGGTCAGAGTCGAAAAATTCATCTAAAAACTCTCTAAATATACTTGTAGCATTAGATAGCCTCATTGATAGTTCTTCGGCTTTGGCTTCTTCGTAATATTCCTCATATAAAGATAAGTCTCTTCGTGACATGTCACCATATTCAGGATCCCAGTCTTCGTTAGCAGAAATAAAATAGTCGTAAGCAGTTTCTCTCAAGCCATCTTCATCATCTTCAGAAATTTCTCCATCTAAAAGGCTTAGTATCCCTTTTGAAATATCAACAAATTTACTATAGATTGCCTCCTCAGAGTTATTTAGAAGAGTGGAGATTATAAAAAAATACATCCCTTCTTGTACTGGTCCGTACTGTTTAAACTCATCAAGATTTAGGATATTGTACAAAAATATGACAGGCAAGATTTCATCAACTACATTTCTTCTTTTTGTAGACTTTCTAACTTCAGTCTTTGTTTTAGAAATATCTATTCCATATAAAGATATGGAAATTACACTCAGTATATTTGTAAGTCCCGGTTTCCTTTGAGTATTATTTTCAATTTCAAATCTATTTAATTCGTTAAGCATTTCTATGGAAAAACCTTGTTCAAATAAATATGGAAAATGATTGGACATAGAACTTTTACGTTTAAAAAATTGATCAACTGCTCTCTCAAGATTTTCATAAACTTCATCATGTAAAATTTTTTTACCGAAAATATGATCAATAAGTAAATTCCTTTCTATATTTGAATCAAACCCATAAAAATCGTCTTCTTCACCCCACATTTCATCACTATATGCAAAATCTCTAATGTCTATACTTATATTTTCTAAATCTAAATCTTTGAATTTGATAATAAAATCACTCATGATTGATCTGGTTAGTTCTGTAGGTGTTGAAAGTTGATTTGATGGAAATCCATCTTTAAACATAACCCCATTAAAACTATGCCCCGAATTTTCATAGTTCATTTCACTAAATTTAGACGAAAATGTTTCTTTAATTTTTTCAGGCGAAATATTGCTCTCTTCAGATAAAAAGTTGTATTCTCTTGCATTAAAGTTTAAGGAAGTATGGTACTTTGTATTTTCTGACTTAAAGTCTGAAAAAGTAATATACTCTTCTAATTTATTTTTAATATCTTTGGGTATATCAGTTTCAAGCAAAAATTTATTTTCTAGCTCTGTATCAAAATAACTAAATTCAAATGCCTTTGTCATGTATAATTTATCTTTAGAAAATTCAGAGGAATCTATGCCTTTAAACTCATCTATATCCTTAAGAAAATCATGAACATATTTTGAATATAATATGTTTCTACCAGTCCCTAAATCATCTAAAGAAATTTGGAAAAATGAATTTGAAATTTCATCTCCCCCTAATAAGCCTATTGAAATTTCTGAATTGCTATTTTTATTTTTAATATTCTCAATAGAACCAAGCTGTTGAACTACTCCATTCAGTGTAAAACTGGTATCAGGTTGTTGATAAAAATGGTGTCCAGATTGTGCAAGTAGCAATAGAGTATTAATAATTGTAGATTTTCCCGAAGAGTTCTCACCACAAAGTAGTGTTAAGTTCCCGAAATCAATTTTTTCTTGATTACCTATTGATTTAAAATTTTTAATTAAAAGACTATGCAATACTTTACTGTTTTTATTATTCATCAAGCAACCTCAAGTTCATAGTCAATATATAAGTAATTATCTTTAAATTTTACATTTTCTGAAAGGCTTATGATGTCTAGATTTTGTGAAGAAAGGAGATTTCCAAAATCAAAAGCTGCTGGATTATCGATCATAGTATTCCAAAAATCTACAGATTCAACACTTAATTCCTCATTTAGTTCAAACAACTGGAGCCAACTTTCATCTATACTTTCAAAAATAATAGACATTGCATTTGAAGAAAAAAGATCAGAGAGAGCAATCTCATTTTTTTTATTTAACCATCTTTTATCAGATCTATAAATAATTTTTTCTCCAAAACTAAAATTCTGTAGTGCATCTGGATTAGTTTTATTTACAGTTTCCAAAATCAACCTGAATGTACGATCGTCTATTTTCCCAACCTTTTTTTTGAAAAATACATCTTCGCTTAGAAGAAGTGAAAAGATATCTAAATGTATACCGATTGAAAACTGAAGCGCGGTATTGTCAGGGTTTAAAAATAGTGTTTTATTTGAAGTTAAATTTAGGTCTGAAGTACACATTAAAGTTTCTAATATCTCTTGTTCTTCAGATCTTGAAACAATTAGCATCAGTCGTGATACAATATTCTCTTCTTTTTCGCTTGAAACGAGCCATATCTCACCAGGTTGCGGTCTATTATTCATTAATTCCTGCCATTTCCTGGCACTTAGTTGAGATAATTCTAATAGCATACTCTTGATCTTCTGAATCTGTCTCCTCATGATTGTCAAAAAAGTTTTGAAGCTCTTGTTGTGTGTATTGTTTAAGTTGTCTTGCATATTCTTCACTTTTGTTAATTCTTTGTGCTAATAATCTATTTGTTCTAAATCTTGGATGGCCCATAATGGCTAGTATTGAGTAAATTTGTTCTAACTCAAGACTGTTCAAAAAAGTACTGATTTCCGAGTCTAAAATTGAATATTCATATAATTCATTTTCTTCATACATACCAATAGCAAATTGAAAAGTATCCATATCTTCTTCATTGACTCCATCATATAAAAGAGGTTGCTGGTTTTCCCAAATCACAACTAAGTCTCTAATAATTTCGTAAAAATCATTGACCCTAAATTTACTTTGAAATATCTTACACATTAAAAAAATCATTCCTAACAAGTTTTCAGTTGAATATATTCTCTGACTAATTCTGGAATCTGGATTGTATCTAACTTGTTCAAATGATCTTCTAAAAAATGACCTCACTGAAGTTAAGTCATCCTCCAAATTTTCATTTTCCAACATCATGGATTCAATTTGTTTTTGAATTTCATCCGCACAATCAAAACAAATTAACTCTGTATCATCCATGTGGAAACAATATTCTTCTGAATTAAAAATTTCTGAAATTCGTTCAAATAGATTGTCTGCTTCTGAATTTTGTTGCCTGTTGTTAATAGATATCATTTGAGAAATTCTTCTTTTTATTAGATTTATAAAATGCTGGTGTCCATTCTCTCCAGTGGCGTGAACAAACGCATCTGCAATTTCATATCTAATATTCCCTCTAGACGTTGTTTGTTCTGATAGATAAATTATTGACTCTGTTATTAGAAGTTCCTCACCAACTGTAATTTGGCTCGATCTGTATCTAAAAGGAGATAGGGATCTTTCAAAATTAATATAATCAGAATAATATGTACTTTCCCTATTTTGATTAATTAGCCACTTTACCGCATGATATACACAAGAAAGGGAAAGCGTGCTTTCTAAATTTATATAATCATTTTTCAATTCCTCATCTGCATCCAAAGGTTTGGGGAACCCTTCAATTTGTTCTAAAGTGAGAAGTTCCATTATGCTTCCTTTATTTTCCAAGATTTTGAATTGTAAAAATTAAATATTCTGTCTTTTAATGCATTATCTTGTTCAATACAGTGAAACTCAGCTCTCGACATATCTATAGATTTCCTTAAAGGAGGAACCCATCCGTCTCTGTCAAAGTCTTGGTTTTTTGGATATTGGTAAAATCCGTTATGTTTTTGGGTCGTTTTAGGCATAGCAATTGCATTTGTCATATCCGCGATAGATTCAGTGTCATAACAAAACCAAGGGCGTTTCTTTTTAGAGAAGCTATCTGAAAATTCTAAATTTTCTCCTTGCCACCAAACCCATGAGTTAGATTCTTTAAAATCTATAAGTTTAATTAGTTGATCAAAAGCAGAGGGCATAGTTAAATGTTAAATATTTTTCTAAATGTTATCTAGTGATTTTGTAATAATGTTTTACCTAAAGCTTCGTTGTCAATAAGACCGTCTATCAAATTTTCATACAGCTCTGCTTTTGTTTCAAGAATCTCTTTTAAACGCTCCTCAATTGTGCCTTTAGCGTAAAAGGTTGTTATATTTACATTTCTCTCTTGGCCTATTCTTATTACCCTATCTTTTGCTTGGTTATTGTTTGATGGGTTCCACCATTCATTGAGAAATATGACATTATTAGCTTCAGTTATCGTAAGTCCCTCTCCAGCAATTCTTGCTGATAAAAGTATGACGGGTATGTTGCTTTGAGATTTAAAGTTATTTAAATTTTTCGTTCTCTCTTCATTTGTGTCAGAACCATAAATTGTTGTAAAATTTATACTCTTGTCAATTAAAATATCTTCTAATATTTTTAAAACTGATTTGTAATAGGAAAATACAATTGTTTTTTCTTCTTTTTCAATATTTTGATTAATAATTTCACATGCTTTTTCAGCTTTTGAACTACTCCCTTCAAAATGATCACATACATCTCTCAACATATTTAATGTAGCAAAATAACTCCCTTTTTCATTTGTTATATGCATTCTCTCATTCCATATCTGATCATATTTTTTTTGTTGAGTAGTGGTCAATGAAATTTCTTGTTTTACTTCAAATACATCAGGTAATTCTTTCAACATATCTACTTTTGTTCTTCTCAAAACATAAGGCCTTGCCCTATCTCTTAAAAATATTAAATCTGTTTCTTCTTTCAATTTGGAAAATTTTAGAGGATCAACATGATTCAATAGAGTAATTAAGTCTTGAGGATTGTTTTCAACAGGTGTTCCTGTGAGGCCCCAGAAATAAGATCGATTTATTCTTTGCACACCCTTAGTTACACCTGAAGAAAGTTTTCTGATCTTATGTGCTTCATCAGTAATAAGGACATCGAAATTTAAAGTTTCTATGATTTTATTTGTATTTCTTAGTTGTTCGTAATTAGTAATTAATATATGACTATTTTCATACTTATCTGCCCATTCACTAAAAACATTTTGTGGAGAAGGAGAAACTCTGTTCACTACAAACTCTTCTCCCCATTTTTTAAATTCTAAAATCCAGTTATCTATGAGTGCTACCGGAGCAACTATTAGTGCTTTATCTACTTCTTCTTGTTTAAAAAGTTTTTTCAACGCAAAAATTGATTGAACAGTTTTTCCTAAGCCCATATCATCTGCAAGGATCCCAATTTTATTATTTACTAACCAATCAACACCCTTGATCTGAAAGTTTTTAAGTTCAGAGTCATTATCATTCATATAAATAGGTGTAGCTGTTAAATATTCTGCTGAAAATTTATTTACATTATTTCTTTTTTTTCTTTTTGGTGTGTCAGATTTGATAGGAAGCTTTATTCGAATTGGAAATTCAATATTTGATTTTGTTAATTTTTTAATATATAAATTTAGTGTTGTTTGAGATAGAAAATATTGACCTATGGTGACTTCGTCATTGATAAATTGAGATTTATCTGATTCGGAATTCTTAAAAAACTCTAAATAAATAGAACTTTCATCGTTGGTAACTTTGCAAATAGTGTGGTCTTCTTGATTCAATAAGAAAAGTTTTTTCTTATTGTTCAATTAAGTTAGATTTTTTCGTTGGTTAAGAATAGACTTCCACATCTTGTTAATTTCATCATCAGTCGGCCTATTAAGTTCTAGAGTAGTATCCCATTTTGATTTCAATGCTTCCTCTAAGTCTTTTTCTGTATAAGCTTTTCCTAATAGAAATCTAATCATTTCAGTAACTCTCTCTTGATATTTTCCTGCATTACCCATTTTCCATTGCCATTCTTGATTTTTAACCCTGTTTGACGGGTCTGGTTTAGAAGCTACTTCCCTGAGAATATAGCCTTTCCAAGGTGGAGAAAACATATCCCAGTCTATATTTTCAAGATTTTTTAATACTTTTTTGATAGCTTTAGTATTTATTTCTTCATTACCTAATTCTTCATCAAGTTCAGTAGCAATATATTTTGCTAATCCAATTTGACCAACAGGCCAGAATAAAAGATGGTCCATTGAGTCATCATCTCTTTGTTCAGGAGGGGTGTGATTTTTCATTAACCCAGGGTCACTTGTTTTCCAAAAATCTAAAGTCTTGAAAAGTTCATCCCAAATTAAATATATCTGATTTTTCATATCTTCGACTTCGCTTTCAGTAAGATCATGTAAAAATTGAAAATCTACTTCTGACCACCCAAAAATATGTGTAATAAACTGTTTATTCATTTCATAAAGAGTTGAGAGTGTTGTTAAGTGTCCATCGCCTTCTCTTAAACTTGTTGACTTGGTGTTTACTCTTGGAGAGGTTTCTTCATCTCCACTCCAGTAGAACATTCCGTCAACAATATCATTTCTTTCAACCAGCTCTCTTGAAATAATTGCAGCTAAGTCATCTTCATCAATTGTAATGTTTTCAACTAAAGTAGTTCTTTTGGCATGCCTATTAAGAACAGCAAATATTTTTCGTGATCTTTTTCTAAACTCTTCTCTGGAAAGTTCCTGAGATTTCATTTCTTTATGTGTAACAAATAAAACTGTTAACTGATCTTTTTCAAGATCTATAGCCTTGGGAAAGTCATCATCCCTATCCATCCCTGCTCTATAGCTGAGAAGATACCTAAGAGCTGCAAGTCTGTGTTGACCATCCAAAACAAAGTACTTAGGGTCAGTAGTTAAAGTTAGTACACCAACACTGTCGAAGTCTCCGTTTTCAACATGTTTTTTTGTTTCAGAGTTGTTCATGTCATATTGTATGGGTTCAAATTTTGGTGACCCACCATATATTGAAACAACAAATGGGGGCAGGAATCTTCCAGGTTCGTATGAAAGATATCGAGCAATTTGTTTTTTTGCCCTAGATTCATTTACGTCCCTATTAAACATTTGAGAAAGCGTTGCTGAGCCTTCGTAAACAGAGTATTCACTAAACAGGTCAATATTTTTAATTAATTTGGCTGCAGACATTTGGACTGTATAGTACTTAATAGCATCTTCACCAACACCAATTTTTCCCTCAAGGGATGCAAATGATTCTGCCATAAATTACCTTTCTTTTCGTTAATAATATATAGGTAAGTACTTTTTGTAAAAACCAATTAAATTTTTTACAATGTTTCTAAATGTACTTAAATAAAATAAATCTTCTAAATCAATATACTGATGAACCAAGTTTAAATTACAAACAATCAGCACAAAGAAGAGGTTTGTTGAAAGAATTTGTTCAGATGTTTAACAATTCTTATTTAACATTAAAAAATTCTCAAAAAGATAATTTTCATAATTTTATTGAAAATGAAAACTCTGTTGATGATTTAATTGCAATACTTAAAAATCGCGAACTTCCTGAAATAAATTGGCGATATAGGATTTTGAAAGAATCATATGTTATTGAGGGGTTGATGAGAGATACTAATTATTTATTTTGTTTATACATCAGTTCATCAAATCTTAAGTTTTATTTATTGAGAGATTCATCAATAAATATATTCGAAAATTATGAATATCCCATGACTGGTGACTTGGTTGAAGATATTGTTAATGAATTTCAGGTATCTTTTTTTAGTAAGCGAGATTCATTTATCTTAAATGAAATAAGAGTCACAGATGATTTTTTTCATAATATATATATCAACTTGATTGATTTTCTAAAACAATATATTAATAACACTAACGACGTCGAAGAATATATTGATGCCCAAAAAAATACAGGTCATCAAAATTGGTTTAATAAGAATGGGGAGCTACTTGCTAGTGTCTCTGATATTTACAACAGAGGAAATTTTTTTACAAAAGATATTGAAGATATAAAAATTTTCAATAATAAATATTTTGACTTATACAAGAATGATCGTTCTGAAGAAATTTTGATGTTTATTTGTCATAAAAATTTAGCTCTGGCAAGATCTTTTACATCAAGAACTGATTTAAGTGAAGAAGAAAATAAAATACTATGTGAAGGTGTGTTGAAATCTTTTGTGAGATCTGCAGAGAAATTTGATACTAGTTCAGAAGCAGCTTTTTCAACATATGCAAATTTTTGGCTCTTACAGGCGTACAGCAGAAATCTAGCAATAATCATAAGGAAAAGGTGTAAAGAAAAATATAAAGTTATTCCAACATATAAAAATATTGAAGAACGACGAAGAGAACTTAAAAATAAATTAGGTAAAACTCCAAATATTGACGAAATAGTATCTTCGTTTGCGAAAGAATTAAATAAATTAAATAAATTAAATATTAAAAAAAAGGAACAGAAAATTGAAGAAAAATTTTTATCTTCTGCCCCTTTAAGATTGTTGAAAAAATTAGACATTACAGTTGATTACAAACAGACAAATGTAATTCAAGATAATCTTAATAATTTAAATTATCTTGCAAAGGAGGGTCTGTCAGAACAAGAGTATGGAATTTTAACATCAAGATATAAATTAAATTTTTCTGATAAATTCGATCAATCAATGGCCCCATTGGAAGATATTGGAAAAATACATAACGTTACTAGAGAGCGTATAAGGCAAATAGAAAAGATAGCTATTTCTAAATTAAAAGTTCTAGAATCTGTTGATTGGATTCAAGACAGTTATAAAAATGATCTAAAAATTTTTTGTCAAAGTTATAAAGCAAATTATAAAAACCGAACTGAGGGACTACCAAAATTGTACAGATATTTTTTGAATCAAGATATTTTTTTTAAAGGGCAAATTTTACAAAAAGATGAAACTTGGTTAAAAAAGATTCTTTCTGAACTTAAAATAAATAATTTAACTTCTAAAAAATATATTAATTTTATTTTTGAACAAAAAAACAATGAATTGAAACAAGTAGAAAGTTTATTAACCCAAAGCATTGATGTACTTAATTTAAGCTACAACTCTCATAATGGTTTAATTGAAGAGCGTCTTTATAGCATTGGTGCTCTTTTAAACTTTGGTTTAGGAAATCTAGTAAATATTAAAAATTTAAACTCTGATTCTATTGTAGAAATTCAAAAAAAAGCTAGAGAATTTGTCAAAATTTCAGAAAATGAAAAATATTTTACTCAAGATAATTTGACCATAGACGATTTTAATTTTTCTATTAGAATATTGAATGTTTTTGAACAGAGTGACATTTCATCTGTTGAAGACCTTTTAAAACTTTCTGAAGAAGATTTGTACTATCTTCCAAATTTAGGAACAACGTCTATTACAGAAATTATAAATAAACTGGCCAAACAAAATCTTAAATTAACTAATTGATGTCTATTGAATCTTGATGCCAAATTTCCTTTATTAAAGCTTCTTCTTCGTTTGAAATAATTTCTTCACCTAAGTTTACTTGGATTTCTTTAAGTTTTTCCAGAACTTCTTCTCGAACACCCAACTTCAAAGGTCCTTTACCAGGCTGTCCATTTCTCCTTATTGAAGATCTATATTTACCGTGATATCCTCCGTCGTCGTCAAAATACCCTTCTGGATCCTCTCTAAGATCAATTAGCCAGTCTCTTAATTCAAGAAGTGGCCTAAAATGTTCGTCTCCGAGTTCTACAAATCCTTCTAGTGAACGATCTTTTTCTACAACTGTACAGGTATAACAGCCAAATCTAGAGTTTCCACATGGTTCTGTTGTTTCATCAAAAACAACTCCACATTCACCATCCAAACCACCAGCAGTTTTATACATCTCTCTTAAGTAATAATTGTCTCCTCCCCAAGGAGATGGGTTATTAATTAAATAGGCCCATACAGCCCATAGTGAAAAATGTTTTATAGGGGCCCATACATATGAGTTTGGTAATGAAGTATGTTTGTTGTAAACATCAATAAGTTTGTGTTTCTCTAATGATTTAGCCCTAGCTACAGATTCCTCAGAGCGAGCGCCCATTAATAAAATAACTTCTCCATGTTCGGAGACTTTATCTAATATAAAACGATTTGATGGTTTTATTTTCATACGATCAGTACACCATCTAAACAATCTACTTGGTGGTGGGTAGCCGTAACCAACAACTCTTACCCAAAATGTATCACGCAAATCTGGTTCTACCAGATGAGTTTCGATAGGTAAATTGAGAGACGCTGATGAGGCATTCATTTGGTCGATACTTTTCCTTACTAAATCTATAACATGTGGGGTCTCTACTAAAGTGTTCGAAGATAAAACATAGACTTTCCTATTTCTTTTTGAGGGCGGTACTTCTTTTATAGCTTCGAAAACTAGTTGTGTTAACAATGTAGAGTCTTTTCCACCAGAGTATGCAACAATCCAGGGGCGTGTATCACTACCCATATACCTATTTTTAATCTCTTCTTTTGTTTCGTTTCCTAAAATTTGTGCATCTTTTGCAACATGTTGAAACTCTTTTTCAGAGATCATTCTTGTTTCTTGACTAATTGTCTCCATCAGAATCCTTTAACTTCTCAGCCTCTAATATTCTCTTAATTCTCTCATAAGCTACTTCAATATTGCCAGATTGAACAGTTAAAAATCTCTGTCCAATAAAAAAATTCATATCTGCTTCATCTTCCAATAAAACACTTGGCAATGCACCATTTTCAATCTGCTTTAATAAATCAATATCTGCTTTGGATAAACCAACTTTATTTGTCTCCCAAACATCATCCATAAGTTCAAAAATTACTGCCTCAGATAATGGTTTTGGTGTCTCTAAGTTTTTAGCATAGGCAATTGCCTCTTCCATTTTCTCAATAGATAATTTTGGATTTAGCCTTCCAGAGAGAGCAATAAATTTTCTGACTTCTTCAGTACCTCCTTGAACATTTCTTCTAATGATTTGTGTGATCTCGGATCTTGAATATGGCTCAAAGTAATACATCTGAGCCCAATTAACAGCTTCAGTAGAAGAAATAAATAAGATACCATTTTGAAAATTGAGTTTTGTACCCCCTGAAAGTAGTGTTGAGGTTTTCATAGGCTTTAATTGTTTTACAAGACCTGTTTCCTTATCTGTAAATGTGTTCATATTTTCAATAGAGAGAATTACATTTGGTATGGTAAAAGCGCGTAAATCTTCTTCAAAGAGAACACCTTTTTGCTGCAGTTTTGATTTGATGTTGGAAAGAAGGGTTGTAGCGTTTTTAAAATCATGTTTTTCTAATATTATTACCTCTAACCCAAGAGCGTTTCCAAACTCGTTAATAATATGAGTTTTTCCTGTACCCGTTCCGCTAATCAAAGATAGAACTTCTGCAAAACTGTCTTGGTCTTCAATAATCTCTTCTTGTTTAGATAAGAGTTCATTTTTTAATACTTGTTGACCAACAAAACTTTCTTTTAATTTTGCTTGAGGTGACCCCAACCCAGTTTGCACAAGATCTGAGTTAAGTGCTGCTTCTTTTGCATATTCAAGAAATAAAGTTTTCATCTCTTTGTCTTTTGAATCTTGATTTAAAAGTCGAAGGCCTCGCTCCCAATGCAGTCTGATTTTTTGTTTGATATCTTCATTCTCTAAATTTTCTCCTGAACTAATAATTAACATCGCCAAAAGAACTAATGCTGTCTCTTTTTTTCCTAACAATGTTTTTCCACGGATTTGTTTACCTCTTGGATCTGAGGCATATTCATGTTTGAAATCAATATCTTCTTGTAGCGATCTGGAGATAGCCAACCTTGAGATTATATTTTCTGAGCTAAATCCTGATTTTCTTGTAAGTTCCGTTACAAGTTCTTTCCCCTGTTTAGAGGAAGTAAACATAGTTGTGTTAATCTCTTCTAATAATTGACCGTTCATTTCGTTGCCTTTGTAAATTCAAAATATTTATCTGGAAAAACTGAAGATGACTTGTCTTTATTTGACTTAATCAAGAATGTTTGATTTATAAATGGTTCTAAATCGCTATAAAGACTTTGGTCAATCTCTGTATCTGTTGAGAGAATAAAAACTTGTTCACTAACGTTATGAAAATAATTGGAGACAATTGATTTTCTATGGCTGTAATCTAATCGTCCAAGAGGTGTGTCGATAACAACAGGTAATTTTCTGCTTGAAACTTCGCCAAGAGCTTGGAGTAAAGAAAGAGCAAATATTTCACTTTCACCTGCAGACATTCTTGAAACACTATTATTTTTTGAATCTAAAAGATTGATTGAGTATGTTTTTTCATCAATATTAACTTTGCTGATTAAATCTTCTTTATGGGCTAGCTTTTTAATAACATCAGAGGTTTTCTTGCTGAGAAGATTAGCTCTTCTACCCCTTGCTTCATTCATGAATTCTTTTATCAATGACTGATAGCTCTCTGCCTCTTCAAGTTCTTTTTGAATATCTTTTGAGATCTCAAGTGAAGACTCTAACCTATCAATTGTATTTTTTATGTTTGTAATCTCTTGATTTACGACCATAATTTCGGCTTCAACTCTTTCCAGTTCATGCTGTTTGGTAGAAAGTTGGCTAAGTGTGTTTGACTTTTTATCTAATATGTCTTGTGCATACCTTCCAGAGTCAAACAACTGTTGCATAGAAAGTAATTCTGACTTTTCTTTTTGGAGTGCATCCTGTTTTCCAACTAATCTTGCAATCTCTCTGTTTGTTGTAGCTTTAATATCCTGTATGTGAGTAAAAGCTGTTTTAATTTGGTCATCTGAAAAATAATTACTCATGCGAGAGGTTTTAAGTGTTGAACCTGAATCAATATCCTGCCAAGTAAGTTCGGCAGCATTTGATATCTCTTTTACTATTTTTTCTTTTTCTTTTATCTCTAAAGATAAATTTTTAATAAGCTGTTTATTAAATTTGTTTTTTAAAGAATTAATTACAGCAGATTGATCGTGTTGTTTTAAAGTATTGATTTCTTTACCAAGCTTTTTCTCCGTTTCAGAAATAAGCTTTGAAGGAAAAGCAAGAGTAAGTACTTCACCAACTAATGTCTGGAGTTCATTTTCTACTGCATTCAGCTCTTTATCAAGATGAAAAATTTTATCTAAGATTTCATTTCTGTTGTCGACATCTCTACCTTTAAAAGCCTCTGAAATATCCTTCTCAAGTTCTTCAAGGTAAACATACATTCCCTCAATCTCTTCTTGGTAAAGTTTTTTTTCTTCTTCAGCAGAACCCAACGTAGTTTCTAATTTTTCAAGTTCTTCATAATTTGTTAATAATCCCGAATTTGCTGCGCCAGGAAGTTCTTTTCTTAAATTTCTTTTTAGGGTTTCAAGATCAACAACTAGTTGCTCTAAAATATCAAAACCAAGAAGTGCGTTGATACCATTAATGACCGCTTGCTCAGGGTTTTGTTTAGCTATCGCTTTAATTTCCTCACCATCAAAAAAGAAAAATCGACCTACTTGAGATGGGATTATTGACTGAATGTAGGCTTCATAATACTCATTTCTATCTACATCATCTTTTGGTATCTCTAGTGGAGTAATCATGCCATCTTTTTCCATATAAATTTCAAGCATTTCATCAATGTCATTGTCGAACCACCATTTTCTGACAATCTTGATATCATCGTCCTCATGGGTTATAGATAATGAGATCTCCATTTCAATATCATTTGCTTTTTTTGCTTCATTGCTAAAAACTTCAATTAAATAAGACTCATAGGACTCATTTAAACTTTCACCTGTTGATCGTTCAAAGATAATGCCTTGAGCATTCTTACCAAATAAACCTAAAACAACACTTGAGAAAAAAGAAGTCTTGCCTGCGCCATTAAGACCTCCTATTAAGATCACATTTTTTTTATTCAAGGGTTTATCAAACTCAAACTCAACATCACCATAGTATGTCTGAAAATTCTTAATTTTTATAGAGTTTATTATCATTTATTATTCTGTCTAATTAGATTGTAAAGTTTAGAAATTATTCCAACCCTTCGGGCCATACCTTGATGTGATAACTCTTCTCCGATCATGTGAAACAATTTCTCAGAACTTAAACCACGCTCTTTACTTAGCCTTTCAATAATTTTTTTATCTTCTTGACTAATAATTTGATTATTTAATTCAGAATTATTATCCATATATCATATTATAAGGTTGTATAGAGACACTAAAGTGTAAAAAATGTTATAAAATTTAAAGTACTTATGGAAAATATTCTAAAAGAAATTTTATTAGATCACATAAAATCGCCAAAGAATAGCGGTAAATTGGATAAACCAACTCTTTCTGTAAACTCAAACAACCCCGTATGTGGAGACGTTGTAAAAGTTGACCTTATTATAGAAAATGATTTAATAACAAAAGTTGGAACTAGCGGTCAAGGATGTGCTGTTAGTCAAGCATCTATGTCAATTTTTAGCGAAGAAATAGATGGGGAGACAACTGCAAACGTAGTTAAAAAAATCAAAGAGTTTAAAAATCTCTTCGATGCTAATGACGAATTAGAACCTGAACTTTTAACAGAACAATCTAAATTGCTTAAATTTTTAGATACTAATCCATCTAAAGTAAGGTGTGCAATGCTTTCATGGATTGCTTTGGATGATGCGTTGTCAGGCAGTTAATCTTTGCTGAAAATTATAAAATCTTTTTTAATCCTTGTAAGAGTTGTGTATAACCATTTCAAGTCTTTCATTTCATCTGAAATATCTATAACTCCGTAGTCAAATGAGTCAGCTTGAGTTTTGTGGGTAGTAGTAGCATACGCATAACTTGGAATTACAGCAGAATAAATTGAATCAACGTCTCTTGCGTTATCCCATCTTTTATAATCTTCTTCTGAGTTAAACCGTCGTTGCTCAAGTTCTTCATTTCTATTAGCAAAGTCACACCACAAATGAGTGTTGAATGCTCTCTTAATATTTGGGTCATTTGGAGGTATGGATCTTGAGGTTAGGTAAATATCTTTCTTTTGAACTTTACTGTCTTCAGTAAATATTGAAATATCCGCTCTATGCAGAGAGAATTCCGAACGTCGATTTTTTACTCTGCTACAAAATTCATGTTGACAATTATAAGTAGAAGTTAGTTCGTGTGTTTCATAAATTTTATCAACTATAAAAGTATCTCCATTAAACACACCCTTATATGATTTGTTAACTAGATTTATTAACGGTTCATTTACTCCTATAGGCTCAATTTCTCCATCTGCTACAAATCCTAGATGGTTACGTACTTTTCTATTCCAATCTTCAGCTTTGTTATTGGTATATGTAAAAATTCTAGTATTAACAAAATTCCTCTCTACACCTTTTGATTGATACCACTCCAATGCATGGTCTTCATTGAAAACAAAAGCTTTTTCCTTATTAACTATCCATTTTGCTGGTGATGATTTTTGTCTAGCTTTGTCTGTGATTAAATCAATTCTTAGTTGTTGGCTAAGTTGAAAAATGCTGTTTGAAGGAATGTGCCGAAAGTTTTCTTTAAATCCACGATTAAAATAGTAAAAATCTAGATCATAGTGGACCCTCATAAAATCTGGATTTAGGGCGTCTGGAAAAAATTTGTTTATTGTTTGTTCTGTTTCTACATCATCTAATTCATCTTCAATGTCAACTTTGTCTTCAATCGGAGGAAGCTGCATGCTGTCACCAACAAAAATTATTTTTTGGATTTCCTCATTCTTTAGCTTTTTAATTAGCTCATCTAGTATAAAGGTTTTTTCACCATCTACTTTAAAACCAGTAACACCGGTGGAGAGCATGGAGGACTCATCAATAAATAAGATATCTAAATTGATCTTTTTAATTTTGTTCTTTCTCTTGAATTGTTCAGTTTCCTCATCAAAAACATAATCCACTTCATATAGGAATTTATGAATTGTGGATCCTTTTCCACTGATCCTGCTTCTTAGAACACTTGCTGCTTTTCCTGTATAAGCAATAACATCAAAAGATACATTATTTGGAATACAGTAGTTATTTATGCAGTCTTTAATAAATTCTGTTTTTCCTGTGCCTGCAGGTTCGTCAATTACACCGAAATTTTTGTCAGATAATATAAACTCTTCGAATTGTTCAATCATACACTTATTAATAGGTTCGAACTTTGTATTAATGCACATGGTAAATACAAATAATTTGAAAAACAAAAAATTTCAACATATTATAAAAATATGGAATCTGTGTGGGACACAATATATAATGCTAATTCTATAGCTGAAATCGAGATGTCATCTGTTTGGTCAGAAGACGATGATTTTGGGGATCTAGAGATTGATATGCAAAACAACAAAGCTATCAGAAGAGGTTTGGCATCATTATATGGTGAAAGCATACTTTTAGACGGAGATCATGTCTAAAGCTACTAATTAGAGGAGTGTAAAAATTGGCTGTAGATTTAAAAAATTATGTAAATAGTGAACCTGAAGATTTTTTAGTTTTAGCATCTGGAATGATTCATGCAGATCACTTAGTTGAACAGGGTGAAATTAGATATTGCTATAAATTAATTACTGACATGTTCGGTGAAACTGTATCTGATGAGAAATTTGAAGAGATTGTTAATGAGTACTCTGAAGAAAAATTTGAAGTAGCACTTAGTAATTACAACAAGCATTATGAGAACCTCGAACACAATGATGATGATGAATATTTAATTATTGCATTAATAATTTTAGGACTATCAGATTTTCGTATTGACCCAGATGAAATAGTCTATTTAGAAAAAATAGGTGTAAAATTAAATATTGACAGAGAAAAAATTTTAGAACTTATTAAAAAAACAGAGGACCTTTCAAGTTCTCTTAATATAGAAAAATTTTAGTAATTAATTATTACAAATAATAGTCAGTTAATTAAAACTTAACACTGACCAGTATTTTTATAAACTTCGGTCCATAATTGGCTGATGTAATCATAGTATGTATATGTTGTAGTATCAGTCCATGATGATTGATATCCTCCCACTATTCTCAATGCTCTACAATACTGTATTGTTTTAGAGTTTCCACTTCCATCAACAAGTTCAATATCAAGACGATACCAACCTTGCCATTCTCTACTTGTTTTATTCCGAGGTACAAATCTTTTGACTTCGCTAGTTGGGTACTCAATAACACATAGAATTTCAGTACCCGAAACATAAACTGTTTGGGAATCAAAATCTAATCTACAATTTAAATATCTAGTTCCAATTGATTCATGAGGAGTAAGAGTAAAACTAATATATTCAAGAGTATCATCATTAATTAGACTAGTTCTGACTCTAAAAGTTCTACCGTTTAAATATCCTGTACTTTGATAAGGTGCCCAATCACCTACCAATGAACTATAGCTGTAGCCAGCATAAACTTCTAAAGTACCGAGATCTGGAGCCAATTTATCAATCTCAATTGATGAAATACAATTAACAGAAGATTCATTTCCTCGCTGATTCTTAGCGGTTACGGTGAATGTAACATTTGTCGGTTCACTTACTGATGGAATTGTATATGTGTATTCATAAGATAAATTTTCTGCAAGACCAGGTAAAGCCAAACTATTGTTTTCAATTGAATCATCAACAACAAAGTTTCCATTGAGATCAATTTGATATATAACTGAAGCAACTTCAGATGTCGGCGCACTTACTGAATATCTATATATTATTTCTTCACCAACTTTTATACTATTTGGACAACTAAGGAATTCAATATTTGGTGGTAAGAGAAGGGTAGTTGTAGTAGTTGATGTGGTAGTTGTAGTAGTAGTTGATGTAGAAGATGATGTGGTAGTTGTAGAAGTGGATTTGGATGTATTGAGTTCTTTTTTAATATTTAATTTAAATTGTGTAAATTGAGAGGAATTCAAAGTAGATAAATTAATGTTTGATGGACCACCATAAAAATCTAATTTCAAAGGTTTTTCAATATTTAAATAAGGTGGATCAAACATTATTAAAGAACCGTAAATTAATTTAGTATTTTGATTAAAAACCAAGGGGTGACAACAAGTATTAAACAGAGCCGAGTTGTAGTACTCATTAAAGTTTTGGTCTTGTATGCTTATAACCTCAAATACAAACTGATCATTTTCACACAACAGATCATATACCTTTATATCAACTTCTAAGTCTTGATTACGTTTAATGAAAGCTGATCTGATGCTATCAGTGTCTTCATCGGTAACATTGCATGCTTGTTCATAGCCTTTTAATTGCGAACTATCTTGATTAGTCTGGGAATTATCTTGGTCTACTTGACTCTCCTGTTCTATTTGGATATTCGTATCACCTTCTAATGAATAAAAATAGTCAATACCAGCACCAATTAGTTTAAATCCAATATATATAACTCCTATAATCATTGCTACAACTAATATTCCGCTAAAGAAATCATTTTTAGGTTTAGGTGCTGGTTTAGGTTTAGGTGCTGGTTTAGGTTTAGGTGCTGGTTTAGGTTTAGGTGCTGGTTTAGGTTT
>MDSV01210943.1_pt1 | contig 19122 bp, 21 predicted proteins | sample 810851 | NCBI WGS metagenome assembly MDSV01 (sample SAMN05326640, study PRJNA326480) | marine metagenome | isolation source: seawater | place: Atlantic Ocean: North East | collected 2012 | reverse complement strand
GTCCTCATTTTTTGGCAAATCTTGATAGTGTAAACCTCTCAAAGTCCCTTTTTTTTTGTTATAGCTAAAATTAACTTCTCTTATTTTAAAATTAAATTTCTTTTTGATTTTCTTATCAAAAATTTTACAAAATTTTCCTCTTAAATCTTTATTTTTAAAATAATTGACTAACCTAGGATAATGATCCTTATTTTTATTCATTTAAGTATTTCTTTATTTCTTCAATATAAATTTTCTTCTTAAATTTTAAATCCTTCTTATAAATTTTTTTATAAACTAAAATTGATCTTTCAATTAAATTATGAATTGAGTCTACTTTGTTTCTAAAATTTAGGTTTTTTTTAACTTTATTAATTTTTAAAAAAATTTTTTCCTCCTCCTTTTTACTTGTGTTCTTTTGAAGAAATTTGATATTTTTTTTAGTAGTAAAATGTTTTTGAAATTCATTAACAAAGCTTTTAACTTTTAATTTTGTTAAATTTTTATTTGGTCCAAAATTATATGATCCTATAAATTTTTTATCAAAAAACAATCTTTCTGCTAACAATATATAGCCACTAAGAACATCTAGTACATATTGCCAAGGTCTAATTGCGTTAGGATTTCTAATTACTAATCGTTTTTTTATTTTCTCATTTTGAAAAAATTCAACCAAATCCTTCATCAACCTGTTAGGTGCAAAATCTCCTCCACCAATTACATTTCCCGCTCTCATTGATGCTAAATTTAGGTTATTTAACAAATTACTTTTAATATAACTCTGTATAGCAATTTCACATGCGGCTTTACTTGCGCTATAAGGATCTTTTCCTCCTAATTCTGAATTTTCATGAAAGAAAGTATTTTTACCTTTATTTTTATAAACTTTATCCGTAGTAGCAATCAATAAAGCCTTTGTTGATTTAGAATTTTTAGATACCTCTATGACGTTAATTGTACCAATAAAATTTGTTTTATAAGTATCAACTATTTTTTTAAATCCAGAAAGAACAATCGATTGTGCTGCTAAATGAAAAATTATATGTGGTTTGATCTTTTGCACTAATCTATTAAGTTTCGAAAAATCGTTTATATCACAAAAAAAATTATTTTTGATAAGAGAATAATATATCTTTTTGTTATTTGTTTTTAAACTGATCCCGTAAACTTTCGCACCTGCTAATTCTAATATCATGCTCAACCATCTCCCTTTAAAACCAGTGTGACCTGTAATCAAAATTTTTTTATTTTTCCAAAATTTGTTTATCATTATAAATTTTTTGCAAAGAATTTATCTAATCCTAATATTTTTTTTGATGGCAATGGTTTTACTTTTTGATTGCCTGTAAGACAATGAAATGTTTTGATTTTGAGATTTGCTGATAATAATAGTGCATAACTTGTTAATCCAAATACAAATTTGGCTGATTTTAACGATTTATAAAGTTCTTTATTTTTATCCAAAAGTATATTGAGTTCAGGATTAACTTTTTTTATTATTCTTCTATAATTTAAAAAGTCACTCATAATTTGTTTTGGATGTAATCTTATTACTAAATTCATTTTATTCAAAAACTTCAATTTTTTAAGAGTTTTTGCTAAATATCTTAATCCATTTTGATCAATTGATTTGCTATTTAATTTTTTTTTAAAAGGCTCCCCTATAAATAATAAATTTTTGCTTTGAACATTAAAATTCAAAAATTTTTTCTTTAAATCTTCTAAATAGTAATTTGGTAGCTTTACTATTTTATGGGAACCTTTTAAATATTTAAAGATAATTTGATCGAAAACAAGAATTTTATCAGGTATTATTCTATATTTATTAAAAAGAAATCTATTTTTAAAATCTGTTAAATGATCAATTACTGCGATTATTTTTAAATTAAATTTAAGAACTTTGACCATATTTTCTTTTTCAAAGTTAGAACTTCCAGTTCCAAACAACACAAAATCACAATTCATATAAATTTCACTTATATTTTTACAATAAATATGATTTGTGGAGATATAATTCATAAACAATTTTTTTGACGGCTCTTTAAGTAATAATAAGTAGTGATTCTTTTTATCCATTTTAATATAATGAAAAATTTGAGTAGCAGCCCCTAGATCTTTACATACTACTCCAATATATGACAAATTTTTTTTAGTTTTTTGAAATGAAATTATATTTTTATCTTTTATATTATATTCATTTCTTTTTTTCATGCCTAAACTTAAACAAGATTTTACCATAGGCTTATTTCTTATATCTGTTCCCATGGTAATTCTATTTAAATTTAATTCATTAAAAATAAAATCAAAAACTTTATTTAAGATGGTTTTTGATAAACCTTTACCAAGATAATCATTTTCACCAATTAAGATTCCAACATCAGCAACTTTATTTTTTTTATCTATGTAAACTGTTAAAGTTGCAATTTTTTTTCTTTTCTGTCTATCAATACAGACTAAAAATAAACTATCTGAGTTTTTTTCATGATGTTCAAAATAATCAAATAATTTTTTCTTTGAATAAATTTTATTTTTATGTCTAGTATATTTAAAATTTTTTTTATTAATAAACCACTCAATATATTGAGTATCTAGATCTTTTTTGATAAATTTTCTAATTAAAAAATTATTAAATATAATTTTTACCATAAGTAATAATTATCTGACTATATTTTTCCAAACTTTGTTAAAAGATCTTACAATTGAATATAAGTCTTTTTTTGAAAATTCGTAATAGCAAACTGGAAGTGCCATATAAGTTTTTTCATGGAGATTTTCTGCAACCGGACATAATCCTTTTTTATAATTCTCTTTTAAATTTATTTTTGTCCAGTAGTGTTTCGTAATTCCTTTTTTTAATTTGTTTTTAAAGAAAGGTAGTAAATGAATATTTTGATATCCTTCAGATATAGGAACACCTTCCTTTCTTAATAAATGAGCCAAAACTTTTCTAGATACCTTAAGTTCCTTTGGGTTAATAACTAAAGGGTAATTGTAAAATGCATGAGTACAATTTTTATCAATAATGGGAACTTGTAGTCCTTTTAATGTTGCCAAACCTTGAGATAAAATTTTTGCATCGTATTGAATTTTTCGTAAAATCTTTGGTAATTTTTTCAATTGTTCAATACCTATTGCAGCCTCAATTTCTCCCATTCTTAAGTTGTATCCAAAAAAATGCTTATTTCGTGGGGAAATCTCTGTCATATTTTCTCCATGGTTTCGTATGAGTGCAATTTTTTTTGCAACTTGATTATTGTTTGTTACAATAACTCCACCCTCACCAGTATTTATGTGCTTATGTACATTCAAACTATACCCTCCAATATCCCCAACAGTACCAGCAAATTTTTTTTCTTTTTTATATTTTGCACCTATTGATTGTGCAGCATCAATAATTAATTTTAAATCATATTTTTTTGATATTTTTTTTAAATTCGAATATATCAGAAGGGTGCCCATTAATATCAACAAGTAATATTGCTTTAGTTTTTTTTGTTATTTTTTTCTTAACACTTCTTGGATCTAAGCAAAAAGTTCTCGGATCTATATCTGCAAAAACTGGTACGAGGTTCCAATGTACGATTGCAAAAATTGTAGCACTCATTGTAAATGGGCTAGTTATTATTTCATCACCTGCTTCTAAATCCAATGCACCAACCGCTGCTATTAAACCAGAGGTCCAAGAGTTAAAACTTAAAGCATAATTTACATTAAAAAAAGATTTTAAATTTTTTTCGAAGTTAATAACATTTTTACCACCAAAAAATTTTTTTTTATTTGCAGCTAAATAATCTGACAATATTCCATTTTCAAGAACTTTTTTTGTTGCTTTAATCTCTGCTTCTGAAATTGTATTTCTTCTTTTAAATTTTCTTAATTTTATATATTTCATTTTAATTAAAACTTCTTAATTTAGTCAAAATTTTATGTGTATCAATAGCCTTATCTATATCACATAAATTATATTTTTTATTATTAAAAAAATTTTCTAAATTTTTGATAACATAAAAATTAATATTTTTTCCATAAGATGAGATAATTCTTTTTTTGAGATTACTTCTTAAGGTAATACGATTATCTTTAACTCTATAATCCAATTTAAAATTATCATTTTCTAAAAAGAAATTATTACTTCTTTGTTTATCTCGTTTATAGAAATTAATAACTGCTTTTTTGTATCTCAATTTAAAAATATTTTTTTTATTTGAAATTATTCTAAGTTTTTTAGGAAATCCAAAAAAAAAATTAAATAAATTGATAAAATGTGAACAATTAGTTAATAAAGATTTAGAATAAAATACTTTTCCAAAGATTTCTTTTTTATTAATAATTTGTTTTTTTATAGCCATAGTTGCAATATCACTCATCCTAGAATAATTTATGAAAAGTTTTGTTTTTTTAGTATCTAAAATAGATTTAATTTTTTTGGCATTTTTTAAATTATTTGTAAATGGTTTTTCACATAGTATAACTTTTACTTTAAATTTTTTTATAATCTTTTTTACAAGTTCAAAATGAGTTTCATGTGGACTACAAACTATAATCAAATCAATTTCTTTTTTATCAACCTTTTCGATATTATTAAAAGCTTTTAATTTATATTTTTTTTCAAATAAAATTCTTTTATTCTTATCAATATCTACCCCCCCAATTAGTGAAAAATACTTGGAATTTAATATTGAAGAGGTGTGAGATAATTTATAGTTATTTTTTGAGCTGTAATCATACATCATTCCAATATTTCCTAATCCAATAATTATGCAATTAAACTTTTTTTTTTTCATATAATGCTTCTGCAATTTTCCAGTCCTCAATATCGTCAATATCAACAGCTTGAATTTTTGGAATATATAAACCAATATAATTTTTATCAAAATTAATTTTGTGTTTTCTAAAAAATGAAATAGGTATGCCAACAAAGTTACCTGTATCATAAAAACATCTTGATAAATCTTGAGAACGTAATTTATAATTATTTTGAAATATTGGTTTTAAAAAACCCTTAATATTTTTTTTAAATGCCCACTTGATTGGAACAGGATATTCTGTGATAGGTAGTACAATTTTATCATGATTCTTTGATAAAATTTTTGATGCAGCAATTAACTCTCTACTAGTTATGAGCGGTGAGCATGGTGCTAAATTCCAAATTTCATTAAATATAATTCCTTGTTTTTTGAATTTTTCATTTTCAAATCTTAAAACATCTTCAATAGTCGACTTATCCTGAGAAATTTTTTTTGGCCTAGGTGAAATTTCAATATTAAATTTCTTAAGTAAATTTCTTTTCCTTAAATTGTCAGTTGAAACTACAATTTTATCAAAAAGTCTAGATTTTAAAGCAATTTCTATGGAGTACTCTATTATAGGTTTTCCTTTAAAAATCTTAAAATTTTTATTTTTTATTCTCTTCGATCCTGCTCTTGCTGATATTACTAGTAATCTATTTAATTGCATATATAAAAATTGTTTCTAATATAATTTAATGACTCAGGTCCTAAATTAAATAGAAGATCAATAATGGATAATCTTGGGGTAAAGTTATCATAACATTGTAAATATTTCATATCCTTAAATTGAAAATATTTTATTTTGATATCGGTTTTTGGAAAATTACTTAAATCTGTAAAATATTTTTTTGAACCTTCGGTTGATATATAAGTTGAACAACTTTTTTTTAAACAAATATCTTTTAGATATTCAATATTTTTTGTTTGAAAAGTATAGTCTCTATCGGTTGAGATTTTAGTATTTATTTTTAATTCTCTACAAAAATATAAGATAAGCCTCTTATTTAAATCAGATAATTTGTTAAAATTTTCCTCCATTATTTTTTGAAAATTTGGGAAATATAAATCAAAATATTTAGCATTTGAGTAATTTTGTCTGATAGTTTCTAGATGTTTTTGTTTAACTTCATAAAAGTTGTCTAATTCTACTTCATTAATTTTTTGATAATATTTATTTTTGGTTTTCACAGATAGTGTTAAATAAATTTCACCTTTATTATCCCTAATTTTATTTCTTTGTTGCCAGCTTCTTTTTGAAAATTGTACATTTTCTAAAAAAACAAATTCATCAACAAAGTCAATTAAACCAAAATATCCATGCCAAGGTAAATAAGTTGGTTGGCTAATTCCTAGTTTCATTTTTCATCTTATCAAAAAATATTTTATGGTATTTTGCAGATTTTCTATTCACTTTGTAGTTAATTTTTAACAAATTTTTATTCTTCTTTATATAATCAATTAAACTAATGCAGTTTAACTTTTTCTTAATATTTTTTTGAATTATATACTTTACGAAAACATAATCTGATTTTTCATCAATACAAAGGTTTAATTTGGGATAAGTTTCTTTTTTAGAAGGTTTATCCAAAAATATTTTAAATAAATTAGGGTTCGAAAAAATAAATTTAGTCACATGCTCTAAGTCACTTTTATTTTGTGTTTTTTGTAAACTTTTCTTTAGAGCATCTGTTTTTATTATTGGTGCTGTTATCCCAGCTGGAAAATAACCCCATAACTCAGAAACTACATCAATTTTTTTTTTTTTAAAAATCTTAATCCATTTAGTAATTAATTTAATATCTGTTAATGGACTATCTCCACTCACTTGAACCAATGCATCAGCTTTGAACTTTTTAGCAGCATTATAAACTCTTTCTAATACATTTTTTTCACTACCTCTAAAAAATTTAATACCATTTTTCTTTGCAATTTTTACTAATTCATCATCTATTTTTTTTTTTAGTTGTTGCTAAAACTATTCCATCAATCAGTCGTATTTTTTTAAGTCGTTTAATTAAAAATTCTATAACTGTTTCATTACCTAATGGTAGTATTAATTTCGATGGTAATCTTTTTGAACTTAACCTACATTCAATCGTAGCAATAATTTTCATTTTAATTATTTAATCTTAATTATCATTGATCTTTTTTAAATTATCTTTGAAGTTCCGCTAAAAGAATTCCCTTTTTTCCATAATCATCCCCATTATAAAAAATATATTTTTTATCTCCGACTGAAATAATACTTGGATATTCTCTCATTTTGATCTCATATTTTGAACTACTGTTAAGATCGATATTTTTATCAAGTCTTTTCCATTTTAAACCATTCTTTGACTCCGCGTATCCTATTTTATAAGAACCAACCTTTTTTTCATAGCTATACCACATACAAAATTTATTCCTTTCATATATAACAAATGGTCTAGCTAGAGCTCTCTCATTCTTTTTTAATTTTAAACAAGTTTTTTTTGTTTGTATCCAATTTAAACCATTTTCTGAAGTTGCTAATTTAATATCATATAAAGGATAATTTTTGGATTTCCATTTAATGCCAGAAACGTACCACATAAAATATTTATTTTTTATTTTGACAACACATGGTGCAGTTAAAATTGATATTGGCTCTTTACTGTTATTCACTAAAATCGGACTCTTTGAATATCTTTTAAATTTTTTTCCATTTTTTGAAAAACTCAATCCTGCTATTAAAGAATATCTAGTTGTAACCCTAGGTTGCCACCCAATATAATACATAAAATAAGTATTCTTAATTTTTATAATAGAGGATGGTAAAACTCCATTATCATCAAAGTGTCCTAATTTTCCAGGTGAAAAAGATTTATTTTTTGAACAATATATATTTTTGACTCCAAACTTATCGAATGTTATATCAGCATATGAAATTGATGATTGATTTTTTTTATTTCTAGTTCCAAAAAATATTCTATATTTATTATCAGAAATTTTAGTAGGTGTAGGGATCATGCAATGAGTTTTACCCCAATGAGTGTTAGGAGGAGAAATAATTAATCCTTTTTTTTTCCAAATTTGTTTATTCATCAAATCTTAAAAAAATTTTTTTTAATTTTTATTGCGAGCTTATTGTTAGCATCATATATATCGGTAGATCTATTAATTGCCGTACTTGATTTTTTTAGATTTTTATTAATAGAAGAACTCATACCGATAAAACAATCATCTTCAATGCTGCAAAAATCTGCGACACTTGAGTTAACTCCAAAAAAGCATCTTGAACCGATTTTGCAGTGTCCAGAGATTACTACATGAGAGGAAATATAAGTATGATCACCTATTTCAGAATTGTGACCAATGTGGTTACTTGACCAGATCATAACATTATTGCCAATTCTTACATTATTCTGAATAGTTTGATTTTCTAAAATAAAACAATTTTCTCCTAAATAAATCTTTTTTAAATTTATATGCGAATTCTCTGATACATAACTAGCCAATTTATAATTTTTATTTTTCACTTCAAAAAATTTTTTTTCTCTTAACTTATTTAATTTCTGATAAGATAATGCAACGTGAAAATCATATTCTTCAGGGGTGTACTTCGTTTCAATATCTTGAAATGGAACTATTGGTTTATTACAAAATTTATTTTCTTTAATGAATTCTTGGTCAATTGAAAAAAAGGCGATTTCATAATTGCTATATTCTTTAAAATAAAAATATGCTATTTCAGCTGTTTCTGCGTTTCCAAATATAATTAGTTTTTTTTTCACTTTTATTTAAAATCTTTTAAAAATATTGGTGTATTTTTTTTTACGTTTCTAATTAATCTTTTTGACAATATTTTGTCTTTATAACTTGGTAATAAGCCTAATGGTGGGCTCTTCAAAAAAAAATCATTTATTTTTAATTTTTGTCCTTTTTTTAAAGTTTTTTTAAAATAAAGTCCCTTTCTTCTACTTGTTGATTTTTCCTCTGATAACAATCTTTTTTTTTTTGATCCTAAACAAAGGAAAGAATTTCTTAAACTTGTAAAATAATTTTTTAATTCTTGAGGTTCCATGGCATATGAGTGATCTGGGCCATCCATTTTTTTAGATAATGTAAAATGCTTTTCAAATACTTGAGCTCCTAAGCCTACAGCTGTAATAGCTGCAATATTATCTAAAGTATGATCTGATAATCCTATAGGAAATTTAAATTTTCTAAATAGTTTTAATACATTTAGATTATTTTTTTTATATTTAAGTGGATAAACTGAACCACATTGTAATATAACAATTCTTTTATTATTTTTGCTTAAAATATTAATTGCACTTTGAATATCACTTATTTCGGACATTCCAGTTGATAAGATTATAGGTTTATTCGTTTTTGACAAAAAATTTAATAATTTAAGATTTGTTAGTTCAGATGATGCAACTTTATGATATTTAACTCCACATTTTTCCAAAAACTTAAGAGACCCAATATCAAATGCAGAGGCAAAAACATCAATTTTAATTTTATCACCATATGATTTTAAATTTTTAAACATTTTCTTACTTAATTCATTTCTTTTAAAAATTTTAAACATCTTCTGATTATTCGGATATAACGCTTTTGCATTAAATAATTGAAATTTTACCGAGTGAGCACCAGATGACTTTGCATTGAATATCAATTGTTTACCAATTTCTAGACTTTGATTAAAGTTTGAACCAGCTTCAGCAATAAAAAAAGGTTTTTTAAGAATATTATTTTTAAATATCATTCTTTATAAAATTATATATTGATTTAAAATCATTCATCTGCATATTTTTAGTTATATTGTAATAATTTTTAATATTCATTTTACTATTAATCATTTTATTTAATCTAATAGAGTTTTTTTTACAACATGAAAGATCATCAAGATAAAACTTACTAAAAACTCTTTTAAATTTTTCGTCTACTTTTTTTTGTTCATCATTCTCTGGAAAAACTATAAAAGGTTTTTTTGACTGAATTAATTCATATTTTGTTAATCCTGAAGATGTAATTACAATATCTTTATTAAAAACATTTTTGTAAATATTTTTTTTAAATTTTAAAAATTTTACATTCAATCTTTTTTTTTTACAAAATGTTTTAATCAAATTAATATTCGAATTTTTAAAATTCGGTCCTATCAAAATAAACAAATTAACTAAATCTGAATTAATCAAGTTAAATATTTTTAAGAATTTTAGAGTTGAGTTTTCCTTATCTGATCCACCAGAAGTAAATAGGATATTTTTTTTTTTTGAGAAATTTATTTTTTTTAGTGATAAATATCTTTTTGTAATAAAATATTTAATACCAATAAAATATTGGACATCTTTAATTTTTTTTAAAAGTTTTTTATCAAAAATATATGGAACTATTATTGCTTTATATTTATATCTAAATTTATTAGATATGATCTCTTTTTTTAATCCATCAATAATAACGATCTTATTTGAATATAGTTTGAAAATCTTTTCTAAATTTTTAGCATTCGTTGGGTTGTTAAAAAAAAACCTATTCGATACATCAAATAATATAATTTGATTTTTACATATTTCTTTACTAATTTTTTTAAAATCATAAATTAATTTATTTTTTTTATTTACAATATTGATTAATTTGATTTTATTTTTATACTTTTTAAATTCTTGCTGATAATTTTCTGCTCTAACCTGATGGCCTTTACCAAATAAATGTGATGAAATAAAAAAATATAATATTTTCAACCTGTTAATCTCTTAAATGATACTTTGCTAATTTTTCCTGCCAAAATATTTTTTTTTTCCTTATTATCTTTGATTTGTCTAATTTTATAAAAAACTTTATCAAGTTTACTTATATAATAGTCAATTTTTTTCTTATCATGAAATATATTAAGGAATATTAAATTTGAGCCCAATATCCTATTTTTTAATAACTCTTGTGTAATAAAAGTTTTATACAAAATATTATCTCGTTTAAATGAAAATTGAGTAATTGATTCTATCCCTGAAATATTTATTGGTATGTCATATTTTTTTGAAAGTATTTTCCATTGTAAATTTATGTATTTGCCCGACTTAATTAACTTTTTCCAACTTTGAATTTTTTTCATAGTTTTTAAAGTTTTTAAACCCGCAACAAATCCAATTCTTTCTGTCCAAAACGTACTACTAATAAAACTTTGTTTTGCTTTTTCCATAAACTTTGATTTTCCTATTACAGATGTAATCGCAAATCCATTGCCTAATGCTTTTCCAAACATTGCTATATCTGGGTTAACACTTGTTGTTAAATGTAGGCCTCCAAGATTTCTTCTAAAACCCGAAGTACATTCATCAAAAATTAATATAATCTTTTTTTTGTTTGTTAGCTCCCTAACTTCATTTAAAAAATTTATGTCTGGTAAAGCACTTCTACCTACCTCCATCTTCACTGCAGCTAAATCATATTTTTTAATTATTTTATATAATTGATTAATATCACCATAATTAAAAGCATGCGTTGTATTTAATAAATTCTTTGGAACTCCCAATGGTTTCAAACCTGGAAGTAAATGTTCATTAAGATTATTTTTGTTTTTTAAATTAACGGATAAGTACCAGTCATGCCATCCGTGATATCCACATATAGCAACATGGTCTTTTTTAGATGCTGATCTTGCAATTCTAATAGCTAATGCATTGGCTTCACCTCCTGATCTAGCAAATTTAACCATATCTGCCCATTTATGTATTTGGAGTAGCTCTTGAGCTAGTTCTACTTCTTCTGGAGAGTTTAAAGTCGACATATTTCCTAATTTTATTTTTCTAATTACTTCATTGTCAATTTCGCTATTGTTATATCCTAATGTGTTTTGACCTACGTAACACATCATATCGAGGTACTTTTTTGAAGGTGAAGTCCAAACGTGAGTATTTTTTGTTTTATAAAAATAAGATGGCCAGTAATCAGGTAGTATCATATCTGGATTTTTAGAAATTAACATATTACCACCTAAAATTATTTTTTTTGCCTTCTTATATAAAGTATTTTTTTTCATTTTTTAATAATTGAAATTTTTTTTTAAAAATAAATTTTTTTGTTTTATATCAAGTTTTAAATTTATACTATTATCACTTTTATTAATTATTTTATAGCCAGCGCCAATAAAACTTTTTAAAGAAGCTTTATTTTTTTTTTCAATATTTGCATAGAAAATTTTTTTTTTCAAAGATTTATTCACAACTACTATTGAGGAATATATAAAATATTTTGCCATACCTTTACCTAAAAAATTATTATCAATTATCAATAATCCTTGATAAGTTTTTGAATTATTAAATTGAAATCCAGATGTTGCAATTAGCAAATTTTTATACATAATTTGATATATTTCATTATGAGATTTCCTTAATTCTTTCACATATTTTTTTTGGTCTTTAATTGTTTTTTTTTTAAAATTAATATATTCATTTGATGTTTTTCTAACATAATTTAAATTTATGTTCTTAAGTTTAAGTGTTTTTATCTCAAAAACTTTATTTTTAATTATAAATTTCATATCCATTTTCTCGGATCATGTATTTGAGTATTTTTAAATATCTTTTTTATTTCCCTTATATGTTTTCTCAAATTATTTAAACTTTCTTTTTTTTTCATAGGTAGGTTTTTAATTTGATCAATACTATCAAATCCTATAATTAATTTTTTGTGTACTGGGCTCTTGATAATTTCAAAGCAAAGTTGAAAAGGATTTATTAAATTTTTTTCCAAATATAAAAAATATTTTTTATGTAAATTCAGATATCTTTTTTTTATATTATTTTTAATATGTCTATTTATTAAAAATCCCTGTAAAAATATACTTCTTCCATGAATTTCGAAATTTTTAGGATATTTTTTATTCAAGAATTCATCATTTATTATATTAATAGGTACTTGGATAATTATTTTATCTTTCTTAATTTTTTTTTTAATAATTTCAATATATTTAAAGTCATATATGGAAAATCCTATATTTGTAATATTTAAATTTTTAAAACTTTTTTTTATTTGATCAAAATTATTTAAGATAAAAGGAATATCGTTTTGATCATGAAATAGCATAGTATTTAAATTTTGCTTTAGATTTTTTGATGTTTTTAGTAAACACATATTTATAAATTTAATTTTTTTTTTTTTAGAAATTTTTTTTAATGAAGGTATTTTAGAAGTAATATAAATTTTTTTTTTAATTTTTCTTTTTTCTATAAATTCTCCAATTATTTTTTCGCTTGAATACCCATTAGCAGTATCAAAGTTTAAAAAATTATTTGATAAACAAAAATCTAAAAATTTGTATATTTTTTTTTTATCAAACTTATAGTTTGTAAAATTTGAAATTCCATAATTAGATGAAAGTTGTGCAGTTCCAATTATTATCTTTTTTTTTATTTTTTTTAAATTAACCAATATTAATTTCTACAAGTTATAATTATAATTTGCACTTTAATTTTTTTTAGTATAGACAACATCTATTCTCTATGAAAATTTGCTCAAAATGTGTCACTCCAGAAACTGCTGAGTCACTAAAATTTGATAGCGATGGAGCATGTTCTGTATGTGCCCAAATTAGTTTTAAAAGAGAGAAAGTGGATTGGGTTTCAAGAAAAAACGAATTTGACTTAATTTTAGACCAATATAAAAATAAATCTAATTATGATTGTATAGTCCCTTTTTCTGGGGGAAAAGATTCTACCTTTACACTTTGGTATATTGTAAAACAAAAAAAACTTAAACCATTAGTTGTAAGATTTGACCATGGTTTTTATAGAAAAAACTTACAAGAAAACACCGAAAAAACAATATCTAAACTAGGTGTTGATTTTATTAATTTTAAGGCAAATCCTAGGGTTGTTAAAATGATGATGCTGGAAAGTTTAATTAGAAGAGGTGACTTTTGTTGGCATTGCCACGTAGGTGTTACAGCATACCCAATACAAATTGCAATTGAAAAAAAAATCCCATTATTAATTTTGGGAGAGCCTAGTGCTGAATATGGATCTTTCTACAGTTATGATGAAATAGAGCAACTAAACGTTGAAAAATTTAATAAAATGTCCAACTTAGGAATTAATGCTGAGGATATGTTGGGCATGATTAAAGATAGATTTAGAGATAAAAGTATCGATGAAAGAGATCTTGATCCTTTTAGATTTCCTAGTCAAGAAGAATTAAATAAAAACAAAATTTATGGAATATATTTAGGAAGTTATGTTCCTTGGGATGTAAAAAAACAAGTAGAGATTATTAAAAAAGAACTTGATTGGAAGGGTGATGAGGTCGAAGGAATACCACCAGAATATGATTATGAAAAAATAGAATGTTATATGCAGGGAGTTAGAGATTATTTGAAATATATTAAAAGGGGTTTTGGTAGGACATCACATCTTACGTCCATTGATATAAGAAATAAAAGATTAAAAAGGGAGGAAGCACTTGAGCTTGTAAAAACATACGATGGAAAAAGACCTAAAGCATTAGACTTTTTTTTAAAAATGACAGGTATAAGTGAAGATGAATTTTATGATTATGCTTTCAATCACATAGTTGATCCACATGAAGAAATTAATAGGGAATTTTTAAAAAAAAACATTTCAAATAATGTACCAAAAGATTTTGAGGAAATAGAAAAAAATTTAGATTAAGTGATTATTGGAATTCTAGATTATAAAAATTGTAGTATATTGCCAATATACAATTCCATAAAATCTCATGGAGCAGATGTAAAAATAATAAAAAAACCATCTGAATTAATAAAAGTTGATAAACTAGTTTTTCCAGGAGTCGGTGCAACAAACCAAATAATGAATTATTTGAGTCAAAATAACTACATAAATGAAATAAAAAATTTTGCAAACTCCAAAAAGAAGATTTTAGGTATTTGTGCTGGTATGCAAATTATGGGTAAAATACTAACTGAAAATAATGTTTGTAATGGTCTTAATTTTTTTGACTCTGAAGTTTTACCATTAAGTAAAGATATTTCTTCAAAAAATACAAATATTGGGTGGCTTAATGTTGAAACAAAAGATGACAAAAAAAGTTATTATTTTTGCCATAGTTATTATATGAAATTTCAAAATAAAAAAACTAATTTGACTATTGGACATATTAATTTACTTTGTGATGTACCTGCAATTATCAAAAATGACAATATTATAGGTGTTCAATTTCATCCTGAAAAAAGTCAAACCAACGGAAGAAATTTAATAAAAAATTTTTTAAATGACAAAATCTAAAAGAAATATAAGAATTATACCTTCACTTCTCCTAAAAAAAAAAAGACTGGTAAAGGGTAAAAATTTTAAAAATTTCATTGATTCTGGTGACCCAGTCAAAACGTGTGTTGCACATGACTCTCAGTTTTGTGATGAATTATCAATAATAGATCTTGATGCATATCAAATGGATATTGAGCCTGATTACGAAATTTTAAAATTAATAACAAAAGAAATAAACTCCCCAATTATGTTTGGAGGAAATATCAAAAATTTTAATATTGTAGAAAAACTTATTAGAAACGGTGCAGACAAAATACTAATCAATTCAAATATCTTTAACAAAGAACTTACTGGAGAGATTGTTAATTCTTATGGTAAACAAGCTTTAGTCGGAGGAGTAGATCTGATTTTTATTGATGACAAATATCACATTTACAATAGAGGTAAAATTTTAAAGATTAATTTTGAGGATTATATAAAAAAAATTATAGACCAAAACGTTGGGGAACTTAAGTTAACATTTGTTAACCTAGAAGGGACAAGAAAGGGTCTAGATATATATACATCAAAAAAAATAATAGATCTTGTAAATATACCTGTAATTGTTGAAGGTGGTGCAAAAAATCTGTTAGATATAGAAAATTCTATCAAAAAGGGGGTTGTTTCTATTGGATTGGGAAATTTACTTATATTTTCTGATAATAATATTTTTAAAGTTAAACAATTTTTGGATAACAGAGATATTAAAGTAAGACTTAGAAATTAAAATTTTTAATATTATTTGATATTTTTTTTATCAATTGTTTCTTATTAAGTCTTTGATGATAAGTCCCGCTATTCATCATAAAATTTTCCTCAAGTTTTTTCATTTTATTTTTTGATTTTAACACAACGTAAGAAGGGTAAATTGAATAATATTTCCCAATATCATAAACATTCGTTTCATTACTAGAAACTAAATCCTCATGAATTTTTTCTCCAGGCCTTAATCCAACAAGATTAATTTTAGTCTCTGGGTATAAAACTTTAATTAAGTCAAGAATTTTAAAAGATGGAATCTTAGGTATTAACAGTTGTCCCTCATTACAATTTTTTATTGCCCACATTATCATTTCCACACTATCCTCTAATGTGATCCAAAATCTAGTGGCTTCTTTATGGGTGAGATTAAAATCTTTAATATTTTTTTTTTTTAATTCTAATATCTTTGGGATTATCGATCCACGACTTCCAGCAACATTGCCATATCTAACAACAGAAAAAGATATATTTCTATTTCCTTTAATATTGTTTGCAGCTAAAAAAGTTTTTTCGGAGCAAAGTTTTGTGGCTCCATATAAATTTACTGGCGAACAAGCTTTATCCGTTGATAGGGCTATTACTTTTTTTATTTTATTTTCTAAGCTTGCATCTACAATATTCATTGATCCTAAAATATTTGTTTTTATATATTCATCAGGATTATATTCAGCAGTATCCACCTGTTTCAAGGCTGCTGCATGAACTACGTAATCTATATTTTCCATTGCTCTTGATAGTCTTTCTTTATCTCTAATATCTCCTATAAAATATCTTAAAAATTCATATTTTGTGTCTGGATATATTTTTTTAAGCTCATATTGTTTTAGTTCATCCCTACTAAATATTACTAATCTTTTAATTTTTTTAAATTTTTTTATAGCAAGTTCTATAAATTTTTTTCCAAATGATCCTGTTCCACCTGTTAATAGAATTGATTTGTTATTAAGCATTATTTTTAAAAAATTCGTTAAGTTCTTTTTTATTCCAATTCATTAAATAATCATTTGACTCCACAAATTTGGATACTTTTTCCAAATTATCATTATGTGTAAAATTACTAAATTCATTTTTAAGCCAATAATTATAAAACTCTGGTTGAAATTGAAAGTAATACCCATACTTCTTTTCTTTAATTATTTCATTAAAATTTTTTAATAACCAACTTTTTCTAAGAATAAAGTTCATCGCGTAAAATTCGTATATATCATTTTTATTTATACTATTCTTATATTTACTTAAGTTAAGCAAAACATTCTGATACTCTTTTATTGTTTTTGGATGTAGGGAAAACTCGTAATTTATATGCGGGTTATTAACTGATGCGTTGACCACTAATTTATCAAACAATGGATATTCATGGGCTATACTTCCCCAACAAGTAAGGGCCACATCTATACCCTCTTTTATCAACTGATGGTGAGAGTATAAATTTGGGATATAAACGATATTTGGATATTTTTCTAAAAATTTATTAATTATTATTTTTGTATCAGGTAAATAGTCAGGATGTAATTTTAAGTACCAATCATAAGTTGTGCTCTTACTTAATTGACCTAAAAATTCTAACCATGCATAAAAATCAACAAATAAATTTTTACCATAAGGATGTGGATTATCAAAAAAACAATGAGTTGCAATTAAAACTTTAATTTTTTTATTTTGCTTTATAATTTTTTTTAAAAATTTTTTATTATATGCTGAAGTTGTAGAACCAAGTGCCAAGTCTTTTCCTGAAAATTTATTTTTAACTTTGTTTTTAGCTAATTTTATTGTTTTAATTTTTATTTTTTTATCAAGTTGATTAAATTTTTTTTTGTATTCCAAGAATTCTGTGTATGCATAATTATTTTTTTTTGAAAGTCTATACAAGTGTTGAGATGAACATTGATATGCGCAAATATTTTTATGAACTGCAATTCTTAGTGGTATCGCCAATGTGTATACGGTGTGAGATACAATCACTGATTTTACATTAAATTTCTTAAAGAAATATTTCCATTTAAAAAAAGTTTCAAGAGTGTGTCTAAAATAAAAATTAAAGTCTTTGCTTTCAAAATCAATAGTGGCCTTTTTATAATTCATTAAATAGCTGTCATAAATTAAGTCTCCAATATAGATATTATTTATAGATAGATTTAACAAATCCTTTTTAGTAATTATACTATTGGTTATCTTGGTAATTTGACGAATATCATTCTTTTCTAATCCATAGTCGTTTGGACAAATAAATTTTTCTACACCAAAAGATTTATAAATATGAAATGTGCTTAATAAGTAAATTTTTGATAATAATTTCCACAAAAAATCTTTTAATAAATTTTTTTTTGCTGTAATTCTATAGGCATAGATATTTGCATCAAATTTTTTTTTTAGAACGTTTGATAAATATGAGTAGCTTATTATAGAGGAGGCTAATCTGTTAAATTCTAGAAGTATTATATCGTTTTTATTTTTAATCTTATTTTTTTTAAAAAATTTGTGATTATGAAAAATAATTCTTAAATTAGTTAAAAAATTAATCATTTAAAATATCTTCAAATCTTAAACGACACATATTCCGATGTAAAAATGTAAATCTAAATTTGAATATTCTGATCTCTCAAATATCTCTACTCTACTAAAATTTTTTTCCAAGGTTTTTTTAAAATGCTTTTTTGATGAAAAAAAACCAAAAATAAAATTTTTTCTAAAATCTTTTAATTTTGATTTCCATTTCAATGCAGATATTTTAAGTGAACTGTCTCTATTAAAATGTTTGGGACCTGATGTTTCAATGTATACAATTGATCCTTTTTTTAACACCCTTTTGTACTCTTTTAACGCTAAGTCAATATCCTCACCTGAACTATAGTGTAATGTATTTATAGATATTAAACAGTCAAAAAATTTATCTGTATAAGGTATTTTAGTATTATGGCCAATTTTAATCTCAGGTATCTTGTATCCCAGACGTTTAAGATTATCTTTACCTAAATTAACCATATCTCGGTTTATTTCTATTCCAAAACAGTCATTTTTTTTATCAATGAAGAATCTTAAATTATTTCCAGATGAAGACCCAACTTCAAGAATTTTTTTTTTTCTTTTTGTAAAATAAAACTTTTTAATCAAATTTGAATAAATACTGGATGAAAATAATTTTACCATCATCTCATTAGGATATGATGGTGGAAACTTAGTGTTATAATTTTTATTAAAGGCGTTATCTTTTGTATATTTTACAAATTTTGTCATAATTATATATCTATCATAAAATTTTTTTCAGTGCATAAATCAAGCCAATTGAGCTATTAGTACTGGTCAGCTGCACGCATTACTGCGCTTCCACATCCAGCCTATCAACG
>MDSV01125355.1_pt1 | contig 19124 bp, 16 predicted proteins | sample 810851 | NCBI WGS metagenome assembly MDSV01 (sample SAMN05326640, study PRJNA326480) | marine metagenome | isolation source: seawater | place: Atlantic Ocean: North East | collected 2012 | reverse complement strand
CTAGTATTCAAATAATCATTCCTTACAAGGAAGAAGTCACAGGTTCAAATCCTGTAGCGCCCACAAGGGTTTTTCAAAAATCTTTACATATATATAGGCTCTAAACCCACACCAAACACACATTTTGAAGAGTATTATTAAATAGGATACTTGCTGTTATGAAATTAGATCATGTTTTATAAACATACCAGTCATCAAATTGAGAATAATCAACACTTACCCTTTCGTAATTTTGAGAAGTTAATAAATTAAATATTTTTTCTCTATTTTTAGTAAAGCCGTGCTCTACAGTAATTACGGAAATTTTATATTTCGCAAAATTAAATGTTTTGAGAATCTCATAATCTGAACCCTCAGTGTCTATTGACAAGTAATCAATCGTATTAGGGATTTGATATTTCCTGAATAAATCGTTTAAGCTTATAGTTTTTATAAGGTATTTATTATTAATGTCCTGCCTTAAGTTTAAATGACCATCGTCAAAGTCTGTGTTTGAAAAAATTGTTGAAAAAGCTGGCTTTTTTGATTCTAAAAACTGAACTTCTTTATTTGATGTGCTAAAAACACATTCATCAGCCAACGTTGCACTCCTGTATTTTAAAAGATCATCATGCCAAATTTTTGCAGGTTCAACTAAAATCCCCTTCCACCCAAATTCTACTTCAAGAAGATATGTGTTTGAAAAATATCTTCCATCAGCAGCTCCAATCTCTATAAAGTATCCATTATTTTTAAATTTTGTTTCATTCAGAACAAATAAGTCTTGAAAAATTTGTGATGATGATCTTTTTGAAAGCTCATAAGTTTTTTTTTCATCGATTATTCTTTCGTTATTAAAAATAAAATTAAACTTTTGTAATTCATGTCTGTAGTATTTTCTTTGATTATCAATTTCAATCAATTTGTTTTTTTTTAGAATGGCCAAATTAAATTTTCCAAGTACTGCATTAAGTAATTTTTTTATCATAATATAAAAACATCTAGTCCCAACAAAATATTTCTTAAAATTAGGTATTAAGTATAAGTTCCATTCTAAAGTTGTATATTAATGAATGATTTAAAAATAAACAGTTTATTAACTGTAATATTTATATTTTCAGTTTATATAAGTTTTGCTTATGGCACATTATATTATTCTTCTACTTTGGGTCCAGATTTTGATTATTACAAAGGATATTTAGATTATTTTTTTGGAAGTAAAGATATTACCAATTTAGAACAAGGACTAATCTACTTTTACTTCTCATCACTTTTTTTATCGTTTAAGTCAGAGTACATAAACATAATGAATTACCAAGAGATTGTAAATCACGCGATTCAATTAAATAATTTTCTTTTTTATTTAATAGGTCTATTCGGATTATTTATTTTTTTAAAAAGAAAAAATTTTAAAACAAAAATTATTTTAATTGTTTTAACACTATTAAATTTTTTTCCCCCATTAGTTGAGTTAAGACTGTTGTTTAAGTTAGAAATAATAATTTTTCCACTTCTTATTTGGACAATAAATTTTTTGGACGAATATTTAATTGTAGGTGACAAAAAATATTTACTTTTTTCAGTCTTACCGCTCAGTATCATTTTTACAACTAAAGCAAATACAGTGCTTATGATTTTTATCTATTTTATGATTTTTTACTTTTTACCTGTTTTTAGAAAAAATAAAAATAACTTTTTTTTAAGTTTTTTTATTCTTATAGTACTTTTTTTCTTTTTAACTTACGAAAATTTTAAAGCTAATGAACTATATATATTTCAACATAATTTACCAGTTGGTTTTAATCAAAGTGCAAGTTTAAGCTTTTTATACAATATAGATTTAAGAAGTTTGTTTGATAACCCGTTCAGACACTCTCAAAATAATTCTTATCTTGGTATTTTGATGCTTGATACCTTTAATGATTATTTTACGATTTCATGGAATGATGATTCTAGTATTTTTTATTTAGATACAGTCCCACTAATTTCAACAAAACTAAAGCCATTTTTAGGAATAATTTTTACATTAGCTATGTATTCGTTCATAGCTTATAAACTTGCAAAGAATAAAGAGAATAGATACATATTTTTCATGCCGATAATTGGAATATTTGTACAGATGATTATTTCCCAATTTACTGGATTTAATCCAGATACAGGTGACATAGCCAAAACATACTATTATGGTTTCTTTCTAGGAATAGTGTTTGCCTTTATATGTGCGACAATATTAAAAAAAAGTTTTCTACCAGGTTTATTTATCCTTTTAATAATCACAATATCAAGTGTTCATATATTTGGCTTTCCAAAATATGAAAACAAATTCAAAAACGATTTAATTTCCTTTAATAATCAGGTGGCTTTCGGATGTACTTTAAATGAAAAGCTTTTTGATATAGAAAATAGTACCTGTGTTGGTAAAAATATAGATTTCTGCGAATATATGTATTTTAAATTAGAAAAAATTGAAATATCAAACAGCTCATATGTTCTAAATAGCTATGATCTTGAACAAACAAATATTACCTTGAAGAAAAATAATACTTTAGAAAATTCATCTAATTTTGATGAATGTTTAAAACTGATTAACAATAATTTTAAACCAATCAAATCCCTCAAAATAGTGAATACCCCTTATGTAAATCTTTTGACGTTATTTTTATTTATCGTATCAACTTTACATTTTACAGTTAGTGGAAAAAATAAATTAAAGCTTTAGCTGTTTCATTAAAAATTTATTATTGTAAACCAAATAAATAATTAATGATAAGCCGGATAGGATAATTATATCTAATTCAATAAATTCGTTTGAATCTGGATTATTCCACATTGTAAGAAAAGTTAAATATATGATTAACGGAGTAGAATATAATATTTTTCCATATTTGTTTTTATTTAGTTTGAAAAAACCAATAATAATAAGAACATTAATTGCATTACCAATGCTGTAATAAATAAATCTTAATGGATACCATCCTATCAATGACCAAAATGAATAAATAATTATGGTTGCTATAGAAATTAAATAAAATAAATTTTTATTTTTTTTAAATAGATACATAAAACATATCAAAGAAATAAAAAATGGAATAATTAAGTATGAAAATAAATTTAAAGTTCCATCAAAATAACATTTAATAAATCCTGGAATTCTATGACAGTAGTATTCTCCAAATTTTCTATTTCCTCCAGTAAAATAATCAATGATCCAAGAAAATTGTTGATACGTTTGGGTGTTTGTATCAAAAATTGTTAGATTATTGATAGTAAAAAATAATCTATAAATTGCAAATGGTATAAAAAATGAAAAAGAATTTACTATATTTTTAAAAAAATTAAATTCTTTATTTTTTAAAAACATAAAGAGTAAATATATCAAAAAACTAACGAATGTTGATCGGTTGTACATAAATAAAATGCCAAAAATAAAAGACGATCTCAATTTTAAAGTATCATCTTTTTTCGAAAGATAAATTGGTAGTATCATAATTAACAAACTTAACATCTGAACAGAAGGTCCAAAAATTCCCCACTTTGCCATCGGTTGAAGAATATTTAAAGTTGTTATAAAAAATATATCAAAATGTGTAATTTTATTTATCGAAATAATTTTCAGAATTAAATAGAGAGAAATATTTAACACAATTGAATGAACAGAAATTATGGAAAAATAAATTCCTAGTTTTTCATTCATACCAAGTAAGTTAAAAATAGGAGTCAAAATCTCATTTAGAAAATATACAAAGAATATATAAACAGGTCTTTGTTGATAAGAATGATCATTAAAAATTATAAATTTGAAGTCTTTAAATCCTAAAAAATACTCATTTTCATCACAGCTATATGGAAAATTAAAACTTAAAGATTCATTTAAAAATGTGAAGTTTTGTTCAACAATTCTTGAACAGACATAATAATCAGGAACAATAATTCCACTATTAAACAAAAAGTAACCCAAAAAAAATGTTAAAAATATAGTCCACATATTTAAAAGAGCATATGTTTTTAATGAAGATTTCATATTCTTTAAATCTAACATTTATTTCACCAAATAAATAAAATCATTAAATTAATGATTATTTTAATTTATAAATAATCAACAAAAGCATTTTTATAGTCTATAAATGCTTTTTCAGCTTTTGGTGGAAGTTTAAAACTTCCATTAATAAAATTAAGCGTATTTCTATAACCAATTATTTCCCATTCTAAATTAGTAATTAGATCCTGTTCGTTTCTATCTTGAAAAACAGTTGAAACATTATAAATTAATGAATCTTTAAATTTCTGTTGAAGAATATAACCACCCCAAATATCATCCATTCTCCCAACATGTGGAATTACCATATAGTGAGGAATTACTGATCTATGAAAAAATGTATTTTGGGAATTAAACGGACTTATTTTTGTACTACAAAATGGTTCTTTAATTTTATATTCAACCATAGGCATCTTACTAAGTCTACAAATTGCGTCAATATCAGGATCTCCATCCCACAAATCAGCCTGTATTAAAACTTTTCTTTTTTCTTTTCCTATATTTACTACATCATTTTTATTTTCTAATAATTGTATGGGGTAACCTCTATGCCATAAATCATTTCTATCTGTAACACTGAGAGGGTCAAAAACATCTAAGTTAGTATCGTAAACAGTTACGTCAATTTCATTGTTTATGTATAGATTCTTACCCCAATTATCTTTTGGAATATTATCATCATCAATTGACGCTATTACTTCATAACCCTCTTTGAATGCATAAAGGAAACCTAGATTTCTTCTTTGTATGGTGTTCCACCCAATTGAATCTGAGAGTTTTTTATTAAGTAGCTCCTGCTCATTTGTTTTTATATAATGACAATTTATATTTTTATAGGCTTTCTCAGGTGTTTTCATATCTCCAACAACGATTACATCCCATTCATTTAATTCACAGAATTTGAGTGTTGCCTCTGTTGGCTCTTGTATTGTTGTCGTTACAATCGCGTTATTCACTATTTACCTTATTTTGGACTTGTTTGTTTATCCATTTATAAGTAATGGAAATTCCTTCTTTAAGAGAATATTGGTAATCCCAATTGAGTTGTTCTCTAATAAGGTCATTGTTTGAGTTTCGTCCTCTTACCCCTAAAGGTCCATCAATATGTTTTATATTTATATTTTTTTCAGCTACTTCACAAACAATCTCAACTAATTTGTTAATACTAACCATTTCTTCTGATCCAATATTGATTGGTAGTGAATAAGGTGAATCCATAAGTCTAAATACTGCTTCTAAGCAGTCGTCGATAAATAAAAAAGACCTGGTTTGCAAACCATCTCCCCATATTTCTATATTTTCTCCATGTTCAACTTCCGCAACTTTTCTACACATAGCAGCAGGAGCTTTTTCTCTTCCGCCCTCCCAAGTTCCTAATGGTCCATAAACATTATGAAATCTAGCAATCCTTACATCAATGTCATAATCTTTAGCAAAGGCTAAATACATTCTTTCAGACATTAATTTCTCCCATCCATATTCAGAATCCGGATTTGCTGGATATGCTAAATCTTCTTTTAAACTGACGTCATCTGTGTCAAGTTGAAGTTCTTCAGGATAGATGCACGCTGAACTTGAATAGAAAACTCTTGGATTTTTTCCTTTTTCTTTTAATTTAACAACAGAATTAAGAACGTTTAGATTTATACTTAACGAATTACTCATAATATCAGCGTCATTTTCTCCCGTAAAAATAAAACCTGCTCCACCCATATCTGCCGCTAATTGAAATATATATTCAAAATCATATTTATCATTATTTATCACCTTTTGTACTAGTGCGACATCTCTTAAATCACCTTGATAGAATTTATCACAACTCGTTTCATCAAATTCGGGAAATTTTAAATCTACTCCAATAACTCTAAATTCTTTTTTTTTAAGATAATTTACCAAATGATTGCCTATAAACCCACCGGCACCAAGTACAAGGGCATCTTTTTGCATTTAATAATTATAGTTAGTATCGCTATATTTATGTAATATTGAGAATTATGAGTAAAAAATTAACCATTGTTGCTGCTTCAAGGGACGATGCTTATGGCGATGATCCACATGATGGGATATATGATTTAGAATTTACACCGCTTAAGAATATAGAAAGAACAAAAATTTCCATTGAAAAAAACTTAGATTTATTCAAAAAAAATTTAGATTTTGATTTTGAATATATAGTTGTTGATTGGAGTCCAATTGAAAATAAATACCTGTTCAAAAATACTAATTTAGAAAATATCTTAACTGACTCCGATGTAAAAAATATAATAGTAAGCCCCCAATCAGTGGAAAAAATTGGATTAAACCCGAACGGATTTTATGAATATTTTGCAAAAAATGTTGGAGTTAGAAATTCAGTCGGAGAATTTATACTAATTATTAATAGTGATGGTTTATTGTCAAAAAAAATTATCAAAGAAATCAATTTAGCAATTAAAAATAATGAAAAAGATTTCTACTTTAGACCACACAGCAGGATTGATATTGATCCAAATTTTAAAAAATTAGCAGAGGGGCCAAGTTTTTACGAATCTCAACATGAGCTAACAAATGTAAGAAAAAAAATATTGAATGATATTTATAAATTAGATTTTAAGCTTGATTTTATAAATAGGGAATTGAGTTCAAATCCAAATTTTTATAATTTAATTGGTACACCTGCAGCTGGCGATTTTACGATGACACATAGATATAATTTTATTGATATTGCGACAGGTTATTTTGAAGATCTAAAAAATATAGTAGATAAAAATTTTAGACAGACTGCAAGGGATGGACAACTTCTTGTCAATTTAATATTACATGGCATCTATCCAAAGAAGCTAAAAAATAGTATTGAATCATTTGATCATAACAAAATTGAAAGAGTTGGGGAATTAAAGTTTAGAGCTTATAAGAATCATGATAATTGGGGTTTCAATAATTTTGAAATTTCCCAAAAAAATGACAACACTTACCTTATATAACTTTTTATTTTTTGTTTAAATTTATACCATCGTTTATTAATTTTTATTTCAAAATATTTAAAATAATAATTTATATAGCTAAATATCTTTGATCTAAGTAAAAAATTAAATATTTTTGCTTTGATGTATTTTGATTTACCTATCTTTGTTTTTTTAATGTAAAATGCATCGCCCCATGCTATACCTTCATACCAACTTGTCTCTACTCTTACAAAATCGTATTTATCTAAAAATTTATCTAAATCTTTAACTAGCACACAATCTTCATATACCTCTTCATTATTAATTTCAGTATATATGTAGTCAATAACATCCATGCTTTTCTTGCATCCTATTAAAGCTTTTAATTCATAACCTTGAATATCTATATTTAGAAAGTTAACATTATCAATTGTCAAATCATCATAAATTTTAATTTCGATATCCTCAGTGTCTTCGAAGCCTATATTTGGGTATAAATCTAAATGCGTTTTTGGTTTTAAAATTGATGAGCTTTCGCTATTTGAATTATCTAGGTACATAATTACGTTTTTATTTTCATTTCCCAGTCCAAAGTTATAAAAGTTCAAATATCTAATGTTTTTATATTTCTCATAAAGCTGTTTAAAAATCACTGTTTGAGGTTCAAAAAGATGAATATTAATAATTTCGTTTTCTAAATATGTATTTATTTCTTGACCAAGATGGGCGCCAAAATGGCTTAGTCCAAAAATGTTTAAATCATATTTTTTAATTAAATAATTCAAAGAAATTAACATTTACACCTTCTACATATGTTGTTAAATTAATTTAACACATTAAAATAATCAACATTTATTTCTCTAATATTTACTTTATGACAAATAATTTTCTTTTTTATACTTTAAAGTTTTTTATTTTTTATCTTGTTTTTTTTCTACTTGGAAGAGGGCTTCATATACTTTTTAGAAAAAAAGATTTTGAATATCATAAGCCATTTGGTCTTAATATTAATATTTTTTATCCATTGTTTGGTGTTTTTTTCGTAGGAAATTATTTAATATTTTTAAATTTTTTTCTACCTTTAAATTCAGTTTTATCATTTTTATGTCTCGTTCCTATAATTGTAAATTTAAATTATCTACCAAAGTTAAAAACATTTAAAAATTTTATATTCTATCCTGTCTTTTTAATTCCTTCATATGACATTACTTATAACTATGATGCTGGATTGTATCACCTAGGTTTTCAAAGAATCCTAAGAGAGAATAATATCATTTTAGGAACATCAAACATCTATGGACCTTATGGGGTTAGTTCTATTTATGATTATGTTTCTTCGATTTTTTGGTTTGATAAAGATTTAATATTTTTTCAATTTTTAAATATTATTTTTTTAATTCTTTTTTATGAATTTTTATATGAAAATATTAATCAAAAACAATATAAAATCTTAACAAATGTATCTTTGGCAATTCTTGTATTTTCTGTTTTTGATAATTTTGGTTTAGGTGGGGGTAGAAATGGTTTTATATATTTCCAGGGCATTGGCAAACAGGATATTGCTGTCGCTATTTTATTTTTGATTACAAGTTTATTAATTTATATATCATTGATCTCTAAGACCACAACGAATACAGAACTTTTCGTAATTACACTTTTAACTATTTTTATGATCCAGCTTAAAATAAGTAGTTTTCCGATACTGTTTTTTTATGGATTCTTACTTTTTAGATTGTTAAGAAATAGTTACTTGAAAAAAAATTATTCAAATTCTATTTTTTTAATTCTTTTTACTTCTACAATTTGGATAATTAAAACCATTCTTCAAACTGGTTGTGTCATATTTCCACTTACTCAGACTTGCTTTGAAAATTTTCAATGGACAAGTGTTGAATATATAGATATTACAAGAGAGTCAGCGATTCAATTTAGCAATTTTTATTCTTTTAATTATTCATTCATCATTTGGTTTAATGATTTTATTGATTATGAATTAAACAGAATTATTATTTTTAATTTTCTAGCCTCATTTCTCATAATAAGGTTTTTGTTTTTTAAAAAGAAACATAATAAAGAGCAAGATAATAAATTGTTGTTTTTTATTTTATGTTTTATGTCATTAATCTTTTATCTTTACTTTGGACCAGATTCAAGATATTTAATTGGATTACAATTGTTATTAATTGCCTCAATTGGACTTTTTAATAATTCAAGATTCACATTAAATAAGACTCTCTTAATATCGTTAATAATTATCTCTGCCCTTTCATTGATAAGACTAAATTCATACTTTAGTTTTGATTTTATGTCTTCTCCGAATAATGAAATTCCTATCCCCAATGTAGTTGAATACAAGGGTAGATATTTGCCAGAAGAAGGTGATCAATGCTGGGCTGTTAAAGACTGTTCACCAAATAGATTTGATTACGAAATAGTAGAAGTTGGAATTTTTAAAATTGTAAAGTTAGATATTTAAAAAAACTTATAATTAAATTTATAAGATAAGGTATAGATTTGTTAAATGTTAATTTAAAAAATAGAAAAAGTTTTACATATGTTTTGGGAGTTTTTCATAATTTATCCTTATTATTTACGTTTTTGTTAACTGAATTATTTTTTTTTAGTTCAAAAGGAGTTGATTTTCCTGTTTACTTTAAATATTTAGAATATTTTATTTATGAGAATATCAAAACAGTAAACAACCAAGGTCTCTTGTATTATTATTTAAATGCATTGAGTGTGTTTGCTAGAAAAGGGGACTTAAACTCTATAAACAGTGTAGTGTTTTTTAATAGCACAATTCAAATAACTAATTTTCTGCTTTATTTGATTGGAACTTTCGGGTTATATAAATTACTAAAAAGCTTTAAATATAAGACTAATACAATTTTAATCGCACTTACTTTAATGCACTGGATGCCAAAGTTGATTGAGATGAGAGTTTTAATGAAACCAGAAATAATTGCTTTTTCATTTCTTCCCTGGATAATTTTAGGAATAGATAATTATTTTAAGAATAATGATAGAAGTATTTTATTTTTTTCATTGTTACCTATTTCAATACTAATTACCTCAAAAGGTTCAATTGCAGGAATGATATTATTTTTTTTATTTTTAAAATACATAAGCAAAATTACTAAAGACAATTTTAAAGAATTATTAATTTTTTTAATTATATTTGTAGTTCTTTGTATTGGAATTGGTTATGAGAATTATACTGTTCATGAGTTAAGTTTTTTTAATATCACAGTAAGTGACAATTATCAGAATGTAGCCAATACAGGATTTTTAACTAATTTAAATATTTCAGATTTAATACTTTCACCCAAACTTGGATTTCACAATAATTCGTTCTTAGGAATAACATTACTTGATACGTTTGGAGATTATTACAAAGTAAACCTAGGAAGTAAGGATAATTATTTTGCCTATTATCAAATTAACTTTTTTGAAAATTCTGAAGGTGAGGATCTTTCTAGAAATTATCTTGAGCTGATTTTTGCAATTATTTTTATATTTTTAATTTTTAAAGTTGGAAAAGAAAATAATAAAATAAATATATTTATATTATCTCCAATGATTGGAATCATAATACTTTTATTAAATTCATTTGGCATTCCTAGTATGAACTTTGACCCACTTAAAGGAGATACTATGAAGGTGAGCTATTATATATTTTTCATTGCTCTTAGCTTAGTGTTTTTAATTTCTGATTTATTAAATAACAAGTCAGAGTCAATTAAAGCTTTGTCTATATTATTAATTATTCCAATGTTTTTTCTGCTCGGATTTCCTAAAAGTAATTACAAAGAAATTGCAAATAATATTGATACAAAAATTGAAATGTCTCTTTTTTGTAAACCCATTAGTCTTTTCGTTGAATCTACTTCTTCTGATGACTGTACAAATATAATTAAACAAAATTGTGAATATAATTTATATTCTAATGAAGCACAAAACATTGAGTTTCAATCTGAAGAGTCGGTCCCAAGTGGTTTTACTCGAATTTATAGAGAAGATACTATATTAGGTGAGATTGTACCAAATGAAAGACTTGATGAATTTATAAATGAAGGAGGCTATTCTTTAACTCCAGTATTAGATGTTGAAGATTTAAAATTCATTAATCCATCAGAAGCTTTACTAATAAAAAAAGGAAATAATCAAATATACACAGATAACAAAATAGAATGTTCAAGATTTTTAGAAGAAGGCTATATACCACATAATGATATCAAATTTGTAACAAGCAAAATCCCTTATGTCAATATCTTGTATTTCATAGGGTCAATGTATCTAGTTGTAAGCTTAAGTAGAAAAGAAAGACTTTAGTACTGAAGTTTTTTTTCTAGTTTTTCGTTGATAAATTTTTTTGACTTCCCCTGAAAATGCAAATTGTAAAGATGGATATACTCTTTATCAATTAAGTCATATATACGGTTAGATTTATCTTTTTTTGATATGTAAACCTTAATTTTTTTTCTACCTAATTGGTATTGTTTTTGATCTTTAATGCCCTCGCCGTTTACATAATTATTTATAAAGACATATTTTTTTTCTCCTATCTGAACTGGGTCTAGTAAATTTTGCATATCAACAAGATTCATGTCAACTATGAAATGATATAAAGTCATATCACAAACTCCTCCAGGATTAGTTTTGTGATGTTCAATCTTATCTTTGATTAATTCAAATCTTGATTTATTAATAAAAATATCTTCATATAATTTTTCATAATTTTCACAAAATTCTTGTGTTATTAATCCTGCATGAACACTTGAGGTATACCAATGATCTTCCCAAACATTAGGGATACAAATAGCATTTTTTGCTTGAAAAGGATATTCATTGATATTTTTCAATAATAAATTATCACTATCACAACTGAATATACTGTCAAATTCAAAATCTTTCATAAGCTCATAAATTAAAAATAATCTCATAAACCAAAAATAGTAAGAATACTCATCTTTATCTCCAAAGTGCTCAAATCTATCTCTGTATACTTTAAATTTTTCTTTCTGAAAATACTTGTTGATATCTACGAAAGTAATATTTTCATATTTTTCTAAATACTTAACAGATTCATTACCAATTAAAAAAACTTTATTATTTTTACTTGTAATTCTCAAACTAGATTCTAAAAAGGGTGAATTTATATCATGAACAACAACTGTATTTATATTTTTCATTTTTTAATTAAAGAGCTCATAACTTGCTTAATAAATTGTAATGGATATTCCGTATCAAATATTGTTTTATTTCTTATAGACTCGACAAAATCGTTCAATGCATTTTTTTTATAATTAAATGAAATATAATATTTTTTCTCATACAAATTTCTATATGTTTCTTGAAAATATTTGCTATTATCATTTACTGCTCCTCTAACTGACCATGGTTTAAATTTTCCGGAATAGTGCAAAAAAATAATATTTTCTTTTTGTTTGTGATCAATCAATTCTGCACTATTGTCAACTTCCATATCTACTTTATAATTTAGATTTTCGTCCATTACTTGAAAGTTGCCATCGAAGTAAATGTTTAGAATATCTTGATCCCAAAATTGAAGTTTTGTGTTGTATGTATTTAAAATTTTTAAGAAAGATTTTTGTAAATTATTTTTTTTCCAAGTCTCGAGATTAATAATCATTACACCTGCATTAAAGTAATTACCACTTTTCATATTAAACTTCTTTCCATAGTGTGAAAGAGAATGCTCGGGCAACGAAGATATTGAAAAATTAGATTTTTTTAGCTTACTAATTTCTTTTTTAATTATATATATTGGATTGTTTATACAAAATACGTCACAATCTAAATATGTAATAAAACCTATTTCATCTTTTATATAGTCTTGAATAAATAATCTATAGTATGTTGCATCACTAATGTGGCTTCCAAGAACATTTGGGAATGTAAAATTGTTTAAATTAACTTTGTAAACTTTTATATTGTTAAGCATTTTATGTTTTGTTATTTTATCTATAAGAAATTCAAAGTCTGATTCATCCTGATGCATAATATAAATATTAATTTTTTCATCAACATTATCTAAAAGAGATATCATGGAGCAGCTCGCTGGAATATTGTAGTTTGAATCAAAACAAAATAGAAAATTATTCATATACCTATTTTTCTAGACTAAGTCTTTTTTTTCTATTCAATAGAATTTTATCAAATGATTCTTGCCACCATTTTTGATTTTGTATATACCACTCGATTGTCTCTTTTAATTGATTATCAAAATCAGTATTCGGCCTCCACCCAAGATTAGAAATTTTATCAATATTTATTGCATATCGAAAATCATGACCTGGCCTATCTTGAACAAATCTTTGTTTTGTTTTATCCAGATTCATAAATTTAAGAATTAAGTCAGAAATTTCTATATTGGTGAAATAATTTTCAGATCCAATATTATAAGCTTCTCCATCTTGACCATCTAAATATATTGTTTCGATTGCCGAGCATGTGTCATCTACATATAACCAATGTCTAATATTCTTACCATCACCATAAATTTCAATGTCTCCTCCAGAAATTAAGTTGGCAATACTGAATGGTATAAGTTTTTCAGGTTGTTGATATTTACCAAAATTGTTTGCTGGTCTAACTATTTTTGTATTGATTCCAAATGTTCTTCTAAAAGAATTTACAATATGCTCAGCACTTGCTTTTGAAGCAGAATATGGAGATGAGGGTAAAAACTTATCATTTTCTTTTGAAAAGTTAGATTCTGAACTTCCATAAACCTCATCTGTGGAAATATGTATAAATGATTTTACTTCATTTTTTAATGCATACTGTAATAAATTTGAGACTCCAAGTACGTTTGATGAGATGAATTCATTTGGATTATAAATTGAAGTATCAACATGAGTTTCTGCAGCAAAATTAAAGATTGCATCTAAGTTCTTAAATTTTAATTCATCAATATCTTGAATATTGTTTATATCATTTTTAAAAAAAACAATATTGCTGAAATTTTGAGAATTTTTTTTAGAATAATCGTTAGTAAGTTTGTCAATACCGTATATTTGTATTTCTTTTCCATACTTATCATGTAAAAAATTTACAAAATTAAAGCCTATAAAACCAAAACACCCTGTAACTAAAACTTTCATTAAGTTAATAGTAATAAAAATAAAACTTCATTTTAAAATTAAATCCAAATTCTCGCTATATTCCGATCCTTTGATGTGAAAAATGTATTTCTCTAGCTCATCTTCTGAAATCCAGTCATTTCTGTAAGCTATTTCATGTGGAGAGCATATCAATAATCCTTGTCTTTGTTGAATTGCTTTTACAAATGATGAACAATTATAAAAAGAGTCTACTGTTCCCATATCAAACCAAGTAGTACCTCTTCCCAACTCATAACATTTAAGATTATCTAATCCGTATTGATACATAATATCGATTATTTCAGTTTCACCTCTATCGGACTTATTAATTTTTTTGAAATGATCAATAAACTTACTATCAAATAGATAAAGACCTATAACGGCATTATTTGAAACTTTTTCTTTAGGTTTTTCTATAAGTTCCTTAATTTTTCCATTTATATCTTTTTTGATTATGCCAAAGTTTTCTGGGTTTTTTACCCACTGTGAAAATATAGCAATTTCATTGTTGTTTTGAACTACATTTTTCAATGTTCCAAAAAACTCACCACCAAAAATAAAATTATCACCAAGGGTCACTAAGAATTTTTCACTGCTTGTTTCTTCAATTGCTACTTTTATTGCATCCGGTATTCCATCTGGATTGTCTTGTAGTGAATATTTCAAATTTATTCCAAACTGTTCTCCACTTCCCAGAAGTTTTTCAAAGCTTTCTAGATCACTAGAATTACAAACAATTGTTATATTTCTTATTCCTGCAAGCATTGGTATTGAAAGTGAATAATAAATCATTGGTTTATCAAATATGGGTAATAAATGTTTATTTGTAATTTGTGTGTTTGGCAAAAGTCTCTTTCCACTCCCGCCAGCTAATACAATACCATAAGTTTCATTCATTACTTTAGATTATCAAACCTCAAACTTAAAAGCAGTGAATTTTTATGTTGGATTTGCATTCAAGCCTTCATTGAGATCGTAGTACAACAAAGGCTGTGAAAAGTAATAACAGTCTGTATGTGTTAATAATCCAAGCCAACAATCCCAGTCAGACCATAATTTTTTTGATTGGATATCTCTAAAATTACCAATCTTATTCAATAAATCTTTTTCTACAACAACACTTGAAGTAATGATGCAGTTGTGAATTTTAATAAACTTTGAGTTCCAGACTTCTGGGAAATAAAACTCAAATGATAAAAAAGACTTAAATGTGTTTTTTAAAGATGACTTCTTATAGATATTTGCAATTTCATTAAAAACTATCTCTTGATTGTAAAGTTTATTATCAGAGTTTTCATCATAAATACCATTATTAGATATTGCTTCTGATGCACACATTTTAAAATTAGATGACTCCAGTTTTTTAATTTGAAGTTCTAATTTTTCTGGAAGCCAATAATCATCATCATCAAGAAAGGCTATGTATTTTCCGGATGCATCTTTTATGCCATGATTCCTTACGCTATCTGAAAAATAACCCTTGGCTTCAACTGAATTTTTTTTTAAATGAATTACATTTAAATTTTTATTGTCTTCTAGATTTTTATATCTGTTGTCTTTTGAAGCATCATCAATGATTATCATTTCAAAATTTTTATATGTTTGATTTTCAATGCTTTCTATTGCTTTCATAAGACTATCAAATCTTTCGTACGTTGGGATTATGATGCTTACTAAAGGTTCTGACACACTTTAATAATACATTAGTTTTTACTTCAGTTTTAATTTTCTTTAAACACTGTATAAAAATTATTATTATTTTTAATTATTATTATTTCACCATCTTCAAATGTACAGGATAAATTAATCCAACATCTATCCGCCTCTATTGGCTTAACCCAGTTAATTTCTTCTAAATTAGAAATAATTATATTTTCAACCCTCGGGTCAGAAAGTGAGACATTTTTTGTTTCAATAAAATTTAAGTACGAGTTTATTCTTGGCAATAAACCAATGGAAATAAAAAAGATGAAAAATAGAAATGATTTAGAAAGTTTTATTTTTTGATCCCCTTTAAAAATCCCTAATAAAAAAATAAGTAAAGTGGTTATGCCAACTGTATATCTTGGTATAGGTCCATAAAAAATTAAGTATATCACTCCAAAGATTAGATAAATAAATATTAAGCTTGTAAGCCATTTTTTATTTTTAATTCTTTGAAAAAGAATGAATGATAGAAATGTAACTATGCAAAATGAGAATACAAAATTTGAGTAAACAGCAGTGTAATAATTTGAGAACACTGCATATTGGGTAGAGTTAAAAAAATCATTGAACCAATTTATAAAATTTAGATCTGGATTGTTAAAATATTCCAAAAATGCAAAACTAGTCGCAGTAGTATATGCTTCTACTTCTTTAGTTGACCCTTCAACATACCAATTGAAATTATTTACACAAGTAAACGAGGCTGGAAAAATCAAACATCCCGTTGTAAAATAATTTTTTATTAACCAAAAAATTGAGAAAAATATTGCCGGCAAATTTATTAAAAACAAATTCTTAATAGTAAAAAAATTTTTTTTGCTTAAATACAATAATAAAAATATATATAAAAATAATATATAGACACTACTAACTTTGACCTGCAAAACAAATAAAGTTAGTATTGAAAGTACTCCAAGATCAATATTATTTACTTCATTAGACTTAAAAATATTTATAATCAAAATGCTTAAAATACAAATAATTATTGCAACTGACATATCTTGCTTTCCTACTTCTTGAATATAAATAAAACCATTTCTTCCACCCTCTAGACCAAAGTTATCAAGAATTGAAAAAATAATAAGTAATATTGATCCGTTTTTTAAAAAAACATTTTTTGATGAAATTATATTGAAAAATACAAATGCATAAAATACTTGAATAAATAATAAAGAAAGAAAATGAAGATAAATTAAAGAGTCAAACCAAAGTATTGCAGATAAGTATTCATAAATTGAAGACATTCCAAATGGCCAAAAAATATTAACCATTCCAATTACCATGTTTGATTCTCTTAACCAATTTTGATTATTCAAGTGATAATACGCAGCATCATAATGAAAATTAATATCTGATGAACTTATCAATAAGACAGAGGGTATAAAAACAAAATAAGTAAAGTTATTTATATTTATAGACTTTTTAAAATTCTTAAAATCTATTTCAAATAAATTTGGAACTAGAAATACAAATAATAAAAAAAGTACAATCTGATTTTTAAGTGGAATTAAGAAATTTAATATTATCAACAAATTTCCCACTATAGCTGTACCAATTATTGGGTAGAGTATATTTGATTTTACGTGTAAAATCTTTGATGGAATTTTTTCATTTTTTTTGTATAGTTTATTTATCAATATTATTGATGATCTACCAGAAAAATAAAAAAATAAATAAAGAACGGTATATTTTAAAAATAAATTTATTGAAAAATAAATTAAATCAATCACCTTAAATCAATTTCCTTATAAATTGAATTTACTAGTAAAAATACAGAAATATAAATTATTGATAATTTTAACCAAGAAAAATTCAAGGAGTTATAAATAAGCTCACTTACTTCTGGAGATAATTCTGTAAAATTATTGAAAAATTGTATTGGATCTGTAAGTAATCCAATAAACTTAATTATTAAAACTCCAAAAAAAGATGTAAATATTATATGTGCATATGAATCAAAACTTCTAATGGCCGTTGGAAGATTCGTTAAGTATTCTGGATTGGAATATCTTGTATTCATACCAAAAGAATTTATTAAATAATTCTCTGAGAGTGAAGTTGCTTGATTTGTTTCAAAAAAAATGTAAAGTACAAATCCTAACAATGAAAATACAGTGATGTACCATCTAATAAAATTAGATGTATGAAGATATTTAAAATATAAAATAGCGTTAACAGGAATTAGTACAAATAAATATCTAAATCCATATGAGAATGCAGTATTTTGTACAACAATAATTGAAAATAATGGGAAAAAGTAAATAAATAATATAAACATACATTCTAGGAACTTTCGTTTGTACAGCAACAAAAAGAAAATTAATAAAGAAATAAATATTATTGGAGCAAAGAAAAATAGACCAAATTCATTACTAAATAATATTATGTTTGTGCTTTTCATTACAAATAATAAATTGTCACTAATTTGACTTAAATCAAAAAATCTTTGATAGTTTTCTTCAAAACTATTTTCTACTAAAAGAACAATGTTTGACTGATTAAAAGAATATATTCCATACAAATACTTTGATTGAGCTAAAAATAATACTACACCAACAAAACACCCCAACAAGAAATAGAGATTTGTATAAATTTTTTTCATTGGTCTGTTGGATAATAAATAAATTAATCCTGGAATTAAAAATAGAAAATAATTAATCCACCTTATAGTTAAAAGAACAAAAATAAAGAAACCAATTAAAAACATATATTTGCTTTCAGTATTTTTATTTTTTAAATATTCTAGTTTTGAAGTCAAATAGGCTAATAAAGCAATTGAGAAAAATTCATAAACGTGGCTCATACTAAATCGGTCAAATGCGTAATATGAAATTCCTGTACCAAAGATCATTATCAACAAAAGGTTATTTACATATTTAATTTTTAAGTTTTGTAAGGTGCTTTGTAGCAATTTAATTGAAACAAATAAATAAAAAATTGGTGCAATGGAATAAGTAAAATATACAAAACTTATTAGCCCGTCATCTTTAAAAAGTTTTGACATTAAGTTTCCAATTACTACAAATGGTGAGGCAAGCAACCCAGACCCTATTGGGTGAAAAGGAACAATCTTGTTTGTCTCTGCATTTAAAAATCTATTTTCAATTCCGTTCATTTGGTTTGAAAAATCTAAATCAAAATCTAAACCAATAGTTGTAGCAGAATAATAATATTCAGCATCATCGACCTCTAGTCCGTATGGAATTTCATCAAATCGGTAATCAATTTTAATTAATGAAAATATTACAAGTACAATTAGAAGATAGATTTTATTAATTTTTAATTTCATTTTTAATTCTTGATTTAATAATTTTAGTAGGGAAACCACTAATATTACTTAAAAAGAATAAT
>MDSV01190730.1_pt1 | contig 19126 bp, 26 predicted proteins | sample 810851 | NCBI WGS metagenome assembly MDSV01 (sample SAMN05326640, study PRJNA326480) | marine metagenome | isolation source: seawater | place: Atlantic Ocean: North East | collected 2012 | reverse complement strand
TGGCGGAAACAATAATGCTCAAGTTTATCTTTATACTAGTGGTTCAGTTGTAGAATTAATACAATTGAATGGTGGTAATACGGCAAATCTAACAGTAAACGGTGATTCAATTTATGATTACACCTTACTAGTTGACCAAGACGGCAACGACACATGCAATTATACTTTCAATAGAAGCGACCAGACAGCAGATACAACCGTTCAGTTAACTAACTCGGGTTGTTAAGATGAGAAAACTCCTATTTTTGGTATCGTTCCTGATACTAACTTGTACTAGTGCCAGCGCTGTAGCTCAAAAAGTAGGTGAGATTGTAGGACAAATGGGGTCAACTTTCAACGAGAGAGAAGGTAAGACCGAAAAAGTTGTAATGGGTTATGAGTTGCAGATGAAAGACTTTCTTCAAACAGGTGAAGATGGTGGTATGATTTTATCTTATGTTGATGGCACCAAATTTACAATGGGTCCTGGTACAGAAATGACCATTGATGAGTTTGCTTTTGATACAAGTAAAGTACCAATAATTGTTGCAATGGCAACAACAGTAAATGTAGGTTCATTTACATACGAATCAGGACAAGTATCAAATTTAGGTGGCGAAGTAAATATAAATGCTGGTTTTGCCACGGTAACAGTACAAGGTACTGCCTTTTCGGCAACTGTAGAAACATCCGGTCAAGCAACAATTACTTTATTACCAGATAGCCAAGGTGAAGTAGGGCAGGTAACAGTATCTACAGACGCAGGTTCTCAAACAATTACAAATGTTTACAATTCGGTAACAGTTACATCAAACGATTTAACACCAACACCACCAAAAATAGAAACTAATAAGTCTGATATCATAGAACTAAAAGATTTCGAAGAAGATATAAAAGAAGATACATCTAAATCTTTTGGTGATGTAGATAAAAAATCTGATATTTCTAAATCAGAAGATAAAGCACAAAAACAAGAAGAGGCTTTAATTAACGAAGATGTATCTGTACAAGAAGATAGTAACGCAATTGTACAAACTGATATGTCAGTTAGTGAAACAGACTCTATAATTGAAACAAAATCAGTAGAAGAAAAAACATTAGATACGGCAGCTGTAGAAGCAGAAGTTGATACATCTTATTATGATACATGGGAAGAAGATTTAAAAGAATGGGATATTATAGATGAGAACAATGAGATATCAGTATGGGACGCTGATGGCGAAAAGAAAATGGATTGGGATGACGCCAAAAAAATGTATGCAGAAATGGACCAAGCATACTTTGACGCTATAGGTTGTTCAGACTGTACATGGGATAATATTGATTGGGATAATGTAAATTGGGACGAGGTAGATTGGGACGCTTATGATGAGGCGTATAACGAAACACTAGAAAAGTATGGTCTATCATCTTGGAATGTAGAAGTAGAAACTGCTGATGTAGTTGAAGAAACAAAAGAAGAAACCGAGGCTGATGTTTCTGATGGTTATACATGGGAAGATTTTTATATGGATGACGCCTATTATAGTAATGCAGAATACATTAACAACGGTGGTCCTCCTACATTAACACAAGCAAACTATTGTGATTACAATGGTTACGACCCCTCTTGGTGTAACCAAGAGTACCTTGATTACTTAAACGAATGGTATAAAGATGACTGGACTTTAAAAGTTATTGAAACTTCTTGGACTAAAAAGTCTAAAGAAATATTTGCTAAATTATATGGTTGGTGTGGAACTTATCCTAATTGGGAAATGTGTCCTGACCAACCTAAACCATGGAAGATAAAAGATTTAAAAGACAAGTACATTGCAGATTGGACTTGGGACGATTGGGATATCTATTGGCAAAAAGTAAATGATTGGTGGTATTCTGGTTGGGAAGATGAACAAGCGGAAGATAATTGGGAAGACGAATATACTTATGAAGATGATTACGACATAGACGCAGAATTAGAACAATGGTTAGCAGACATAGACAACCAATGGGATTGTGAATGGTATGGTTACTATTGGGATAAAGCAAACTCAGCTTGTGGTACAGAATGGGTTGATAACTCGGAAGTAGAAACAGTTGTAACTGCTAGTGGTGAAGAATTAAATTATTCTACTGGTGATATTACACAAACTATTACAACATCAAACGAACTTACAGGTTCATCTTCTGAAACAAGAACAGGAAGATACTCAACATTAAATAATGAGTTTGACGCAACAGCGTCCACTTCCGGTGATTACACAATTATAAATAGGTATAATGACAATCATAGGTCTTATATAAAAACTGAAACTGCTAACGAAGCAGATGTACAGATTTTACAAGACAAAGAAGCTCAGCACCTTGATGTTGGCAATAGTGCCAGCCAAAACAATATAACAATCATACAAACGGACTAAATATGGATTACGGAACTATTTTTTTAATTTTAACAGTTGCTTGTTGCATTTACGGATGGATAGCAGCTTACAGGTGGGTAGATAGAACTTTCTAATGGCAGATAACTCAATGATAACAGACCTCAAAGTAGAACTAGAGGGTATCAAACAAAATTTAAATACCGTGGATACTATCCATGGCAGACTAGATAACGCTATTGTACAACTTACAACAGTTGCTACAGATGTTAAATCAATGCTAGCTGTACACGAAGAAAAATTACACCGTGCAGAAAAAGTTGATGACCTTATTTTTCAAAAATTTAGAGACAAACAAGAAGAAATGGACAAAATCTATACAGACCTAAAAAGAGACGCTGAGGTACAAGAACAAAGAATAATGAATGAATTGAAAGCACTACACATTTCGGTAAATAGGTTAAAAGATGATACTGCCAAGGTCATGGAAATGAACACCAATAGAATATCAGTATTGGAACAGTATAAATGGTTCATTATGGGTGGTGCAATAGTAATTGGTTGGATTATATCAGGAAACTTTGAATTCCTGGTCAAAATGATGAGCTAACCAGACTGGTCGCTTTCGTTAGAAAAATAGCGCCGGAAGAGCGGAGGCTTTTTTTTAGTCGGAACCTTTTTTTCGGAAACGCTTGACTTTTAGTTTCTTTTAGTGTATTATAGATACTATACTAATTGAGAATGTGCTAAATGTCAAATTATATAGATTTAAAATTCATAAACCTGTTATCCACAAGGCTAGATAAGTTTAAACAAAAAACTGACTACCTTTTTAACTTTAGATGTCCACATTGTGGCGATTCGACAAAGAATAAGTCTAAAGCTAGAGGATACATGTATCGAGTAAAAAACGATATGTTCTTCAAATGCCATAATTGTGGCATGGGACAATCGCTCGGTAATTTTATCAAATTTCTTGATTCAAAATTATATAGTGAGTATCTATTAGAGAGATACAAAGGCTCAGCACCTGCTACGCCAAAGCCTCTTAAACAATTTGACTTTAAACCAAAGTTTGAACAAACAAACATACTAGAAGGCCTAAAGAAAATTAGTGAATTAGATTTAAAACATCCTGCTAGGCAGTATGTTGAGAAAAGGTTGATTCCTCCCCAATATTATGATATACTATATTATTGTAATAAGTTTCACACTTATGCGAATAAGATAAAGCCTGATACATTTCCTTTGCAATATGACCATCCAAGATTGGTTATACCATTTTATGATGTATCAGGCAACCTTTTTGCCTTTCAAGGCAGAGCATTCGGGAAAGAACAACCAAAATATATTACAATAAAGCTTGACGAAAACAAACAAAAGATATATGGTTTAGAAAGAATCAATTATCAACAAGAAATTTTTGTTGTTGAAGGACCTATTGATAGTTTGTTTATAGATAATAGTATAGCAGCCGCTGGTGCTGATTTGAAAAGTTTGAGAACTGATATCAATAATGTAACTTACATCTTTGATAACGAACCTAGAAATAAAGAAATTGTCAAAAGAATGTATGAGGCAGTTGAAAGAGATTACAAGATAGTAATATGGCCAGACACGATAACGCAGAAAGATATAAACGAGATAATACAATCAGGAGTAAGTAAAGATGAACTACAAACTATTATAAGTACCAACACCTTCTCCAAGTTGGAAGCACTCACACGACTAAACGCATATAAAAGAATTTAAGGAAAGTAGATAATCAATGAATACACAAGCAATCACAAATGTAAAGAAAAGAAACGGAAGAGGGACAGAACCTTTAAACATAGATAAAATTCACGAAATGGTCGAATATGCAACAGAAGATATTACAGGTGTTTCCTCATCACAGGTAGAAATGAATAGTGGATTGCAATTTTATGATGGTATTACTACAGACGAAATTCAACAAATATTAATTAAGTCAGCTTCTGATTTAATAAATTTAGAAACACCAAACTATCAATTCGTAGCAGCTAGATTATTATTGTTTAGTTTGAGAAAACAAATATTTCATAGAATGTGGGACCATCCACATTTTTACAAACATGTCCAAAAATGTGTAGATTTAGGAGTTTACGATAAAGCTATTTTAGATTTATACGAACAAAAAGATTTTGACCGTATGGAAAATTGGATTAATCACGAAAGAGATTATGATTTTACATATGCTGGGTTAAGACAAGTTATGGACAAGTATCTTGTACAAGATAGAAGTAGTGGCGAAATCTATGAAACACCACAATTCATGTATATGATGATAGCAGCTACTATCTTTGCAAAATACCCAAAAGAAAAAAGGATGAGTTATGTTAAAAAATATTATGACGCAACTTCAAAATTTAAAATCAATATCCCTACGCCTGTTATGGCTGGTGTACGAACTCCTGTTAAACAGTATGCGAGTTGTGTATTGGTTGATATTGATGATACTTTGCCTAGTATCTTTAGTGGTGATATGGCTATTGGCCGTTACATTGCCCAAAGAGCTGGTATCGGTATCAACGCAGGTAGAATTAGAGGAATCAATGCAAAAATCCGAGGAGGAGAAGTACAACATACCGGAGTTATACCGTTCCTTAAAAAATTTGAAGCAACTGTTAAATGCTGTACTCAAAACGGAGTACGAGGCGGTAGTGCAACTGTTCACTTCCCCATTTGGCACCAAGAAATAGAAGATATTTTAGTTTTAAAAAACAATAAAGGTACAGAAGATAATAGAGTTAGAAAATTAGATTATTCGATTCAAATTAGTAAACTATTCTATGAAAGATTTATTAATGATGAAGATATTACTTTATTTTCTCCTCACGAAGTACCTGAATTGTATGAAGCATTTGGTACACCAGAGTTTGATGAGATTTACTTGACTACTGAAAGAAAGACTAGTGTTAATAAAAAGAAAGTATCAGCACAATCTTTGTTTATGGCAATGTTAAAGGAAAGAGCAGAAACAGGTCGTATCTATATTCAAAATATAGACCATAGTAATACACACTCCAGTTTCAAAGACAAAGTATCAATGTCTAATTTATGTCAGGAAATCACTCTCCCAACCACTCCAATTCAACATATTGATGGTGATGGTGAGATTGCTCTATGTATTCTATCTGCTATCAATGTGGGTACGATTAAAGACATAGAAGAATTAGAGAACCTTTGTGATTTATCAGTAAGAGCTCTTGATGAGATTATAGACCATCAAGAATATCCAGTTAAGGCTGCTGAAGTATCTACAAAGGCAAGAAGAAGTTTAGGTATCGGTTATATTGGTCTTGCACATTACCTAGCAAAACTAGGCTATTCATATGAACAAAAAATGGCATGGAGAGAAGTAGATAAACTTACAGAATCTTTCCAATACTATTTGTTGAAGTCTAGTGTAGAACTTGCTAAAGAAAAAGGTAAATGTACATACTTTGACCGTACAAAATATTCGGATGGGATATTACCCATTGACACCTACAAAAAAGAGGTAGATGAGATTGTAAATCGTAAGCTATCTATGCCGTGGGATAAATTAAAAAGTGATATCAAAGAGTTTGGGCTGCGACATAGCACATTATCAGCTCAAATGCCATCCGAATCTTCTAGTGTGGTTTCAAATGCTACCAACGGCATTGAACCACCTAGAGATTATTTAAGTATTAAGAAAAGTAAAAAAGGTCCATTGAAACAAATTGTTCCAGATTATAAGAGATTGAAAAATAATTATACTTTATTATGGGATATGAAAGACAATAATGGATATATAAACATAGTTTCTGTTATGCAGAAGTATTTTGACCAAGGTATTAGTGGTAATTGGTCGTACAATCCTGAACACTTTGAAGATAATCAAGTACCATTATCAGTAATGGCTCAAGATTTATTAAACACTTATAAATTGGGTTGGAAGACTTCTTATTATCAGAATACATACGATAGCAAAAAGGATGTTGATGAACCATCACATTCTATTGGTTGGAAAGACGAACAAGAACCAGCTTTGCAAAATCCTGCTAGTGAGCATTATAATAGTCAAATGCCATTAGAAGACGAGGAGAATTGCGATAGCTGTTCAATATAGAAAGGTAGCCTATGGCATTTTTGTGTGTCAATACACCTCATGTAGAGGTCAAGGTCAAGAAGGAGTATTTGTATGATTTTCAACATGGGCATGGCGAGTATGTTGACGGAGTATGGGTTACGGCAAAATCAGTCCAAGGTCGTGCCTTATATTTTGAAACCTATTTGCCTGAATATGGCGCTTTGTATGATAAGCTTCCTATTAGTGCATTTTGTTGGAAAGATGTAAAGGAAGATGTACCTTTAACAGAATTACAGTTATGGGATTGTTTTAGCTATGACATTACCATAATTGAAAAACAGTTGTTATCAGGAAATCAATGTAAGTACATGTCGCCATCTAAAAAATGGTATCATGGCCATTATATGTTTAGTATAGACAACTGTAATAGTACGAATTTAGAAAGAAATGTAACTTATAGTGAAATACCAAGTCAACATAAGTCTTTCAATATAATTAAGTTAGAGAACGGTTACTTTGCCGCTCAACCTAACAATAGAGTTTTATTCTACGACAAGTCTTTGACGCCAGGTAAATTGAAATTTCCTGACTTCAAGGTGTCCACCGTAGAGTTTAGTGTAGAAGGAGATAATAAGTGGACAGCAGGAGATGATGACAAATATTTTTACGAATTAAAGGAAAGAGAAGATTAATGGCAATTAGCGTTTTTAATAAAGATAAAGATTTAGATTTCACAAAACAACCTATGTTTTTTGGTGAAGATTTACAAGTACAAAGATATGATAATATGAAGTATCCTATTTTTGATAAACTTACTCAACAAATGTTAGGTTTCTTTTGGAGACCAGAGGAGGTGTCCTTACAGAAAGATAGAAATGATTATCTATCTTTGAGACCTGAACAAAAGAATATCTTTACATCTAATCTAAAGTATCAAACTATGTTAGATAGTGTACAAGGTAGAGGTCCATGTTTGGCATTTTTACCTTTCTGTTCACTACCTGAATTAGAAGGCGCTATTGTAACATGGGACTTTTCAGAAACAATCCATAGTAGAAGTTATACATACATTATTAAAAACTTATATTCAGACCCAGCAGAAATATTTGATACAATTATTAAAGATGAAAAGATTGAAAAGAGAAGTGAATCGGTTACTAAATGTTATGATGACCTTATCAATATGGGTTATAAAAGTTTAATTGACCCTAGTAAAGTTGATATGTACGAACTTAAAAAGAAAATGTACCTTGCAATGGTAACTGTAAACATACTAGAAGGATTAAGATTCTATGTATCATTTGCTTGTTCGTTTGCATTTGGTGAATTAAAACTACTAGAGGGTAGTGCTAAGATTATTTCTTTCATAGCAAGAGACGAGAGTCAACACCTTGCAATCTCTCAAAGAATTATTAATAACTGGAGAGACCATGAGAATGACAAAGACTTTACAAAGATTATAAAAGAAACTGAAAAAGAAGTTTATAAAATGTATGATGACGCTGTAAAGGAGGAAAAAAGGTGGGCAACTTATCTATTTTCACAAGGAAGTATGATTGGATTATCAGAAAAACTGTTACACCAATTTGTAGAATACATGGCAAACCGAAGAATGAGAGCAATCGGTCTAACTCCAGTTTACGACCAAAAAACAAATCCACTTCCGTGGGTAGACCATTGGTTAAATAGCAGGTCTTCACAAAATGCTCCACAGGAAACAGAAATCGAAAGTTATGTTATTGGTGGCATTAAGCAAGATGTTGAAAAAGACCAATTCAAGAAATTTAAATTATAGTAAATATGGTAAAATTGAAAAAAAACTGTTCCAACTGTAAGTCTAAATATACAGTAGTGTACAATGACGAAGAGGTTGAGTTAGAACCTCTTTCGTGTCCTTTTTGTGGTTATGAAATAGATGATGAAATAGATGAGACAGATGAAGAAATTGAAAACGAAGAAGATAATTGGAATTGATTATAGTTTAACATGTCCGGCCGTTTGTGTAACAAATGGTAGTTTTGACTTTGAAGATTGTAAATTCTATTATACGACAACTAAAAAAAAGTATGAAGGCCAAATGGCCAAAAACATTATAGGGTATCCTACAAAACCTTATAATGATGATATCGAAAGATTTAAAAATCTATCAGATATGGTACTTGAAACTATAGGTTATGTTGTTAATCCAGAAATTTATATAGAAGGATATTCCTTTGGAAGTAGAGGCCGTGCTTTGTTTCAGATTGCAGAAAATGGTGGTATATTAAAGTATAGATTATCAAAATACAAATACACAATAATTCCCCCTGCCAATGTAAAGAAGTTTGCAACAGGTAAAGGTAATGCTGATAAAGAAAAAATGTACGACCAATTCTATGTTGACACAGGAGTTAATCTAATGGAAATGTTTGAACAAAATACTTTAGCAAGTCCTGTATCAGATATAGTTGACGCTTATTACATTGCGAAGTATGGTACAACTCTATGAAAATATTAAGAGCTCAAAAGAAAGTAGATGGTTTAACTATAACTTTTCCAGATGTAACATTATTTGATGTAGAAAAAACAATGATATTAGCTGGTGAACATTGGTTAAGAAAGAGAATTGCTAAACATAATTATTTTGAAAGTTTTGAAAAATTTGGTATGATTTACCCTATTACATGTACTGACCATGACCATCATTGGAAAATGCAAGAAATGTGGCCAAAAGATGAACATGATTGTTATATAGAGGGTATAGCTTGTCATACAGGACAGAAAAGGTTACTATGGGCAAAAGACAAAGGTTATACACACATTGAAGGATATTATGTGATATCACTTGAAGAGAAAAATCAAATACTTTTAAAAACTAAAATTCCACATAGACAGGTAGAAACACATGCTATTAGTATTTGATGTAAAAAGAGCCTCTTCTGGTTTTGTAAACAATTTTGCCAGTAGATTTCCTAATACCGTATATAACGCCAAAGAAGAAAGTGGTGGTGAAAAGTTTTATAATTATACTTTTCCAACATGGAATGGTAAAATAAATGAAGGTGATGAGGCAGTATTTCAAGGTTTAATAAGAAACACTAGAGAAGTTTATGAAGCCTGTAAAGAACAAGAAAGAAATTTTTATTACCTAGACCAACCTTATTTCTTCTTTTCAAACTATACTCAACATGCACCAACAGGTGATAGATGGTACAGAATTATTAAGAACGATACACAAAAAACCTTTATTGATAAATCTCCTAGACACCAACGAAGATACGAAAGATTATTAACAAGATTAAAAGACCACCCACAAGCATTAAATGAAATTACAACAAAACCATGGCGTGATGATGGTAAAGAGATATTAGTAATACCACCAAGTTATCATACTGCTAAATGGTATGGTATTGATAGAGCTGATTGGGAAAGGTATTATGTTAATGAGATTAAAAAATATACAAAAAGACCTATTAATGTAAGACACAAATTTAAAGGCAATGCTCAAGATGTAACAGTAGCTGCCAAAAATAAAAAAGATTTATATGAAGATTTAAATAACGCATTTGCTATAGTTTCTTTCCATAGCATGTGTGCTTCACAGGCAGTTGTTCATGGCATACCTAGTTTCTGTAGTGAACATAGTCCAGCATGGCCTGTAAGTTTAGGTTTAAATCAATTAGACCAAATTGAAGACCCTTTATATTCTGGTGAAAGACAACAATGGTTATATTCATTGTTAGGTAGTCAGTTTACAGAAGGAGAAATGAAATCAGGTAACGCATATAGATATGTAAACGGAGAAAATGTATGATAAGAAAAATAATAGATTTCTTTAGAACAAAGTATAAAAACTGGAAAGCTAAAAGAGATTTAAAGAAACAAGACCCTTTTATTTACAAATGAGAACATTAGGCATAAACTGTCTAAACCATGACGCAGCTATGGCCGTTGTGGAAGACAATCAGATTCTTTGGGCTGCTCATGCAGAAAGATATTCAAAGATAAAGAATGACCAATTTTTAAATTGGGATATTGTCAAAGAGGCTATGCAGTATGGTCCTTTTGATTGTGTTGTTTACTATGAAAAACCATGGTTGAAGAAAGCGAGACAATTGAGAGCAGGCCAATATGGTTACGCTTTTGATTTAGAAGAGTTGCCTAATAGATACTTAAAACAATTTGGTATTAATATAGATGAATATGTAAGTCATCATGCCTCACACATGGCAGGTGGTTATTATACAGCACCAAAAACATTCAGACATTCAGAAGTATTAACTATAGACGCCATTGGAGAATTTGAAACTACTACTCATTGGGATTGCCACCCACACACTTTAGGTAGACCTGATGGTATTAGAAAAGTAAAATCTTTTAGTTATCCATATTCACTTGGTTTATTATATTCAGCAATTACACAAAGAATAGGTTTAAAACCAAATGAAGAAGAATATATTACTATGGGCATGGCTGCTTATGGTAAAGACATATGTAATTTAGAACCTTTGTTAAAAAGAAATTTACACCGTGGTTGTGGCAACATATATCCTGACGCAAGACCAGAAGACTTAGCCGCTTCAGTACAAGCATTGTACGAAAGAGAATTATTAAAATTGGTTGAGTCTACAACTTGGAACAATCTTATATTATCTGGTGGTTGTGCCTTAAATTGTGTTGCAAATAGTTTAATTAAAGGTAAGAACATTTGGATTATGCCAAATCCAGGAGATAGTGGTTCGGCATTAGGTTGTATACCTGCCTTACATAAAAAACATTTAGATTGGAAAGGTCCTTTTCTAGGTTATAATATTGAAGGAGAATATCCAGTAGATGATTTAATTAAGGAACTTAAAACAAATAAAATGGTAGGTGTTGCCAATGGTCGTGCTGAATACGGACCAAGAGCATTAGGTAACAGAAGTTTATTGGCAGACCCTAGAGGTCCAGAAGTAAAAGACATGGTAAACAAAATTAAAAAGAGACAGGCATTTAGACCATTTGCACCTGCTATATTATTAGAAGATGTACATGAATATTTTGATATGCCAAATGATGATAGTCCTTACATGCAGTTTGTTGGTACATGTAAATACCCTAAAGAATTTCCTGCTATTATACATGTAGATGGTACTAGTAGAGTACAGACAGTTACAAAAGAAGACAACGAAGGTTTTTATAATCTATTAGTAGAATGGAAGAGACAGACCGGTTGTCCTATACTTTTAAACACTTCACTAAATATTAAAGGTAAACCGATTGTGAATGATAAACATGATGGTGAGTTATTTGAGGAAAAGTATGGCGTCAAAGTTATATAATTTAGGTTGTAGTTTTGCATATGGTAATTGTGTACCAACAAGAAACAAATTAGGCAACGAACATAGAGGACCTGGTACCTATGTTGCTGAACATCTAGGTTACGAAGAGATTAACCTTGCTTGTAATGGCAATAGTATTGACGGTATTTTAAGAAGACTTTATACAGATAAATTTGAAACTGGAAGTATTATATTAATAGGTGTACCACCTGCTAGTAGATTTCAAATAGTAAACAATCATCAAGAAATAGTTTATAACAAAGTTAGAGCTGGTAAATCCAGTTGGGGTGCTGATGACGAGGCACAGCATTGTATTAAACACGCTTTCACAAAAGGACCACATAGAGACAATGATTGGTTTTTATCATACAAGTGGCCTGAAATTAACGATAGAAAGTTAGAAAAGAAGATGGACATTAATGAGACAGCTTCTTATCTTTTATATTTTAATCTTGCAAAAATACAAACAAGAATAAGATATCAATTAGGTTTAGAATATTATATCTACAATTCAGTAGGTTTTAATCATAAACCACATAATGAAGAGACAATATACCTAAAGAATATGGTTGACTTGTCTAATTACTATCAACCCGAAACGGACATGTTCTCACTAGTAAAAACAGATACAAAGTATGAACTTGCTGAAGGAGACCAACATCCAAATCATCTAGCCTACAAAGTATGGTCAGATGGTTTTTGTAAATGGTTAGAAGGAAAAAAGAAATGAATTTTTTAACATCAATACAAAATTGTAAAAAACACCATAGTCCTTGGTGGTATATTACAATGGAAGACGCATTGACAGATGAACAAATTGTTGAAATCAAAAATGCCAATATCGAAATAGAAGGCAAGTTGAATGATGGTACAAGGTCTGGTTATAAAGAAGGCGTTGAAAAACAAAATCATAAGTTTAGAGAATATGTAACTAAAGAAAATAGTCATAGATATCCTGAACTAACAAAATTAATTAAAGAATTACAAAGTCAAGAGGTAAGAGAACTTATATTTAATAAAGTATTTGCACCTTATGAAGATATGGCACAACCAAAAAACTTTGAAGGTTGTTATGTAAGACTAGAGGTGTTAAATGACCCTAAAGGTTTCTGGTTGAAACCACATTTAGATATTGAAGAGAAACTTATATCTAGTTTAATTTATGTCAACGATACAGATGAGGATTTAAATTTAGGTACAGACCTATATAATGAAGAACTAGAATTAATGTCAACTGTTCCGTTTAAACACAATTTCGGTTACATCTTTTCTGAACATGCAGGTAAAGGCAAATGGCATGGTATGGAAAAAGGAAAAATTGTTAAAAAGGAACGAAGAGGCATACAATTAAACTATGTAACATTTAGAACGGATTGGCCAGTATGAAAACAAACGAATATATTATACAAGAAAAAATAAAGATTGAAGATAAATGGATGAAACCACAATCTTTCAAAGCATATCAAAACTATTGGATTCCAGAAAATATAGTAAAAGAATCTAACAAAGTCTATTCTTTTGGTGTACACCGTGATGTAAGATTTGAACAAAGATTATGTTTAGATAATAATAGTCTTGAAATCAAATGTTATGACCCCACACCAGATACAATTACATTTTTCGAAACAGATTTTATGTTTAAAAAGAACATGACATATTATCCATTAGCATATGCTGAAAATAATGGTTATATGAACTTTTATTATGACCATAATGCGCCTGAAAAATGCTATTCACTATTGCCTTTGTGGGAACAATCAGATAGTATCAAAGTCAATACAACTAATTTAAAAAGTATCTATGATGAACATGGACCTTGCGATATTATAAAAGCAGATATTGAGGGTGTGTGGAAACCAATGTGTAGAGAGATTATAGACCACAAATTAGAATTCAAAGTATTTGCAGTAGAATTTGAACTTGCATTAGAAGACCACGAACAGGCATTAAAAGATATGAATGATATATTAGAAGAATTTACAGACCTAGGTCATAATGTTTATTTAAACAGAAGAAGAAATAAAGCAATTAGTGAAGCAATAATTATATGAAACAAATATTAAGTTGGTGGTTTCCAGATGGCGAAACTCATATGAAAGAGCACCTTGTAGAAGATACTCAATCAAACCGTGGTGGAGAATATCAAACTTTGCAAAGAGACTATGCTTTATGTTATATGAAAAAATATTATAACAGAGCAAAAGTGGCATTAGATATTGGTGGTCATGTTGGTTTATGGGGTGCTGATATGTGTCAACACTTTGAACAAGTTATTGCTTTTGAACCAGTAAAAGAATTTAGAAAATGTTATCATAAAAATATGGCAGACCGTGGTATTCAAAACTATACTATAAATGAATTTGCATTAGGTAATCCTAACGAAAAAGTTGGCAAGATTTACATGGATGTACACGAAGAAAATAGTGGTTCAACAAAAGTTGTAGAGGCAGGTACAGATGATATGGCTGTAGATGTTAAGAAACTTGATACACTAGGTTTAAAAGATGTACATTTTATTAAAATGGATGCCGAGGGGTACGAAATTGAAATACTAAAAGGTGCCAAAGATACCATTTTAAGTAATAGACCTGTAATGATGATAGAAGTAAAGGCAAACCAACTACAGAAATTTGGTTATGTACAAAAAGATTTAAGGTTGAAGATGAAAGAATATAACTACAGAATGGAAAATGTAATTAATAATGATTATCTATTCATACCTAACGACCTATTTCATAGATATTCTACAGATGAAAAAGGTATTGGTTTAGATAAGGCCGTTAGAAGAAACGAAAAGTGGCACAACCCGAAAGAATAATATGAAAATTTTAGTAGTAACAACTTGGAACAACAAACTCTATACTGATTATGCTCATAGATTTGAAAAGACATATAACTGGCCTTTTGATTTAAAAGTATATAATGAAGATGAAGATTTGTTTAAACAAATACCTGATTGTAAAAAATTTGTAGAAAGAAACAAACATAGACCTATACCAGATTTCAGAAATGATTATTGGAAAGATGGTGTTCGTTTTTGTTATAAAGTATATGCCTATACACATGCCATAATGACTTCAAGAGATTATGATGGTATCATTTGTATAGACGCAGATAGTGTTTTCTACAAACCAATTGATGTTGATTGGATTAAACAACATATCCATAGAGACGATTGTATGATGACTTACCTTGGCAGACCAAATTATAGTGAATGTGGTTTCTTATACTTTAATATGAAACACCAGATGGTAAAACAATATGCTATTGATATGCAAAACATGTACAACGAAGACTTAATATATAAAGAAGAACAACAACATGATAGTTGGATATGGGATAAAGTTAGAGAAAGAATGGAAGAAAAATACGAAGTTAGAAACCATAATATTGGCGATAATAAAGTAGGCCATGTACAGGCAAGGTCAATATTAGGTGGGGTTTATGACCACACCAAAGGATTAAGAAAACAAAAAGGCAAATCACACGAAAGTAAATTATGACAGATACAGAAGAAAAGCAAAGAGGACTAGACGCTAGTATGGAAAATGAAGCTTCACCACCAAGTCCGATGGTGCAAATATCATTGAAAGAGTATGATAAACTAAAAGAACATAGCAAGTTTATATCAGACAAAGGATTGATTGATATTATAGACAATATAGAAAGACTTGTAAGAGCATTAAGAAAACACATAGTAAGAACAGACATAGAGTAGGAGTTGAAATGATTAATGTCTTTGTAGGATATGATGAAGGCGAAAAGGTTGCGTTTCATGTATTGGCAGAAAGTATAAGAAAACATGCCAGCGAACCAGTCTCAATAACCCCATTAAGTATAAATACGATTAAGAAACATTTTTGGAGAGAGAAAGTGCCTAATCAATCTACTGAATTTGCGTTTAGTAGGTTTCTTGTACCATATTTAAGTGAGTATAAGGGTTGGTCCATATTCATGGATTGCGATATGTTGTTTAGAGACGATATTGCTAAACTATGGGCATTAAGAGATTTCAAATATTCTGTTATGTGTTGCCAACATGATTATGAGCCTAAACAAGGCGTCAAATTCCGAGGCGCAAAAAACGAGAAGTTTCCGAAGAAAAATTGGTCAAGTATGATGTTGATGAACAATGGTTTATGCACAGCCTTGACACCAGAGTATGTAAACTCAGCCTCTGGTCTTGAACTACACCAATTTAAATGGTTGCCAAATGAACACGCATGTGGTAATATACCATTAGAATGGAATTGGCTAGTTGGAGAATATGAGTACAACAATAACGCTAAGAATGTACACTATACATTAGGAGGACCGTACTTTAATGATTATAAAGATTGCGATTATTCAAAAGAATGGATGGAAACATGGAGGCAAACAACAAAGATAGGACTATAAGAAATGGCGATTACGAAGAATCCATTTTTAAGAGCATTAGTGCGATTAAGAATGTGGTATGCAGATATTCGAGGCCATCATGGTAAGAAATGGGATTATGAACCTGGCGATTACTACATGGGCAGAAATAAACGAAAAAAATAGTGAATGATAATAACACATAATATACCGTGGGATAAGTGTCTCTCACACCAAATTTGGCCAGCAATTGGTAAAGGCTGGAAAGACGAAGACAAACCGATACACTTCTTTTGGGGTTTAGCGGGTAAAAACATAGGCGATATTAAAAGGTGTATAGAAGCTGACGAAGAATGGTGGTATGTTGATGTAGGTTATCTTACTGAACAAATTACCAGATATCCAGAACCAATCATTAACAATTTTGATAAAACATATTTTAGAATAGTAAAAGGTGGACTCCATACAATACGAGGTCATGTAGGTAATGGTTCCCGATTAAGTGAACTTGCGAACAAAGGAATTGATACAAAATTTAAAGGTTGGAATACTACAGATAACAAAGACGATAAACATATATTAGTATGTCCTTCCTCTCCCACCGTTACATATCATATCAATGGTATGACTCAACAAGAATGGATAAACGAGATTACAGAAGAATTAAAGAAACACACCAAGAGAAAGATTGTTGTAAGAAATAAACCAAGACCAGGCAATCAATGGTGGAATACAGATATTAAAGACGAGTTGAAAAATGCTCATTGTCTAGTTACGAATATGAGTTTGGCAGCTGTTGACGCAGTTATGAATTATGTACCAGCGATAGCTCATGGAAAGAATATTGCAAGTCCTATTACAAGTAGAGATTTGAAATATGTAGAACGACCATTTAAACCAGGTAAGAAAACAATGGAAGAATGGTTAAAATTTGTTGTAGATAATCAATTTACATTAAGCGAAATTGAAAATGGTACAGCATATAACTTATTAAAGGAACAACAAAATGGACTTAAACAATTATAAAGACTTTGTAAAAGAAGTAACTAGTGATGAAAGTAATAACAAAGACGCTCTTATGAAGCGTATGAATGAATTAGATAATGTTAATATATCTTTACTACTAACAGGTGGTATTGGTTTAAGCTCAGAAGGAGGAGAATTTAATGAAATTGTTAAAAAAGTTTTATTCCAAGGTAAACCATGGAATGATGAGGTTAAGTTTCATCTTAAACGAGAACTTGGCGATATTATGTGGTATTGGATTAGTGCTTGTAGGGCTCTTAATCTTGACCCCAACGAAGTAATTAATGAGAATGTTAGAAAACTAAAGAGTAGATATCCAGACGGTCAGTTTGATTTATTCTTTTCAGAAAACAGAAAAGAGGGAGACCTTTAGTGCTAGGCCAAGGCGATAAACTAAATGTAATTTGTTTGTATTGGGGAGATAAATTCTCTACAGACTATGTACAGAAACTATATTATATGGTACAAAGAAACTTGACCATACCATATAGATTTATTGTACTAACAGACCATGTTAAATTACCAAAATTAGTTAATTGTCCTGGTGCCACATTTGAAAGTTTACCAGAAAATAATTTAGAAGGTTGGTGGAATAAACTGTTAATGTTCCACCCATATTTCAAAGGAATGATAGGCACATATTTGTATTTTGATTTAGATGTTGTTATATTAGATAATATTGACAAGTTTGTACAAGATGGTGATAAACATGATTTTCGTATTTGTAGAGATTTTGGTCAACCAACTAATATGTACAATTCAAGTATTATGAGGTGGCATACAAAACACAATCCTACCATATGGGAAGGATATCAGGCAGATAAGTCTAGATTCGATAGATTACAAGGTGACCAGAATGTGATTACCGAGATAATGAAAGATAGACCTGAACTAAACCCATTTCCAGATGAATGGTCTTTCTCATATAAGTGGAGAAATAGAACCAATCCAGTATTTAAACGAGACGATTGGACCTTTGAAAGAGTGAAGGACGCTAGTGTGGCTGTGTTCCATGGCAATCCTAAACCACACGAATCAGACCAGCAATGGGTAATTGACAACTGGCAATAGACGGAAACCCACGATTCGTCAACAAATGTCGTTCCGGCGCTATTCCAGGCGTAAAAAGAACAAAAGTAGAACAAAATAATTTATAAATGGTTGATATATAACGCTTTTTTCTTTAAAAAAAGTGAAAATAATGCTTGCTTTTGGTGTGGAAACATGTATAATGGACACATAATAAGAAAGGAAATACTATGTCAAAAACTAAAAACTACTATTGGGACCTGGCTGAGAAAGAGTCAGACCAAATTATCGAAAACTTTGTAAGCGGTTCTATCACTAGAGAGGTCGCTACAGATAAACTATCTAATGTCGAAGGCATTGAACTTGTTGGTATTGATGAGTACAATGTTGATGAAGTATTAGATATGGCGAAAGAAGGTACTCTTTAATGCCAGTTGATTTTGGAATTATGTTCGGTGTTATAGGCTGTTTATTAACTATTATTGGTTTCTTAATTGCCTATACCATAGCAGGTAATGTAATAAAAAAAGAACAAGAAAAAAAGAAACCTTTAACAAGTGTAGAACAATCACTACAGGATTTAAACAATGTCAAAAGATAGTACAATACATTTAGTCTACCAAAGACAATATTATGATGATGAAGACCATGATTATTTCTTCATTAATTATACTATATTCAGAAATGTACCACTATCTCAATTGACAAGATTGAACGATAAGAATTTTAAACAAAAAGTAAAAGAATTTTGCGATAAGAATTATAAAGAAACTGCCAGTAATTATGAAAACTATTCCGAAGTTAATATGATTTCAGGTGATGAGTATTACAAAACATATGGTGACGAGTTTGGTTATAATGGCCATATGGGCGAAAAAGACTTTTATACAGACTATGGTCAGAAGTATAATACGAGAGAATTTTTTAAACACGATTTCAACAAACAAATAACTAAATTTATGGGAGGAATAATATGATAATAAATGTTGGAGATACAATCAAAG
>MDSV01015218.1_pt1 | contig 19130 bp, 17 predicted proteins | sample 810851 | NCBI WGS metagenome assembly MDSV01 (sample SAMN05326640, study PRJNA326480) | marine metagenome | isolation source: seawater | place: Atlantic Ocean: North East | collected 2012 | reverse complement strand
TCGGTCTTCTTCCAGGCATTCTTCCAGTCGGTGAAGCTCAGCATGGAGGCAAATGGCGCATCCGGATTGGCCTCGATCTTGGCCCATGCCGCTTCGGACACGGCGACCAGCGAGAGCGAGGGCGGGCAGCCGAGGCATTTGTTCGGGCCGGTGACGTAGATCGCCGCCTGGCTGGATGTCGGGCTCGTGGGCATGCCGGCCCACGAGGACACGGCATCGACGAGCAACAGCCCGCCGGCCTCGGCGACAACCGCGCCAATCGCGTCGATATCGTTGAGCGTGCCCGACGGCGTGTCGTGATTGCAGACGCAGACGATCCTGACCTCGGGATGCGCCTTCAGGAAGGCGCGGACGTCTTCGGGGTCGATCGCGGTGTCATAAGGCACCTCGATTTCCTCGACCTTCTTCGCGTAGCGAGCCGCCCAATAGCCAAAACCCTTGCCATAGACGCCGGAGGCGAGGTTCAGAACCACATCGTCCTTGGCGATGAGCGAGGCGGCGGCGCCCTCGAGCGCCAGCACCGGCTCGCCCTGCAGGATCAGTGGCGGCAGATCGCAGCCTAGCGCCTCCTGCGCCTTGAGGGTGAGATCCTCGAAGAAGGCCTGGAAAGCCGGATCATAATCGTAGAGCACCGTGGTGCCGAGCGCGCGCAGCACTTCCGGATAGGCATCCACGGGACCGGCCGTCAGGGTAAAGACCGGCGGTTTGGTTTCAGTATATTTCATCGGGCCCTCCTCAGCCGTAGAAATTGACGCCGGTCTTGTAGTTCTTGAAGCTCTCCGGGTCGTGGCTGAACAGAACCTCGGCGTCCTTCGCCTTCTCGATGTCCTTCAGGCGGCGCATGGAATTCACGCCGGCCACGGGATCGATATGGAAGCCAGCATTGATGTCATTGTCGTAGTTCTTGCGGGTATAGGCGGCATCGAGCGTGAGCAGAAGCGGACGGCGGGTGTCGAATTCCACCAGCAGCGAATAATGCCCGATCGTGTGGCCCGGCGTGTAGATCAGCGTCACGCCCGGCGCGAGCTCGACATCGCCCTCGATCAGCTCGAACTTGGTGTTGCCGGCCGTCTGCCCGGCGCCGAGTTGATCGCTCATGCCGCGCGCTTCCGCCACCTCCGTGGAAAAGGCGAGGTCAGAATAGCCCAGCACCTCGAACGGCTGGCATTTGGCAGCCTGGGGCAGCTCGTCCTTGTGGCAGATCTTCTTGGCATCGGGGAAGAACTTGTTGCCGCCGACATGGTCGAAGTGGAAATGCGAGTTGAACAGGACGTCGATGTCCTTGGGCTCCAGCCCCAGGAGCTTGAGCGCGCCGGGAATCGTCTGCTCCTTGGTTTGCTGCGGCTTTTCGAAGGGCAGCACCTTCTGCACATGGTCGAAGTCATAGCCGGTATCGATCAGGAACTTGCCCTTGGGGTGATCGACGAGCACGGAATAGACGGGAAAGCGAACCTCGCCGCCCGGCCCCTTGTTCCACCAGATATGGAAACCGTCGAGCACCAGCGAGCCGCCGTCGAGCAGGAAGACCTTGGTATCTGCCATGTCACTTCTCCTATAGGTTTGTCCGGCCTCTCCCGGACCCGGAATTGGTGGATGACGCCCTTTACCGGGCGCCGCGTTCGTAGGCAGCGCCGAGTGCTGCAGGCAGTTTCGCCCGGCGTCCGAAAAGCACGAGGACCAGCATCACCGCCGCGAAGGGCAGCATCTGGATGACGTCGGTCGGAATGTTCGACCCCGCCACCTGAAGGGCCGTCGTCAGCGACAGCGCCGCGCCGAAAATGAGCGAGCCGATCAGCACCCAGAGCGGCCGGCCCCTTGCCAGCATGGCAAGCACGATGCCGATGAAGCCCGCGCCGCCGGTCATGAAGGGCAGGAACAGCCCCGCCCCGATATTGGCGAGATAGGCGCCGCCGAGCCCAGCCATCGCGCCGGTGAACAGGACTGCGAAAACGCGGATGCCGAGCACGTTGCCGCCGGCTACGTCCAGCGCCGCCGGACGCTCGCCGGCAGCGCGGAGCGTCATGCCGAGATTGGTGCGCCGATAGAGGAACGCCAGCACCGCGACCGCCAGAAGCGCGAAATAGACGATCAGATGACGGCCGAACAGCGATGGCCCGATCACCGGCAGATCGGTCAATCCGGGAATGTTCAGCCGCTCGGGTGCCGGCAGGCGCGGATAGGTGCGCGAGAACTGGAAATGGTGCAGCAGCGCGGTCAAGCCCTCGACCCCGAGCGTCAGGCCAATGCCGATCACGATCTGGTTCAGCCCGAGACGCACGCAGAGCACGGCCATGACGATGGCGACCAGCACGCCGCCCAGGATGCCGCCCAGAAAGCCCAGCCACAGGGACTCAGTCCTGAAGGCGACGAGAAAGCCCATATAGGCCCCCATCAGCATCATGCCCTCGATGCCGATATTGAGCACGCCCGCCTTTTCCGACATCTGCTCGCCAAGACCGGCGAGAAGCATCGGGATGGCGGCAATGATCGCGCCGGTGAGAAGAGACGACAGGAACGCCTCGGTCAGCAATCCGCCCATCTCAACGCTCCTTCTTGCGTTTGTGCTGATCGATATATTCGCCGAGCCCGAGGCAGATCAGGAGGCTGGCGACCAGCACGAGGGTGAAGTTCTGCGGCACGCCGAGACGGCGCGCAGCACTTTCGCTGCCGATCATCAGCGCCGAGTAGAAGAAGACGAGCACAATCGCGCCGAACCCGTTGAAGCGGGCGAGAAACACCAGCGGAATGACCATCAGACCATAGGCGGGGTTCCAGTTGGCGGGCACATTGCCGGCAACGCCGAGGATCTCGGAAGCGCCCGCAAGCCCGGCGAGACCCGCCGAAAGCCCGAACGTCGCCATGGTCAGAAGCGGCACCGAAAGGCCTGCATGGGTCGCGGCGACAGGGTTTGCGCCCACCATCCGCAGTCGTAGCCCGAAGGATGTGCGTGTCATCATCAGATGGACGGCCAGAACCGCGATCAGCCCCCATATCAACCCGCTGGAAATCGAGGTGTCGAACAGCCGTGGCAAACGATCGGCCACCGGAAGGGTGCGCGTTTGCGGCACTGTGGTCGCCGGGTCCCGAAAGATGAGCTTGACCAGCGTCGCGGCCAGCAGCACGCCGAGAAACGACATCATCAGCGTCGTGATGATCTCGTTCACGCCCTGATAGGCCTTGAGCAGCGCCGGTATGACCGACCACAGCGCGCCGACGATGGCGGCCAGCAGAAAGCCGACCAGAAGCACCGCCCAGCCGGGCAGGATGCCGACCAGGAGGGGCGCGGTCGCCGCGGCGGCGACAGCGCCGAGCAGGAATTGCCCGTCCGTTCCGAGATTCCAGATCCCGGCGCGAAACGCGACGATCAGCCCGGCGGCGAGAAACAGAAGCGGCGCCATGCGGGTTGCCGTCTGCTGCAGGCCCAGTCCCGAAAACAGCGAGCGATCGAGGATGTAGCCGTAATAGGTCAGGGGATTGACGCCCACCAGCATCAGGATGATCGCCGACAGCAGGAAGGCCGCGATGATCGGCCCGACCGTCAGCGTCAGGATGCGCTGGAACGCGCTGCGCTCGGTCACAGGGCGCGCGCTGCGGGCGGTGTCAGTCTTCGTGTCCGCCGACACGGGCTTGGTTTGGTCTTGCATGCTCATGCCGTCGCCTGCCTCACTTCTTCCTCGCCGGCCATCATCCGACCGATGCGCAGGCGCAGCGCCTCGCCGCTGCCGTCATTGTCGACGATCCCGCGGATGCGACCGCCTTCCATCACCGCGATACGGTCCGACAGCGCCATCAACTCGTCGAGATCGGTCGAGATCAGCAGCACGCCAAGGCCGCGTTCGGCGATGTCGGCGATGCGCTGGCGCGATGTATCGATATTCTGGAGGTCCAGCCCGTAGGTGGGTTTGTTGAACACCACGACGCGGGCCTCGCCCGAAAGCTCGCGCCCCAGCAGGACCTTCTGGATATTGCCGCCCGAAAGCCGCCCGATCGGAGTCGTTTCGCTCGGCGTGCTCACCGAAAACCGTGCGATGAGTTCGCGCGCGTGCTCGGCAATGCGGTGCGGGCGCTCCATGCCATTCACCCAGAAGGGCGGCTGGCCGATATCCTTGAGCACCGTATTCTCCGAAATCGGAAAGGCGGCGACCGAGCCTTCGGACAAACGGTCGTCCGTCAGATAACGCAGCCCCTTGCGGCGGCGCTGTGCGATCGAGGCGCGGGTGATGTCCTCACCGTCGAGTTCGACGCGTCCGGACTTGAGCGGCCGCTGGCCTGCCATGGCCTCGGCAAGCTGCTTCTGACCATTGCCGTCGATCCCGGCCACGCCGACGATCTCGCCGGCTCTGAGGCTCAGAGAAATGTCCTGAAGGCCCATGACATCGGCATCGCCCTCGGTCGAAAGGTTCTCGACCCTGAGGGCGACATCGTCGCGGGCCGTGCTTTTCCTGTGCTCGGTGGACGTGGCCCCGGCCTCGCGGCCGAACATCAGGCGGACGATCTCGTCCACCGCCTGGTCCTCGGACATGGATTTCAATTGTTCCGGGCCCATCTCGCCGGCAAGCGCGCCCTGTTTGAGCACGGAAATGCGATTGCCATAGCGATAGGCCTCTGCAAGCTTGTGGGTGATGAAGATCACCGCCAGCCCGCTTTTCACCAGTTGCTGCATCCGCTCGCCAAGCTCCTGCGCGCCCTGGGGCGTCAGCATGGAGGTCGCTTCGTCGAGGATCAGCACCTTGCTGTCGCGCAGAAGCGCACGGGCGATCTCGATCTGCTGCTGCTGGCCGAGCGAAAGCTCGCCGGTGATGGCATCAAGCGGCAGGGAAAGCGCGAATTGCCGCTTCAACTCCTCCATGCGCGCTGTGATCCGGGCGCGGGGCGGACGCTGATACCAGGGCGCGCCCAGCGTCAGGTTTTCCAGAACCGTCAGCGTCGGCACCAGCATGGAATGCTGGAAGACCGTGCTGATGCCGGCATCAAGGCTGGCGGAGGGGCTGGCCAGCCGGGTTTTCTCGCCATTGAGCGAGAGATAGCCCTCGTCCGGCTGCTGAAGGCCGGAGAGAATGCCGACCAGCGTCGATTTGCCGGCGCCGTTCTCGCCGAGAAGAACATGAACCTCACCGGGATGAAATGTAAGCGACACGTTGTTGACCGCGATCACGCCGGGAAAGCGCTTGGTTACGCCGTGTACGCCAATGACGCCTGCCCCCGTTTCCGGGGACAGGTTTATCGGGGTTGCCGCTGCATTTGCCACGGATACGCTCACTCGGTCACGGTAACCAGGGCGCGGACATCTTCCGCATCGAATTTCGGCTCGACCGTGATCTCGCCCGCGATGATCTGGTCGCGCAGCGCCATCACCTCGGTCCACGCGGCCTCATCAACCTGCGGCGTCTTGACGAGCTTGACGGAATCATCCGCCAGGCTGATCGCGTAGCCATGGGTGCCGAACTGGTCGGCCTTCAGGTCTTCGATCATGGCCGTATAAACCGGGGTCATGTCCCACAGAACCGAGGTCAGAAGATGCCCCTTGTCCAGCTCGGACTTGTCGCCGATCACGTCGATGAAGAGCACATCCGATCCGTCGACAGCCTTGTTGGATTCAACGGCCTGGATCATGCCGAAGCTCGAGCCGTTGCCCTGGCCGAAGATGATGTCGGCGCCGGCCGCGATGACCGATGTCGTCACGCGGTTGCCGCCGGCTGCATCCGAATAGGCTGCCGGGCCGATCACGGAGTAGAGGATTTTGACGTCCGGGTTCTCGGCATGGACGCCCTCGGCAAAGCCCGCCGACTGCGAGTTCCATGAGGGCGGCTCGCCGGAGACGACGATGCCGACGGTGCCAGTGGAGGTCATCTTGGCGGCCAGTCGACCGGCAAGATAGGCGCCCTCATGGCCCGAGAGCGTGTAGTCGGCAACAAGGCCCTTCACCAGAGCGTCGGGGCTGTCGACGATCGCGACCGGCACGCCGGTTTCCTCGGCGATTTCCGGGCCGGCGGTATTGTAGCCGCTGGCATGGGCGATCATCAGGTCGGCGCCGTCGGCCGCGAGTTCGCGCATCGGCGCGCGAACATCGCCATAGCCCAGGCCTTCGGCGACAATGATCTCGACGCCGGTTGCCTCGGCGGCGGCCTTGGCCGCTTCGACGCCCTGCTGGTTCCAGCCATAGTCACTCCCTTGTTCCGGAGTGAGGATGGCTATGGTATCAACCTCCGCGGCAAAAGCCGCCGGAGTCCCCAGCACCACGCTAAGCGCAACAGAAGCAAGTAGGTTTTTCATCATGCTGTTCCCTAATTGGTTGTCAGTTTCCCGTCACAAGACGGAAGCGATTGGCAGACTTGTTGTTCTTGCCCTGTCTGCTTGGGTTTTCTCATCTCCGGCCAAGGCCGAAAGCGAAGCTTATGTGCCCTATTCGGGCATTGTTCATGGCACCGAAGGCGCCAATCCCGTGGAAATCTCAGTTGCCAATGAGACCGACACCCCGCTCGATTGCCGCGCGGCGCTGGCCCACTGGTATTCCGATGAACTGGGCCGCATCGCACCTGGCGACCGGCTGACGCTGACGCTGTGGCACGATGGCGAGACGGGCGTTCTCAACCTGATGAACGCCACCGACGACCGCATGCCCGTCGAGGCCATCTGGTGCGCCAGCGATACCGCCCGCGCGCGCCTCGACCTGCCGATGAAGACGGGCGAGATGGCTGCCGCGCTGCACTTTTCCTGCAAGAGCGCAGAAGATTCCGGGCTGAGCTGCGTTACCACGGGCGGCTAGGCTCGATTTTTTCCGAGCAAGCGCTTCGCGCTCCGGCACGGTCCGGGCGCGGGCTTGGCCGGCGGACGCGGCAATGCCGAACGCTTGGCGCATGCCGCGCGTGCCCTCAAGCGCGCCACCGGCGGCCTTATCAAGGCCCGCAACCATGCGCCCCGCTACGCCACGGCGCATATCCATATCTGCGATAGAGGCGATTGTCGCCATGTCCCAAGCCCTCTGCCTTGGTGTCTTTGTTTGGAGGGAAGGATGACATAAACCAGACACACGTCAAGCAGATTGTCTGTCATTCTTTCATTCTTATGAGTTGACAAGAAGGCATTCACGCGATCAAATTTGCTTGCAATTACCCTTATCACTGCTGGCCGCCGCCGGGCGCACGAGGTTTCAAACAATGCCGCCAGACCTGAACTTACGCATACTCCCGCGCACGGTGCAGCAGGAAACGGTCGAGAAGCTGCGGCTTGCCATTTTCTCAGGTGTTTTCGAACCTGGAAGCCGGCTGATCGAGAGTCAGCTCTGCGTGCAGCTCGGCATCAGCCGCCCGTCGTTGCGCGAAGCCTTGCGCAGTCTGGCTGCCGAACGGCTCATCGACATCGTGCCCAACCGTGGCCCTTCGATACCCACCCTCACATGGGAAGAGGTCACCGCCATCTACGAGGTGCGCGAACTTCTGGAAGTCGAGGCCGCCGGGCGCTGTTCGCAGATGATCTCCGCTGAACAACTGCAAGCGCTTGAGAACACGCTTCATGCCTTCGAAAAGGCCGCCTCAAGCAAGGACAGTCTGGCGCGGGTCACCACAGCCGCGGACTTCTATTCCGTCATTCTCGCAAATTGCGGAAATCCGATCTTGGAGGAGATCCACCGGGGTCTGGTCGCCAGGATCAGCCTTTTCCGCTCGCGTTCGATGTCGCTGGAAGGGCGCGCCGTCAGCAGTCTGGCGGAGATGAAGGAAATTTACGACGCCATTGCCGCAGGCGATGAGAAAGCGGCCCGGAAAGCTGCCGGAAAGCACATCCTGGAGGCGATGGCGGCGACGAAGAGGTCCATGGACAGCGGGAGCTGAAGCGCGTCGACGAAAAATGGACACCGGTTTCCGCCCGGACGCGCGGAACAACAGGCAGCAGGGGCATGATCCGGTTTCCGCCGGCATTATTCCGGCCTTCAGGGCCATCGCTCCGGTCCAAAAAGAAGGGGATCATCATGACATTTCAGATCAGACAGCGCACGGGCCGTAGCCTCACGCCCTCGCCCGCCATGGAGACATGGCGATGAGCGGTCTCGCGGAACAGATGACCGCGGACGTGGTCATCATCGGCGGCGGTTCGGCCGGTAGCCTGCTCGCCGCCCGGCTGAGCGAGAATCCGGCGCGCAGCGTTTTGCTGATCGAAGCCGGCGAGGACCCCTCCGACCCCGATATCTGGACGCCGTCCGCCTGGCCCGCGCTTCAGGGCCGCGCCTATGACTGGGATTATCTGACGGAGCCGCAGGCCGGGACCTATGGCCGCGTCCACCATTGGGCGCGGGGCCGGCTGATCGGCGGATCGAGCTGCCTGCATGCCATGGGTTACATGCGCGGACATCCCGAAGACTATCAGGCCTGGGTCGATGCAACCGGCGATTCCCGCTGGAGCTGGGAAGCGCTTCTGCCCGTCTTCGACGCGATCGAAGACCGTCCGGACAGCAGCGGCCCGATGCCCATCTACATGCCCGACGAGGAGGTAAGCCCCCTCACCCGCGCATTCATCGAGACCGGCGTCTCGCTCGGCCTGCCGCGCCTTCCCGACCACAATGACGGTCGCATGGTCGGGGTTACGCCCAATTCGCTGAACATCCGCGACGGCCGCCGCGTGACGGTCGCCGAGGCCTGGATGACGCCGGAGGTTCGGGCACGGGAAAACCTCCAGATTGTCACCAACACAAGGGTGCAAAGGCTGGCCATGGATGGCAACCGGGTGAACCGGATCGAGAGCGTTGGTCCACAGGGCCCGTTCGAAATTCTTGCTGATCAGGTTGTGTTGTGCGCAGGCGCGCTGGAAACCCCTGCCCTGTTGATGCGCTCCGGAATCGGTCCAAAGGACGCGCTTGCGGCTGCATCTGTCGACTGCCTGATCGACATGCCGGGCATCGGCCGCAATCTCCAGGACCATCTGCTGGGCGCCGGCAATCTCTACGCCACCCGCAAACATCTGCCGGCATCGCGCCTTCAGCACTCCGAATCGATGGCCTATATGCGGGCCGGCGACTTCACCGCCACCGGGCGGCCCGAGATCGTGGTCGGCTGCGGCGTGGCGCCGATCGTATCCGAAGCCTTCCAGGCGCCCGAGCCCGGCACGGCCTATTCGTTTCTATTCGGCGTCACCAACCCGACCAGCCGCGGCAGCTTGCGTATCAGCGGGCCGAACCTCGGCGATCGGTTGATCATCGACCCGGCCTATCTTGAGACCGAGCATGACCGCGCCATGTTCCGAAGCGCGCTTGAGGCCGCGCGGACGGTCGGCCATGCGGACGGGCTTGCCGAATGGCGAGATCGCGAGCTCGCTCCCGGTCCTCTCGACAGCAAGGCCGAGATCGACGAATTCATCGCCAAGGCCGTCATCACCCATCATCACCCGTGCGGCACCTGCAGAATGGGCAAAGACGACGATGCCGTCGTCGATCCGGATTTGCGGCTCAAGTCGCTCGACAATCTCCATGTGGTGGACGCTTCCGTCATGCCCAGCCTGACCGCGGGTCCGATTCACGCCGCCGTTCTGGCCATTGCCGAAAGCTTTGCCCGCACGATGACCGCCGGCGATTGACACAGGAAAGGACATGAAATGAGCGTTTTTGACGAAGACCTGTTCCTCAAGGGCCTCGAACAGCGCAAGAGCACGCTCGGCGCGGATTATGTCGAGAAAAACCTCGCGGCGGCCGACGACTTCACCCGGCCGTTCCAGGAGGCGATGACGGCGTGGTGCTGGGGCTTCGGCTGGGGCGATGATGTGATCCCGCCGAAGACGCGGTCCATGATGAACCTCGCCATGATCGGGGCGCTCGGCAAGATGCATGAATGGGAACTGCACTGTCAGGGGGCCATAAACAATGGCGTATCCAAGGAGGAAATCCGCGCCATTATCCATGTCGTCGCGATCTATTGCGGCGTGCCTCAGGCGGTTGAATGCTTCCGCGCCGCGCGCAGGGTTCTGGAGGATAAGTGAGTCGCTTTCCTCAGGCGTGCGGACTTTGCCTGCAAACCGGGCAAAGCGCGCATTTTTACGCCACCATCCGCCTGGCTGAAACAGGCCGGCGCAATCAGGCCTCGTTTTCCATCGCGTGCTTGGCGGCAGCCTTGGCCTGATCGAGATGGCGCTGCGCCGCCTCCCGCGCGCGCTTTTCATCGCCCGCGGCAATCGCATCGTAGATGTCGCGCATCTCCTGAAGGCTGTCCCCGGCACGCCCTTCAAGCGACATGGACCGGCCGCGGAAAAAGCTGATCCGCGCCACAAGCCCGCGATGGACTTCCTCGAGAATGGCGTTACCGCAATTGGCCAGAATGATCGCGTAGAATTCGGCCGCCGTCGTCACCAGTTCGAGGCTGTCCCGGCTTTTCTGGGCGCGTTCGAAAGCCTTCAGCGCCCTTTCCAGTTCCTTGACCTGCTCGGGCGTGATCCGCGTGGCGCAACGGCCCACCGCCACGACCTCCAGAAGTTCGCGCACATCGTAGATTTCGGTCGCCTCTTCCCAGGAAAGCTTGGGAACGAAAGGACCCCGGTTCGGTATGATCTCGATCAGCCGCTCCGCCTGCAGGCTGCGCAGCGCCTCGCGGAGCGACGGGCGACTGACCCCAAGCTGGGCGCAAAGCTGGCTCTCGACCAGACGGCTGCCCGGCGGGAACACCCCGGCGATGATCGCCAGTCTCAGCTTTTCAATTGTCTGCTGCTGCACAGTTCTCGGCGTGATCCGGAGGTCCAGACCAGGGTTCATGGCGTTTCCTTACGGCTCTTCCAATTATATATTCATGGCTTTTCTACACGAACGGGCGCGCGGAGGATAGCATGCGGGCGCATGCTGTCTGCAATAATTAACGCAAGAATGTCTTACAATCTTATTGACAGCTAATAGCGGTCGTGGTTCCCTGACGACATAGAACAATTAGAAACGACAAGGGAACTTCGATATGGCGGACAGCCAAAGCCGGTATGAAGAACAACGAATCGACACCGGCCGCATCACTTTGAACGTGCGCATCGGGGGTAGCGGCCCGCTCATGCTGTTCTTCCACGGGATCACCGCGAACTCCGCCGTTTTCGGTCCGCTCATGGATGCATTTTCCGACCGGTTTACCACGGTGGCCGTGGACCAGCGCGGCCACGGACGCTCGGACAAGCCCGAAACAGGCTACGAAGCCATCGATTATGCCGACGATATTGCCGCGCTCATCAAGACGCTCGATATGGGCCCTGCAATTCTCGTCGGACATTCCCTCGGCTCGCGCAACTCGGTCACCGCCGCCCAGCGCCATCCCGAACTTGTCCGCTCGGTCGCCGCCATCGACTTCACGCCCTATATCGAGGACGAGGTGTTCGCCTCGCTCTCCGCCAGAGTGAATGCCGGCGATCAGGCCTTTGCCGATACCGAGGCCGTTGTCGCCTATCTCGCCAATCGCTATCCGAATATTCCCGCTCCCGCGATCCGCATTCGCGCGGAAAGCGGCTACGCCTCGGCTGCGGACGGCCTGCGCCCGCTGGCCTCCGCCTCCGCCATGGCACAGACGGCCGAGGGCCTGCGCGCCGATCTGGCGCCCGCTTACCGCGATGTCACCCGCCCGGTTCTGATCATGCGCGGCGCCGACAGCAAGCTGGTCTCCGCGGCGGCGCTTGAAAAGACCCATGAGTTGCGGCCGGACCTGCCCATCGTCGTCGTGCCCGGCGCGGACCACTACGTGAACGAGACCAATCCCGACGTCACGATCTGCGCGATCCGCAACTTCATCGACGGCTGAGCGGCCGGCGTCCCCAATAAAAATCAACAGGAACAGAGAAATGGTCAGCATCAACAAAACCTCGGACAAGACACGGGTTGCGCAGGTTGCGGGCGGCGGGTTTTCCGGCCTCACGGCCGCCATCGCCCTGCGCCAGAACGGCTGGGACGTCGTCCTGCACGAAAAGAGCCCTGAACTGCGCGCCTTCGGCGCGGGCATCTATCTCTGGCACAACGGCCTGAGGGTGCTCGAAGGCATCGGCTGCCTGAATGAGGTGCTTGAGGATTCCTTCACGCCGCCGGCCTATGAGACCTGGATGCACAACAAGACCGTGTCGAAGGAGACGTTCAACGGCCTGCCGTGGCGCATCATGACCCGCGCTCATCTGCACGATGCGCTCGCCAACCGCGCCCGCGAAGTCGGCGTTGAAATCCGCACCAATTCCGAGGCGGTCGGCGCGGAGGCTTCCGGCACGCTGAAACTCGCCTCCGGCGAGGTTGTTGAAGGCGATCTGATCGTCGGCGCCGACGGCGTCGGCTCCAAGGTGCGCGATTCGCTCGGCTTCGAGCAGGAGCGCTGGGGCGCGACCGACGGCATCATCCGCCTCATCGTCCCGCGCCACAAGGACAAGCTCGGCCATGGCGAATGGGACAACACCATCGACATGTGGAACCACTGGCCGCGGGTGCAGCGCATTCTCTATTCGCCTTGCAACGAAAGAGAACTCTATCTCGGCCTGATGGCGCCGTCCGCCGATCCGCGTGGCTCCAAGGTGCCGCTCGACCTTGAGGTCTGGATGGAGATGTTCCCCTTCCTCGAACCCTGCCTGGTCGATGCCGCCAAGATCGAGGACGCGCGCTACGATACCTATCAGACCACCAAGCTCAACACCTGGTCGCGCGGCAAGGTCGCCCTTGTCGGCGATGCCGCCCATGCCATGTGCCCGGCGCTGGCGCAGGGTGCCGGTTGCGGCATGGTGAACGCCTTCACGCTGGCGCAGGACGTCGAGAAGGGCGCATCGCTCGAAGAAGCACTCGCCGACTGGGAAAAATCGGTGCGCCCGATCACCGACCTGACCCAGAAGCTGTCCGCCGATCACGCCGCCAACCGCACCATGTCCTATGGCAACGGCTTCACCCCGGAAGCGCTGACCGCCGCCCGCTTCGATCCGATCAACCGCGTCTATTCGTGGCCGCAGTAAGCACTATTCCCTTTCATCTCTACAGGAGACATTCATGAATTACTCTAGCCAGGTCGAAAAGGACTACGAGGTCCGCGGCTGGTACGGTGCGACCCAGGAAGTGCTGCATGATGGCGGCAGCGCAATGGCCCCGCTGATCAAGGCGGCGGCGGGCGTCATCATCAAGAATCCCTTCGCCGGCAAGTTCGTTGACGACCTTTCGGCGCTGACCGCCCCCTCGGCCGCCATCGGCTATGCGCTGGGCGAACGCGCGGTTGCCCTCATCGGCGGCCGCCCGGTCGAAAGCTACGGCAAGGGCGGCATCGCCGGGGTCGCCGGCGAGCAGGAGCATGTAGTGGCCTGCGTCACCACCACGTTCGGCGATCCGCTGCGCGAAGCCATCGGCGGCGGAGCCGCATGGATCTCTTCCGCCAGCAAGGTCGCCTCGGCCGGCACCGCCATCGATATACCGCTCGCCCACAAGGACGAGCTTTATATCCGGTCCCATTACGACGCCTTCACCTTCGTCGTGCCGGACGGCCCGCGTCCTGACGAAATCCTGATATGTGTTGCGGTGGCCACCGGCGGTCGCGTGCATCAGCGCGTGGGCGGAATGAGCGTTGCCGATCTCAAGGCAACGGCCTGAAACAAACGAACACCAAGGAGACGACATGCCTCTGAACATCAAAGACCTGAAAATCACCTCCTCCGATTTCGCGCCGCTTTCGCGCCTTGCCGACAAGCATGCCGGCGACAAGGGCAATGTCCTGCCGAAGCTGACGGTCAGCGGCGTGCCGGAAGGCACGAAAGAACTCGCCGTGATCTGCCATGATCCGGACGCGCCGCTCGCACGTGGCTTCACCCACTGGACGGTCTATGCCATCGACCCCAAGGCCACCGATCTTTCGGATGCGCAGGAGAAGTACCGCGTCGGCCCCAATGGCGCCGGAGACATGCAGTATTATGGACCGCAGCCGCCGGCCGGCCATGGCGACCATCATTATTACTTCTGGGTCTACGCGCTGGACACCAATGTCGAGGGCACGCCGACGCGCGAAGAGTTTCTCGACAAATATGCTGACAATATCATTGAGCAGAACCGGATCGTCGGTCTCTACTCCAACTAACCGATGTCTCTCCCGGCGTGATTCCTTTCGGGATCACGCCGGGACCGCCCCTCCAGAGGAGACCTGAACAATGTCTGATACGAGAACAGCGCGCGAAACCGCGATCCAGGAACTGGTGATGGCCACCCGCATTCTGGTGAACGAGGGCATCATGGATGTCTTCGGCCATATCAGCGCCCGCGACCCGGAAAACCCGGACCAGTTCCTGCTGCCGCAGAAGCTCGCGCCCAACACGATCACGCCCTCCGATATCCAGACCCTGACGCTCGATGGCGAGACGACGGACAATCGCCCCTCCTATCTGGAGCGCTATATCCACAGCGAGATCTACAAGGCGCGTCCGGACGTCATGTGCGTTCTTCACACGCATTCGCCCGCCGTCCTGCCCTTCTGCTTCATCGACACGCCGCTGCGGCCGGTCACCCATATGGGCGCCTTCCTCGGCGAATCCGTGCCTGTCTATGAAATCCGCGACAAGCAGGGCGATAACACCGACCTGTTCGGCGGCAGTCCCGAAGTCTGCGCCGAAATCGCCGAAAGCCTCGGCCAGTCGGCTGCCGTGATCATGGCCCGCCACGGCGTCGTGAACGTCGGCAACTCGATCCGGCAGACGACCTTCCGCGCCTTCTATATGGAACAGGAAGCCAAGGCTTATACGCTCGGCCTGCAGATCGGGAAGATCAAGTTCATGACCGATGGCGAACTCGAGGCCGCCGGCAATCTGGTCGGCGCGCAGATCAATCGCGGCTGGGACCACTGGTCGGCGGCTGTCCGCCACAAGGGCCTTGCCGAAGACCTCGATTGAGACAAATTGGCGAAAGGCGCGGGCCTGAAGCCCTGCGCCTTTCGCCACCCAACATTCTTAAGACGGATCGGGCCGGTCGCGCCGATCGCAAGGAAGAACGCCATGTCGCACGCTGAAACCTATGACTACGTCATCGTCGGAGCCGGCTCCGCGGGCTGTGTGCTGGCCAATCGACTGACAGAAGACCCCTCCGTTACCGTCCTGCTGCTGGAAGCCGGCGGCTGGGATCGCGATCCGATGATCCACATCCCGCTCGGCTGGGGTAAGATCCTCACCGAACGCCGCCATGACTGGATGTATTTCTGCGAGCCGGAGGACAATGTCGGCGGCCGGGCGGTGGAATGCGCCCGCGGCAAGGTGATCGGCGGCTCCTCCTCAACCAATGCCATGGCCTATGTCCGCGGCAATCGCGGCGATTACGATCGCTGGGCGGCTTCGGGACTTTCGGAATGGTCCTATGAAAAGACCCTGCCCTATTTCAAGAAAACGGAAAGCTGGGAAGGCGGCGAAACGGCGTTTCGCGGCGGCTCCGGCCCGCTCTCGACCCAGCGCTGCCGCTACGAAGACCCGCTGACGGATGCCGTGGCCGAAGCCAGCCGCGCGGCGGGTTATCCCCAGATCGAGGATTACAACGGCGAGACCCAGGAGGGGTTCAGCCGTCTGCAGATGACGATCGACAAGGGCCGGCGCGCCTCCACCGCCAACGCCTATCTGCGGCCGGCGATGAAGCGGAAGAACCTCATCGTTCTGACCCAGGCCATGGCGAAACACATCACTTTCGACGGCAGCCGCGCCACCGGTCTCGTCTTCGACCACAAGGGCAGCGAGCGCCGCGTCATCGCAAAGCGCGAGGTGCTGCTTTCAGGCGGCGTCATCAACACGCCGCAACTGATGATGCTTTCGGGCCTCGGGGCGGGCGACGAATTGCAGGCGCAGGGTATCGAGACCAGGGTCAACCTTCCCGCCGTCGGCAAGAACCTGCAGGACCATGTCTCGGTGCTGATCATGCACCATCGCAAGACGCCCGGCCCCTTCCTGCACAAAATGCGTGCCGACAGGATCGCGATCGACTTCGCCAGGACCTATCTGACCGGCAAGGGCTTTTCCGGCGACGTGCCCGGCGGGGTCGTGGCCTTTCTCAAGAGCGATGAAAGCCGGCCGCTCCCCGACATCCAGCTTCTCTTCACCGCGGCCCCGCTGGCGGCTTGGCCGTGGCTCAAGCCGTTCAAGCAGCCGTTTCGCGATGGCTTTGCCACCCGCATCGTCGCGGTGCAGCCCGAAAGCCGGGGCGAGGTCAAGATCGCCTCTGCCGACCCCTTCGCGGCACCGCTCATTCACCAGAACTTCCTTGCCGCCGAGAACGACTGGAAGTCGCTGCGCGCCGGCTTCCGCGTCGGACGCACGCTCGCAGCCCAACCGGCGATGGCCGACTATATCGAAACCGAGTTCTTCCCCGGCGCCAAATGCCAGAGCGACGAGGAGATCGACGAACATATCCGCAAGACCTCGATCACCGTGCATCACCCGGCAGGCACCTGCCGCATGGGCGCGGACGAGGCCTCCGTCGTCGATCCCGAACTCAAGGTTCGCGGCGTCACCGGACTGCGCGTCGTCGACGCCTCGGTGATGCCCGACCTTCCCTGCGGCAACATCAACGCCGCCGTCATCATGATCGCCGAAAAGGCGGCAGACCTCATCAAGGCCAGCCAGACATGATCCACTAGAACCAACGACCAAGGGACAAGAAGCGAAAACGCCGGTCCGGTCGCAAAACACAGAGGTGAACAAAAATGAAATTCAAAACTTTCGCAGCCGGCGTGCTGCTTGCGGCATGCTCTTTCGGTTCCGCCGCCCTCGCCCAGGACCTGCGCTTCGGCTCCGGACAGCAGGGCTCCCAGAACTATGGCGTGAACGCCGCGCTCGCCCAGGCGATCGGTACGAATACCGATATGAACGTGACCGTCCAGTCCTTTGGCGGCGCGACCGCTTTCGTTCCCCTCATCAATGCCGGGGAGCTCGATATCGCGGCGCTTGTCACGCCTGACGCAGGCGATGCCATTCGCGGAAATGGGCCCTTCAAGGGTATGGCGCAGGATAATATCGCGCTGGTCGCCGCGCTGCTTCCAAGTCCGGTCGGACTGATGGTCCGTGCCGATTCCGGGATCGAAACAATTGCCGATCTCAAGGGCAAGCGCATGGCCTGGGGCGTTCCCGCGCAGGCGAGCCTTCTGCCCTATTTCGAAGGCGCGCTCGCCAATGGCGGCCTGACGCCCGACGATGTCACCACCGTTCCCGTCTCCAGCGTGCGCACGGGCGTCGAGGCGCTGGTCAACGGCGATGTCGACGCCACGCTTTTCGCGCTCCGTGCGGGCGCGGTGGTCGAGGCGGATTCGGCGCTCGGCGGCATAGCCTGGCTGCCCTTCGACGACAGCCCCGAAGCGGTCGAACGCATGAATGCCGTCGCACCGGAAGCCTACATCTACGATGTCGCGGCCGATGCCGGCGTCGTCGGCGCGCCGGAAGCGTTCAAGACGATGGCCTACGACTATGTCCTCGTCGCCCGCAAGGACCTCGATCCGGCTGTGGTCTCCGAGATCGCGGAGATGATCAACACTGATCCCGCCGCACTCGCCGCCTCCAATCCGATCCTTGGCGCCATGTCGCAGGAGAGCGTGTCGCGGGTCTATACGAAATTGCCCTATCACGAGGGCGCGCAGCTATCGGACACGGAATGATCGGGCTCCAGTCGCAGGGCTGACATCATGACCACCCGACACGATACATCCACAGAGCCTGTCTCCAGAGCCCCGACGACAAATGTCGGGGCGAAAGCGGCCGGCTTCCTGCTGGTCGCGATCTCGCTGGCGTGGATTCTCAACCTGCCCATGCTGGTCAAGGTCCCGCTCTATAACGAGCAACCTCTGGCCTGCGCCGTGGGGCTGTCGCTCGCCGTGACAGCCTTCCTGCTGGGCGACCGGGCGCGCGGCGCGCTCCGCCTTGCGGCCTATCTGGCCGGCTGCGTGCTGCTGGCAATCATGCTCACCATCGCCTGGCGCTACCCGCAACTGACGATCCTCGCGGTGATGCGCCCGTTGTGGCTGACGCTGAGCGCCTATGCCGTGATTGCCGGGCTTGGTTTCCTCGTCTGGCGCTATGTCGGCTTGCCCGTCGTCCTGATTGTTGCCCTGTTTTCCCTGCTCGCCCTGTTCGGCGGCCCGTTCGGCATTCCCGAAACGCCGGTCGATCGCTGGGCGATCTACATGCTCACCGATCCGAACGCGCTTCTGGGAACGCCGGTGCGCGTCGCCGTCGAAATCGTCATTCCCTTTGTCCTTTTCGGCGAACTTCTACGTCATTCCGGCGGCAGCGACTTCCTGACCCGCATCAGCTTCGCGATCTTCGGCCGGTATCGCGGCGGCAGCGCCAAGGCCGCCGTCGGCACCTCAGCCCTTTTCGGCACGATCACCGGCAACGCCGTGTCCAATGTCGTCTCCACCGGCATCATGACAATCCCGCTGATGAAGCGGGCCGGCCTCAGCGCCTCCACCGCCTCCGCCGTCGAGGCCGCGGCCTCCACCGGCGGTCAGCTCCTGCCGCCGGTCATGGGCGCTGCGGCCTTCGTCATGGCCGACTATATCCAGGTACCCTACCACGACGTGATCATCGCAGCCGCGCTTCCCGCAGCGCTTTATTTCGGCGCGATCTTCCTCCAAGTCGATCGGCTGGCCGCCCGCTCCGATGTACGCGAGATCGACAAGGGCGAGCGCATGACCGTGCGTGCGGCGTTCCGCGAAGGCGGGCATTTCGCGCTGCCGTTCATCGTCATGTTCTTCGTTCTTTTCAACCTCCAGACCCGGCCTCAGATGGCCGCCATCGCAGCCATCATCGCGCTGGTTCTGGTGAGCATTGTCCGCCCCTATCGCGGTGTGCGCCTCAGCCCCCGCGTACTGCTGCGCGTGCTGGTCGATACCGGGATGTCGGTCGCCCCGCTGCTGCTCATCACCGCGGCTGCGGGCCTGATCATCGGCCTGATCAGCCTCACGGGTCTTGGCTTCTCCATTGCCGGCCAGGCGATTGCGCTCAGCGGCGGGCACAAGATCGTGCTTCTCATCCTCGTCGCGCTGATCGCCATCCTGTTCGGCATGGGCATGCCCACGGTCGCCGTCTATGTCGTGCTCGCGACAATCCTGGCGCCGGCCCTTCAGGATACCGGCCTCGAACCGATGCAGGCCCATCTTTTCATCCTCTATTTCGGCATGATGTCGATGCTGACGCCGCCGGTGGCGCTGGCC
>MDSV01020730.1_pt1 | contig 19131 bp, 15 predicted proteins | sample 810851 | NCBI WGS metagenome assembly MDSV01 (sample SAMN05326640, study PRJNA326480) | marine metagenome | isolation source: seawater | place: Atlantic Ocean: North East | collected 2012 | reverse complement strand
TGATACGTTGTCGATGCTAAAAATCGATGAGCAGTGGTTCATTTATAACAAGTTATTCCATGTAGAATCTTAGAAACCTCCAGAGTTTTTTTAAAAAAATAAGAATTCAATTCCGAACCTACTTGCGAGGCCTAATCCGGCATGACTGGGTTCATTCGAATCTGACCCTGTTCTTCTGCGCTTTGGAGAAAATGAACCACTGATCAAGATCAAACTTCTGATGGACTATAGTTCGCGTTTAGATAGACTTGATAGCGATATTCCTCCCTATGAAACGAGAATCTGTCGATTGAGAAAGCGTTTTTCAAGTGACCGGTGAGTAAGCAGCCAGGGGGAAGAGGCGTTAGTGACATAAAGGGTATACGAGTTAAATTCATAACTTCTTTCTTGAGCCACTATTATTAAGCCGTCGTTATCTTACCCTTGACAACTTTGCCAAAGTAATTCGTCAGCGAATTAATATGCGGGTCAGCAAGCTTGCTATTTACTCCAAGTATCGTTCAACATACATATAAATTATTGGAATAATTCTGGAAGCAATAATGAGCAAACCCTGGCGTATCGCGGGCATCGACTTTGAGCACTTTCATATGGGTGATAATTTGCGGATGGCATTTGAGCATCCTAAGGTGGATGTCGTGGGCATCTGTGATGTAAGCATTGAGAAGATGGCATGGAGTATTGAGAATTTCAATATTCCAGTAGAGAAAGTATTTTCGGACTTTCGGGAATGTGTGGAGTCCACGCAACCTGACATCGTTTTGTTATGTCCCGCCACCGGTAGGCATGCTGAAGCAGTAGAAGAAATAGCTCATTTTGGTTGTCACATAATAATGGAAAAGCCTTTCGCCTCGACTCTCGCCGAAGCGGATAGAATGCTCGCCGCTCTATCTACTGAGCAATGCCTCGCCATCAATTGGCCACTGGCTTGGCATCCCTCCCATATTACCGCAAAGCGTCTTATTGACGGTGGCCAAATCGGTGACGTCTTGGAAGTGCATTATTATGATGGAAATCGTGGTCCGCTCTGGCATGTGGCAGACAAAGAAAAAACTACTGCCGAAGAGGTGGCTGCTGGGAAACCAGATAGTTGGTTTTACAAGCCAGCGCTCGGGGGAGGTTCTTTACTAGACTATCTTGGTTACGGGACTACGCTAGGAACTTGGTTTCACGATGGAAAATCACCAACCGATGTAACGGCGATGACTTATGTGCCAAAAGGACTTGAAGTGGATGAGCATAGTGTCACGATTGCCAGATATGACCATGGACTTTCAAAATTTGAAACTCGTTGGGGTACGTTTTCTGATTCTTGGTCAAACCAGCCGCAACCAAAATGTGGATTTGTAATTGTAGGCACCGAAGGAACTATTTCCAATTATGATTATGAGTCTAAGGTAAGAGTGCAATCTCACGAACAGCCCGAAGGCTTTGAAATAAATGTTGACGTTATAGAAGCACCTTTTCAGAATCCAATTCAGTATGTGATTCATTGCTTGGAGAACGGCTTACCAATTGAAGGTCCTTTGTCACCAGAAATTAGCCGCATCGGCCAGCAAATTGTTGATACCGCATTTCAAAGTGCGAAAGAAGGGCGAAATCTTCCTCTAATTACGTAGCAGCAGACCTAAATACGCAAACAAAGGGCTAGACTATAATCTGTCGCAGACTTCCTTGCAGAAGGTTCACAAGAAAACCAGTAGAATTAATAAAATTAATAGAGAAAGCACAGGAATTAAATCTCTCGTGAGGTAATTATCGATGAAGTTCAAAGAGAAAGTTCTTAAATTCACCTTTATGCTTGGTTGTTTAAGTGCTTATGGGCAGGACAGCGAGCCTGAACTTGTTATAGCGAATCCCAACGCGATGTTTATCCAACAGCAAAGGGCTTTGCCGTCCGCTGAAGTGATCGGAAGGGGTGATGATTTGTACCAAGTGAATTGTCGGCTTTGTCATGGCCCAGACCTTAGGGGTGGCGATCAGGGCGGTCCAAACCTCCTGCGTTCAGAGGCGGTGTTAAATGATATTGAAGGCGAAGTGATTGGAGTAGCAGTACTTAACGGCCAAGGTAGGATGCCTTCGTTCGATAATTTCAGTAACAACGACATCGCCGCTATCGCTGGCTATATTCATTCTATAAAAGCCACCTCAGAAGGACAAGGTAGTACACCTCCAGTAGATTATGATTTGGATATATTGGTAGGCGATGCAGCTGCCGGCGAGCGTTACTTCAATCAAGAATGTGTAGGTTGCCATTCGGTAACTGGCGATCTAGAAGGTATCTCGAGCCGAATTATTGATGATTACACAATGCAGAATACCTGGGTCGCGGGGGGTAGACGGCAGGCCGGTCAAGGTGGATTGCTGACCAGGGCGACGGTAACTCTATCCGGTGGCGAATTAGTAGAGGGTCGACTTCTACGCTACGACGATTTCTTTATTAGTTTGCGAACTGAGGATGGGAGCTATCGGAGTTTTACTCGACGAGGAGATTCTCCCACAGTGGAGCTTGATGACCCACTAACTCGTCATCGAGAATTATGGGGAGAGCTAACAGATAGCAACATCCATGATGTGACAGCTTATCTGGAGACGATAAAATGAGATACATGACTCTTTTTATTATTAGCATCCTAATTCCAGGGCTAGTAATTGCCCAGAATTTTCTGGTTGACCCTGCAGAGCTAGCCAACACATTGGATGGCGATTGGGATACTTATTCGGGAGATTATTCAGGGCGTCGCTATAGCAATCTAACTCAAGTTCACAAAGAAAATGTTTCTGATCTAACTCTCGCCTGGACTACTGAAATTAATTTCAATGTCCGTCGAGGCAATCGTGATGGCAATGGAATAGTTACCCAACTTGGAGGAGAAGGCCGCGGCGATATTGATATCAGGAGCGGATCAATTAAAGGATCTATCTTAGAAATCAATGGTATTCTTTATGTGACTGCTCCAGACCATGTATGGGCGATGGATGCGCGCGATGGCAGTGAAATTTGGCACTATCATTGGGAGACCCGGGGTGGAACTCATATTGCTAATCGTGGCGTAGCTATCTGGAATGACTCTGTCATTTTCGAAACGCCTGATAATTATCTAGTTTCGTTGAATGCCTACACTGGGGCAGAAAACTGGCACACCGAAATTGCCAGTTTCGAATTACAATACTTTTCCACCATGGCGCCTATAGCAATTCGTGACCGGGTTATTGTAGGAACCGGCAACGATTTAGATCAACCCGGATTCGTTCAAGCCTTCGACGCTGAGACTGGTGAATTAATCTGGAAGTTCTATACCGTACCAATGAAAGAAGACGATCCAGGTATTGAAACTTGGCCTAACTTGGATGCAGCTAGTCACGGGGGTGGTAATGCTTGGGTTCCTGGAGTTTATGACCCTGAAACAGATTTATACATTTTTGGGACTGGCAACCCGACGCCAGGTTATACCGGTGTTGCGAGACCTGGAGACAACCTTTTTACCTGTTCGCTAGTTGCGGTAAACGTAACCACCGGTGAAATGGAATGGTATTTTCAAACCTCGCCCCATGACACTCATGACTGGGATTCAGCTCAAACACCTATTCTTATCGATGGTGTTATCGATGGGCAGCCACGTAAATTAGTTTCCACGGCAGCGCGCAATGGTTTCTTTTTTACTGTTGATAGAGTGACCGGCGAGCACATCATCACTAATAAGTATTCCCGAACAGCGAATTGGGAATCCCATGTGCGAGAAACTGGCGAACCAGAACCTAATCCGGATAAAGAAGCGACAATTCCCGGGACTCTCGTTTCCCCAGTAGAAGGAGGTGTGGCGAATTGGCAACCTCCTGCCTTTAACCCTGATACAGGTCTTTTTTATACTCAGGAAAACAATGGTTACAATATGCTTTATCTTACCGACCCTGACCCCCGCGGTTCCATGGGGTTAGGCGGGAAATCAAGGTCCGAAGTAGGTTCAATCCAAAGCGCTTTTCAGGCTATCGATTACCGTACTGGCGAAGCAGTATGGCGGCATGAATGGCCAGGAGGAGGAGGAGTAAATTCTGGGGTACTTACTACGGCCTCCGGCTTAGTTTTTACGGGCGACGGCAGAAACAATTTAGTTGCTTTCGATGGTTCTAATGGCGAATTGCTATGGAACACACGAATAGGAAATATGAGTAATCCACCCCAGACCTTTCTGGTTGATGGTAGGCAGCACTTGTTAGTAGCTGTTAGAGAACGACTATTTGCTTTTGTAATGTATTAAATTTCAGCAACAAAAAAAATCCATCGAGAATCCAAACTATTACGAATGAAGATCTTTTTCAAAACTGCCCTTAGAATTACGAATAGTGTTTGTAATCACTTAGGCATTTTTATTGTTCTCTTTCTTGCAGCTTGTGTTGGGGCTCCGACACAAAACGAACTGGAATCTTTTAATCGTCAAAGCGATTACGATTACTTTATTCCGCTACTCCAAGATGCTGAGCTTTACCCAGTATTGCTAAATAATACTGGATTTTCTTGGCCGGCCTTGTCACAAGCAGCTGATACGGTGATGTTGGAATTTGTTGTCAGTGCCACTCAGGGTATCAATCCAGCTATTGAAATCTCCTATGGATCAGCATCGTTTTTACAATATTTCGAAGAAGGTGGAGCTGGAAAGCGCTATTTGGATCTCACGCCATTATTACAATTGGGAATTTCGTCCGGTGACTTTGTAAAGATGGCAGCCATTGGCGCGAGCTGGTCATCTTTAGAAGGAACACTTGCCACCTTTAATAACAATATTAATCTTTCGAGCAAAACTTTAGTGATAGCTCCTCATCCGGATGATGCTGAAATTGCTGCATTTGGATTCTACCAAGCAACGCAAGCTGATGTAGTCACAATTACCGCAGGTGATGCTGGCGGCTCTAATTTTGAGTATTTGTGGCCCGACCCTGGAGAGCAATATCGAGCAAAAGGCTGGATAAGAACCCTCGATAGTTTGACCGTTCCTTTTCTTGGTGGGCTCGGACCGGAACAAGTTAGAAATCTTGGATATTACGATTCGACTCTACAGCGCTTATGGCAGCAGCGACCGAGTAGAGTTCCCGCTCCTCTTGCGAACCTGGAAGCCCCTGACTTCTTTCGCAAGCTCAATTTCGATAGTGAACTGCGGCACAGACCATTCATATCTAATTGGCCATCTTTGGTAAATGATCTATTTAGTGAACTTGAGCGAGTTGAACCTGAAATAGTGATCGCACCCCATCCTCACCTTGACCGGCATGCAGACCATAAGTTCGCTTCAATAGCGCTATTTGAAGCACTGAATCGATGGGATCGAGAAACTACGGTTCTACTCTATACGAATCATGCAGTTGGCAATGAAGCATACCCATTGGGGCCTCGTGATGGTATGACTGGTCTACCTGCATGGGATGAAGACAATCTTTTTATTACTGGCATCTATTCGCATTTGCTTGATACTGAGATTCAACGGAGAAAACTGCTGGCAGCAGAGGCAATGCATGACCTGCGCCCTTTCGATCCAAGAGATGGTTCAGAGATTAAAACGATAGACCCTGACTACGACTATTTCAGGCGGGGACCGCGACCTAACGAATTATTTTTAGTCACTAACTTGTCAGGTACACGAGTAATTCGAACAGAATTTCTGCACAGTATTAGGCAAGGCCAATTGCAAACTGGCATGTGAAGGATGACGTCAAATCCTGCTAAACTTGGTTACCGCAAAAACGAAACTAAATAGAAAGATAAGAACAATACGCTCTAAAAGAAAGTACTTTGCAAATAGTAGTACTTTGGATTTGAGAGAATTGAAGGAGAGCATGAATGAGTTCTACTAAGAGCCGCCTTGGCATGATGATGTTTCTCCAATACGCAGTCTGGGGAGTCTGGTTGCCTGTATTGGCGACTTATTTACAATCTCCAATTACTGGCGGCGGCTTGGGATTTACGTCTGGGGAGGTTGGCTGGATTATTGGAGTCGCGGCCTCTGTTGGTGCTGTATTTGCGCCATTCATTGCAGGCCAATTTGCCGATCGTTATTTCTCGACTGAAAAATTTCTTGCTGTTCTTTTGATTTGTGGTGGCCTAGTTAAGATCATTTTGTCATTTCAAACTAGTTTCACTGCTTGGCTAGTATTATCTGTAGTTTATAGCGTGCTCTATATGCCAACGCTTTCCTTAACAAATTCCATGGCATTCGCTCATTTAAACAATCCCGACAGTGAGTGGCCGCGTATTCGTGTAATGGGCACGGTTGGTTGGATCGCTGCGAGCTGGTTATTTCCAATGATTTGGTTACAAACGAATTTAGAATTTCAAATTATTCCACCATTTTTTGTCGGCTCTGAAGTTCCAGATGCCACTGCAAGGCTTGTGGATACATTGAAAGTCTCGGGTGTCATCTCGATTCTTTATGCCGCTTATTGTTTTCTATTACCCAATACGCCACCTAAGAAGGAAGCAGTTGAGAAGCTTGCCTTCAAAAAAGCATTTAGCTTACTAACTCAAAAATCATTTGCTATTTTGGTAGCAGCGAGTTTGCTTATCGCAGTAATCCATCAGATTTATTTTATGCAGACTGGTCCATTCTTTGAGAATCAACTTGGCTTGCTTGTTACCTATATAGCCCCTGCGATGACAGTCGGCCAATTCGCCGAAATTGGCATAATGGCATTTCTAGGTTTATTTCTAATACGGTTGGGTTTTCGTTGGACTATAGCTCTGGGTGCTTTTGCCTACTTTGCGCGATATGCGATTTGGGGATTAATTAGTTTGCAGGAGCCATCCGGCCCTTCAGTAGATGCCGCTGGACAATTTGTATGGACCCTGCCATTAATGATTGGAGTTTTCAGTCAAGTGTTGCATGGGGTTTGCTACGCTTGCTTCTTTGCCTCGGCTTTTATGTACGTCGACCGCATAGCAGATGATGATATTCGAAACTCTGCACAAACGGTGTTTGGCATTATTATTTTAGGACTCGGCCCAATGCTGGCAGCACCATTTCTTGTTGTGCTCGGTAATGTTTTTGGTGAAGCGGGAATAGTGACTAACTTCTCGGGGATGTGGTTTACCTTGTCCCTTGTTGCTCTAGTGGCAACCTTTTTGATTGTTTTTGCCTTTGAAGATGAAACTGTTGCAGAGCTAAGTCCGCGAGTTGTTTAGAGAGGTTATTGAAGGTGACTAATGTTTTCAGTGCAAGTGAGGTGACGGAACTAACCCGTAAAAGTGATTTGCGGGGCTCGTGGATATTAAGTTGCCAGCTGGGAATTACTGCGTCTTGTTTTGCTCTTGCAGGCCTGTGGCCTAATCTACCAACTTTCATTATAGGAACGATTCTACTTGGTGGCAGACAGATGGGTTTCTTCGTTCTTACTCATGAAGCAGGACATAGGACTTTGTTTAAAAGTAATTGGTTGAACGCCCAGGTGAGTTCATGGATTACAGCGCCGATGGATTTCATGAATGGCCGCGCTTATGTGCGAGAACATTTAATCCATCATCGCTTAGTGGGTACGGATGATGATCCCGACATAACTAACTACCGAGACTATCCTATAAGCCGTGCTAGGCTCTGGCGAAAGCTGAAGCGGGATATTACTGGTCAAACAGGTGCACGTGATTTGTACAGGAAACTAATTGGTTTTAGCAGATTAACCTCCTTAGATAGCGAGAACAGGGCAGCGTTACTTAGAGGGCTAATTTGGCATCTCGCGTTGTTTGCTATCTTATATGCTTTCGCTGTGCCTCATTTGTTCTTAATGTGGGTAGTGGCATTAATCTTTGTTTATCCAGCGATTGCTCGCCTTCGGCAGGTTTCAGAGCATGGGGCGGTACCTGAACTTACTTCAAATGATCCTAGATTAAATACCCGCACTACCCTTGTTGGTCCTTTTGTGCGCTTACTGTTCTGTCCCCATGGCGTTAGCTACCATATAGAACACCACTTAAATGCGGCAATACCAATATTTCGTTTGCACACCGCACACTTATTTTTGGCTGAAAGGGGTTACTTTCAGCAATCAGATCTGACTTATGGGTTTGTGAATACACTGAAACGGATGACTGAAGTTACTAGTGCCTAATAACTCATTCAGATTGGATTAGAATCAATTCTTGCTGCCTTCCGTCGATGTAGAAAGTTGTCTCTCCGTCGAAGTATGCATCTTCTTCCAACATGAAGCGCACATCCTGTCCGCCCCATTCGGGAACACTAACTGTGGAATTTAACTCGATAGAATGTGCGGTATTTTCGTACAATGGATAGTCGCCTCTACCGGCTGTATCGCCCTGATTGTCCCACATCCCAATAGTTGGGCCAGCGCCATGACCATGGTAACCAATTGGGTGTGTGTAGATAGACGGACGAATATCTTCATCTATTGCTTGCTCTCTGGCAGCGCGAAGGATTTCATTTCCCGTTCGTTTCAAGACAAAATTTTCGGTCAATATGTCTTGTAACCTGTTGCTTGTTGCAAGCCCGGCTCGAATGCCAGCGGGTGCATCAGATTCTCCTTGCTTCAACACATACGCGTGCTGCTGAGTATCAGTATTCAGCCTAAGATAGGTGATTCCAAAATCCACATGAAGAAGATCCCCGGGTAAAATGACACCTTCCGTTTCTGTGTCTGAAAATAGGTCCAGGAATTCCTCTATATTTTTTTGATCTCTTTGAATACTAACCGAAGGGTGGAACCAAGTTACCAGGCGCAGTTCTCTAACTCTATCACGGTACCACCACATTACGTCTTCAGTGGTTGTTTTGCCAGGTGTAATAACTGTATTGGAAAACCCTTCTTTAATGATGTCGTGGGCGATCTTCACGATAGAGGGATACAATTCCATTTCTTCTTCAGTTCTTGCTTCCAACCATGCGATCGCCAACCTTTCTGCCGAGACAACTCGAGATTCTTGTTCATTGCTAAGTGCTCCGATCAATCCTTGGTATTCACCATGGGTTAATCCATCAGCTAGCGCAAAATCACTGGATACATTTATGCCAATGCTCCTTGGATTTTTCTCAGCAATAAGATCCGAAACAGCCTGCCATTGATCAGGCTGTTCTTCAGGATCCCACCGAGCTTGGAAAAAATCACCTACGGCGTAGCGAGAGACAGCATAACCTTTTACGCCAGCCGATCCTTCATCTGAAAAAACTAGAATGGTTCTTCGGCGAGCCGCATGAGAATCGCCAGGCAACATTGTCATGACTACAGGATCTTCATTGTACTCACGTGCAACTAAAATCCACATATCAATACCCTCTCTTCGCATGAGTTTTACAGGCAAAGAGTCGAAGCGGATAGCTAGCAATCGATCTATCGTTTCGGCGCGTTCCTTCATAGATAGGATGGAATCGCCAGTCGCAGCATGCATTCCACCACTGAACAAAAAGCAACTTAGTACGGGCAACATTGTTTTAAGTATTTGATTCATTGTGCGTCTCAGTTTTTAGAACAATAAAAGTGCCATCTCAATTTTGTTTGCTAGAGATCATAGGCAGAATGCAGTTCTATCGATTTAGCTCATCCATTTCAATTCTTCTCGCTCCCGCAAGTATGTCGATTACTGCGCGGTTGCCTTCATGGCAGGCAGATTCATAAAGCTGATGTTCTGGCACCATACGATGAAAAGGCAACTCAGCTACGACAGGTGCAGTATAAGTTTCTGGATCGACAATTCGATAGGTGTAAAGTAATTCGTTCTCAGAGATTGCTGTTATTCGTTCGGTAACTTCGAAAACCTCTGAAGAAGCTATCTGGCTGACAGTGTGTTCAGGCCGAAAACTATTAGTGTGTATGACTAATGTTTCATCTTCCCAATGTCCAATGGAGTCACCCATCCATTTTGGTATGAGTTTTTCCGGGTGAGACTTGCCTAACCGGATAATTCGAACTTGTATCGCTTCTTCACTCAAAATGACTACGTATTCTTGATTTTGCACTATTTGAATATGAGTACCGTCAGAATTTGTCATAGTTGGTAAGGGCGGTCCCAGGTGAAGGCAGCGCTCGCCAGGGGGTCGCGACTCGGGGCCATCGAAATTGTTATTCATTAATTCAAAATAGCGCGTGCGAAACTCGATACTTTCATCTCTTAGCGGGAAACGTCCATTTTCAGGTTCGATAATAAGTGAAGTTCGGAGTTCGCCATTAATGCGAGCGACGTCTACTGGTGAATCGGGCAAAAAATTGGTATCCGTTCGAAACTCTATATCACCGCCGGCTGGAGGTGGCCCTCGATTGGGGTCCACCGGAGCTTCGCGAGCTATGCGTCGTTCAATAGCTCGACTTCTGAAATCCGCGGCTTCAACTTCTGTATAGGCTCGCTTGTTGCCAAGTGCGATGGGCCTTTCTACCGGTGTAGCGAAGCGCTTTTCCCAGAGTCCTTGTAGATCGGGTACGCCATATTCGGTACGTGGGGTCCGGTAATTCATTGATTCCTGTGCGAGAGAAAGCAGCGGTAAGAAAACTATCGCTAATCCCGCGAGTAAAGCGTTGCTCATCTTGGAATTGTAATTAAGCATTATAGCCACTGGTAATCCGGTAACCAAAAATGAAAATAAAATTGCTAATGATCAACACTCTTTCTTAATCTTCTTATTTATGCGGGAGAACTAGATACTTTTCCCCTGTCGCCTGTTTCGCGTAGCTTTTGAGTATCTCAGGGTCAAGCATTTCTTCAAACGATATTTCTTGCGTATATTTACTAGCGAATGTGGTTGTGATTTCTCTAGCTACTCGCTCTCTCATCTTTTGAAACCTTTCCATACCGATTCTTCCGATCATTGGCGTTAAAAGCCAGCCGCCAAGCCCCCAATTCAAACCATAGGATCTATTTAAAATTGTTGGTGATTGATCTAGACCACCGTAGATATATACCTGCTTGTAAGTGTCTGAGCCATATCGGCTGTATTCCTTGGCTTTTTTATTTGCTGCTATTTCCATCGCAGAGAGTAATTGTCCGGGAAGCTTTCCCTCATTTCCACCACCTGTAGCATCAAAGCCTAAAGTAGCACCAGTCGTTACTAGGGCTGCTACCAAGTCTTTCATAAAATCGGGGCTGCTCGTGTCACATACGTACTCTGCTCCCAAACCTTTTAGAAACTCCACCTGTTCGGGCTTTCTAACAATGTTAATAAGAGGAACTGAGTCAGCTTTGCAGATCTTAATCAGCATTTGCCCAAGATTCGAGGCAGCAGCTGTGTTGACTAAGGCGCTATGATTTTCCATTTCCATAGTTTCAATGAAAGCTAGCGCCGTTAATGGATTCACAAATGAGGAGGCGGCTTCCGCAGAAGTCGTATTGTCATCCATGACCAGGCAACTGTTCGCTGGAACACATCTATATTGAGAATACATTGCACCACCTGCTAAACCGACTGTCTTACCTATAAGCTCTTTGGCGTTAGCTCCAGCATCTTCAATCACGCCACCTCCTTCATTCCCAACCGGCATAGATTGGCCGATTCTTGGCTTCATTGAGCCCATTAGAGCTGGATGTATCTTTAGTTTTGCTACTGTCTCATCACCAGTGCCTGAAATTTGTAGGGTATCCAGGTCCGCCGCAAAACTTATCAAAAGTCCAAGATCTGACGGATTAATCGGTGATGCCTCTACCCTAATTAAAACTTCATTTTCTGCAGGAATGGGCTTTGGAACGCTGGCAATGGAGATTTCTATATCCCCGTCAGTGGTAAGAGTTGACCTTATTTCTCTTGAAGTCTGTTCTTGCATGCTTATTTCCTTTTAATTTAATACTGGATTACTGATTTTGGGACAATTACCGCTTTATCAAAAAGTTCATTCATAGCGTTTATTTTTTGCTTGTTGGTTTAATTGGCGAAACTTGTCCATTTTTTCTTTAATGCGAATTTCTAAACCGCTTTGTTTAGGGTTATAGAATTGGTCTTTCTGAATTTCTTCCGGTAGATATTTTTCGCCAGCAGCAAACGCATCATTTTCATCGTGAGCATAACGATACTCTTCCCCGTAACCCAATTCCTTGTTTAGATTGGTTGTAGCGTTACGTAAATGAAGCGGCACTTCCAAAGTGCCCTGGTCGGCAATTGTTTTACGAGCCGACCCGAAGGCCGTGTACATCGCATTACTCTTTGGTGCAACAGCGAGATACACCGCGGCCTGAGCCAAGGCCAAATCTCCCTCAGGGCTGCCCAGTCTTGTGTATGCATCCCAACTATTCAAGGTGACCTGCAGAGCCCGCGGATCAGCAAGCCCTATATCTTCTGTAGCCATTCGAGTAAGGCGTCTAGCGATATAGATCGGATCGCAACCACCATCTAGCATCCTGGTGAGCCAGTAAAGAGTGCCATCAGGTGATGAGCCTCTTACCGATTTATGCAGCGCAGAAATCTGTTCATAAAAACTGTCTCCACCTTTGTCGAAGCGTCGATAGGACTCTTCAATGACTTGTGAGATATGCTCATCATTAATTTGACATTTTCCGTTAATCGGCTCTGCCATATCGCTCAACACTTCAAGGTAGTTTAAGGTGCGACGTGCATCGCCATCACCAGTTTTTGCAAGGGTCGATTTCTGGTCATCAGTTAGTTTCAGCTTAAGTTTGCCCAAACCTCTACTTTCATCAGTTAAAGCATTGTCGATTACGGCTATAAGGTCTACTTTTGTTAGTGCTTTTAATAAGTAGACGCGTGCCCGTGATAAGAGCGCATTATTCAATTCGAAAGAAGGGTTTTCCGTAGTTGCGCCAATAAATAATATCGTGCCATCTTCAATATGAGGAAGAAAAGCATCTTGTTGCGCCTTGTTGAATCGGTGCACCTCGTCGACAAAAAGAATCGTTTTGCGCGCACTATTTAACTGCTGAAATCTGGCTTGTTCGATGGTGGAACGAATTTCTTTTACACCTGCCAATACTGCAGATATTGATTCAAAATGACACTCACATGCATTGGCAATAATTTTTGCCAGGGTTGTTTTCCCGACCCCTGGCGGCCCCCAAAGAATCATCGAGTGGGGTTGTTGATGCTCGATCGCTTCAAAAATTGATCTACCCGGACTTAGTAGATGGGGCTGCCCAATAAATTCCTTAACCGAAGTGGGGCGCAATCTAGCGGCTAGAGGCCGATAGACAGTGCTTTCAAGTTCTTCAGATAGTAGCAAGGAGTCCATAAGATGATTATAAGTGGAAGCGCAAAAACCCTACAGCCTTTATACTCTAACCCCGGCAATATTCCGAGCAAAGCAGAGACAGCAGGAGTCCCTATAGAATGACCAGTCCGATGTTTTTTGAAGATTTTGAGGTTGGTACAACCGAGGAGTTTGGTGAGTATTTGGTAACTGAAGAAGAGATTCTTGAGTTTGCTTCGAAGTATGATCCTCAAGCATTTCATCTTTCTGATGAGGCTGCAAAGGCTACTCTTTTTGGAGGGCTTTGTGCTTCCGGTTGGCATACCTGTGCTATTGCGATGCGGATGCTTGTGGATAATATGCCGGAGAGCAACAAGTCGCTTGGCTCGCCAGGGATTGACGAGCTGCGCTGGACGAAGCCAGTGTTTCCGGGTGACACCCTGCGTGTTAAGACTACTGTTCTTAGCAAGACGAATTCCCGTTCGCGTCCAGATCTAGGTAGTTTACAAATGCAAAATGAAGTGTTTAATCAGAAAAATGAATTGGTGATGAGTAACAAGCCCATTGTTATATATAGAAAAAGAGACATTGGTTAGATGTTCGAATGTGTTAGTTCTTCGCTCACTAATCTGCAATATCAATCCTGCTCCAGGGCATTTTAGCGATGGAGCAGGCAAAAGGTAGGAAAGACACCTGGCCCTTAAAATAGCTTAAGCAGGTTACTCAACTATCGCCTGTTGAACAGCATTTTCAAAGTCATACTGTGTTCGACTATGCGGTTGTTGCAGGAACAATACGGCAGTTAGTTCCTCCTCTGGGTCTGTCCATGACCGAGTGCCAAATGCACCTCCCCAACCAAATGCTCCCCCACTGCGGCGGGCATTGGATGTAATTGGATCAACCGTTACTCCGACGGTATACCCGAACCCCATTCCTTCCTGGTTGCGCGAGAACCCCCGATAAAGATCACCAATTTGATTACTACCCATCATTCTGACAGAGCGAGGGCTTAGCAATCGATTGCCAAATAATTCACCACCATTTACCAACATTTGCTCAAACTTTAGATAATCCTCGGCGGTACTAGACAAACCTCCAGATGCCGAAAAATAACTTGTGGGCGGTCGGTCTAGAAATCGAGACATATCCCTATCGGCAATTATCACACGGCGGTTTTGGTATTCAGACGGCACGTTGAAGTAAGTATTGCTCATGTCGAGGGGGTCGAAAATCCGTTCTTGCAAAAACTCTTCGAATGTTTGTCCCGAGACGACTTCTACAATTCGTGCAACGACGTCTAAGCCGACTCCAGGGCTATAAGCCCAGCGAGACCCAGGCTGAAAGTCTAGAGCATAAGAGGCATATCGTGGCATTTCACTTTCAAGTGTGGCATCAGGATCGCGTTGTGAAAATCCTTGGATTGCGCTCCCTAATCCCCCGCTCGCTAAGCCCGAGGTATGAGTTAGTAGATCGTGGATTGTAATGTCTCGATGGGCAGGAACTAGGCGATGTTCAGGAATATTTTGGCGATCGACATTGTAAGGGCTTATGTTTTCATTCACAGACTCCTTTAATACAGCAACCTGCATGTCAGAAAATTCTGGAATATACATCGACACAGGATCTTCGGGGCGAATGAGCCCTTCTTCCACCATCATCATCGCAGCCACTCCTAAAACCGGCTTTGTGGAGCTCATCATGATAAAAATTGCTTCGGGATCCATCGCTCGATTGTTATCAACATCCATTAAGCCATGGGTTTCGAAGTGCACTAATTTTCCATGACGTGCAACCACCGTAATAGCGCCTTGAACGTCACCAGCATCGATATGACGCTGCATAACTGTATTTATCTGTTCTAATCGATCAGATGACATTCCAACTTCTTCTGGTGCAGCGCGAGGAATATCTGCAGCAACTGCGAGATTTACTACCGCGATACTTAACAAGGAAAGCACTGCAACCATAGATGATTTAGTAAATATTTTTAAAGAGAAGCTGATCATTTTGAGCTCGCTGTTTTAGTTAGTAGTGACCCATAGCCATTATCTGGGAAGTGGGGGAGTCAGGTATTGCACTCCCCCTCGGAGTTCTTTGAAGTAATATAGTAGAATATTAGCCCAATCCCAATGATCCCTATACTAAATAATGCTTCCACTGGTCTCATAATTAGTGTGAATCCCAAAGTCCAGCCGGTTAATGTTAGAAAAACAATAGGTGGTAGAGGAAAAAGAAAAGAGCGGTAAGGTCTTTCTAAATCTGGTTGCCGCCATCGCAGAACAAATAATCCTAACACGGTAACAAAGGTGTTAAGTGCCATGGTAAATCCGGCAAATACAAGAATGGACTCAAATGTTGAAGATAAAATAAATAATACTGCAACAGATGATTGCAAATAAATCGCGGTGGCTGGTATTCCCGCAGAATTAGTTCGCGCTAAAAATTTCAAGCGAGGAAAATCTTCACCTATTACCTGCATTACACGAGGAGCGGCCATAGTCATAGCGCTGACTGTCGAAATCAACAATAAGGCTAAGGCAACTCCAAATATATTCCCAGCATTTTCGCCAAATGCAGCTTGAGCTGCAATGGCCCCAACTTCTATTTCCCCAACTAAGCTGTCCATCGGAGTTACGGTCAGAAATGAGTAATTGAGTGCGAGGTACAATATAGAAACTATACTGGTTCCAGTTATCAGAACCCAAGGGAGTATCCGTTGTGGGTTCTCAATTTCACTGGATAAATAGGTTGCTGCATTCCAGCCGGAATAAGCGAAACTGACATAAATTAGTGCTACTGCAAACGTACCACTTGTAATTATATCAAAATCACCTTGAACTGGGGTAAAGATTACTGGTTGAGGAGATTCTACAACGATCAAGGAGGCTGTAATAAAGATGATAATCACTACAACTTTGAGTGCCGTGAATATGACTTGAGTGCTGCCACTGTTTCGATGATTCGTCGCATGTACGGCCGTCAGAATTAACAACAGAGCAACAGCAAATGCTTTTTCTAAAATTTCGTGAACATCGCCAAAGAGGGAGGACGTAAAGTAGGCGGCGAACGTCATTGCAGCAAGTGCGGTAGGAGCTGCGAATCCTACAGTTGTAGAGATCCAGCCTGATACAAATCCAGCCGATGGGTGATAGATTCGAGACAAAAAATTGTACTCGCCACCGGATCGAGGGAATGCTGCGCCAAGTTCTGCATAGGAAATCGCACCACAGAGAGCTGCGAGCCCGCCAACTGCCCATAAGAGTAGTAAAGCGAACCCAGAACGAATATCAACTAACTGAAAACCAAGACTAGTGAACACACCAGTGCCGATCATATTAGCGACGATAACTGCAGTGACGGTGATGAAACGGAATTTGTCCGATGTCATTTTTGCTTAGTTCCTTTCATTAACGTTTTAATGATGAAGACTAGTAAACAAACGTCCTTAATTGTTGGGAATGCTGCGGGTTTCACCTGGAGTAATGAAAATATCTTGGCCGCGCAATTCATTGGGTCTTCGAATCGGGTCTGCTGAAATTGTATCTGGAACATGAATGCCAACGCTGTGTTGTGGTTTTATGCGATTATTTAGAATATTTCTTCCTGCGGTTGTGCTTAAAAACCAATAAGGAGGTAACGCTAAATTTGGTGCGCGCTGCTCCCAATACTCCGCGTCGATTGCGAAATGGTCATCATTAGGGTCAGAGTCTCCAAGATGCAAAACCGTGGAATTATCGTTAAGTGTCACCCGCCAGGCAATATTTTCTACATCGAGCATACGCATCGGCCAACCAGAGTGCGGAATGCGTACGGCCTCAACAAATAGATTCTCGCCATCAAAAGAAACAGGGTTGTCGTTAAAACCAAGGCTTACTGAATTTACTCGATCGAACACCGATGCACCGCTATCTCTAGCAGCCGAGCGCATTGCGACAATAGCCTGATTGGGGGCATAGAGACGAATATCCGCTTGCGCTTCCATGAGTTCATAGATTTCTTCCGGTGAAAAATGATCGCCATGGTAATGGCTAATAAAAATAGCATCAACGTCGTCAAAAGGGGCTTCGCCATCAAACATGGCACGTTTCATTTCTTCTGTTGGGAGCAAATATTGGCCGTAGGTATTTGGAAACAGGGGGTCAAACAAAATCTTAGTTTCGCCATCACTCACCATGACTCCTTCATTAGCGATATAGAAAGCGGAAGGTCTAGAATCTTGTCCTTGTAGAGCGCTGACAAAAGTTAAGCTGAGAGTGAGTATTAATGTTTCAGTTAAATTAAGTAGTTTCATGATTAGCTCTGTTACTACTGTTTATAAGCGCAAGATGCTGAGTTTATTGCTAGAAATCACTGTCTGTGAATGCAAGATGGATTAATCAAACAAACAGTCAGGATCAACGTTAGCCTTATAACAGGAAAAATTCGGAGGCCTTCACAAAAAATCCGTGCGCTCAGTGTAGCCTTTGAAGCGTTTATCCAGCAAATAATTGAGTGGCTGCATAATGGGGTTGAATCAATAGAGCTGATTTTCAGCCCACGGGTTACTAAAAGAGCAGGGTGATCGGTTTTGCTTAGCCGCCTGACATTGCCTAGAGATCAAGCCAGCCTAGATCAATTTCACTCAGCATTAATTCTAGTCCTTAACTAGAGGGTGACTCTCTCCTTTAGAATAAACCCTATAAATTCCTTATGATTCTCTCGGATCTTGAAGCCATGGCCCCTAAGGTTCTGCTATAGTCGGGTGTAGTTCCAATCTTCAACACCCTTACCGAAAACAGCGGAGGCTAATAATGAGAATAAACCCCACTGAAATTGCGAAAACCCTTATAAATCAAATATGTGCAGTTGTTTGCACCCTTGGCTTTTCCACCTTCTTAAGTGCCCAAGACTGGCAGCCGGAAATCCTGAGTGATGGACAACCCAACATTACTGGCATGTGGAACAACGTTGGTGCTACAGCTACTCCATTGGAAATGCCTGCAGAGTTTGATGGCAAAGTGCCCACGGCTGATGAAGTGGCGGACCTTATTTCCCGTCGCGATGAGGCTCGGAAGGGCAATGTTTGGGACGGATTTGAAAATAGCCAAGGTGTAGGAGCCTATGAAAATTATTGGTTTGATTGGTACTGGTCCGACGCAGTAGCCGACGCCCCTGCCTTAATTGTTGATCCACCAAATGGTCAGCTACCTGCTTATACAGCGGAAGCTCAAGAAGCGATTCGATTGAATGTTGTTCATGAGCATGATTCAGCAGCTACCGTTGAAGCTGGGGACCGATGTTTGTCCCGCGGCGTGTTTGGCATGATGATGCCAACTGCTTACAACAATGGAAAGCTGATCATACAATCGCCAGGCTATGTGATGATCCATAGCGAAATGATTCATAATGCCCGAATCATCCCCATCGATGCAGGCGATCATTTAGATGAAAGAATTAAATTGTGGGAAGGAGATGCGCGCGGACATTGGGAAGGCAATACGCTTATTATTGAGTCAACCAATTTTAAGTATGTACGAAATATCCGTGCTCCTGGCAGAGGCAATCCACCTCAGAACGAAGGCCGCAAGATGATAGAAACTTTTACCTTCGAAGATGAGAACACACTGCGCTATACATTAACTGTCGATGACCCTTTAACTTACGAAGCACCTTGGACAGTTGCTTTTCCTTACCTCAAAGATGCCGAATACAAACAGTATGAGTACGCTTGTCACGAAGGAAACTATGCAATGGAAACCCGCTTAAGCGGTGCCCGCGTAGAAGAAAGGGGAATAGCTGAAGCCGGTAGATAGTATTACAGGAGTATCTGCCATGAAGAAACTTATCTCGGTTTTACTCGTTGCACTTTTCGTTAGTGCATGCGGACAAGAACAATCTGAGATGTCAGCTGCTGACGGAGATTGGCGCCATCATGGCGGCAATCATCGCTCAGAAAAATACTCTCCATTGGATCAGGTTAATGGCAGTAATTTCGGGCTGTTGGAAGTGGCCTGGCGTTACCGCAGTCCCGATTTA
>MDSV01011163.1_pt1 | contig 19138 bp, 20 predicted proteins | sample 810851 | NCBI WGS metagenome assembly MDSV01 (sample SAMN05326640, study PRJNA326480) | marine metagenome | isolation source: seawater | place: Atlantic Ocean: North East | collected 2012 | reverse complement strand
CTAAGTATTTTTGTAACACCAGCAACAATTTTTTTTATTTTGTAATTAAAATTGAAACTTTATAACGATTAGTTGAACCCTAGTTTATGTTCAACAAGCTCACATATTAAATGTTCAATTAATATATGTGCTTCCTGAATACGTGCAGTTACATTAGATGGCACTATTATGGATATGTCTGAATAATTTTTACACTCCCCACCACCTTTACCAAGTAAACCAACTGTTTTAATTTTCATTTTTTTTGCTTGGATTAATGCTTTAGTAATATTTTTACTTTTACCAGATGTAGTAATTGCAACCAAAACATCACCTTTTTTTCCTAGTGCTTTAATCTGTCTAGAAAATATTTCTTCATAACTATAATCATTTGCTACACAGGTTAATACAGAAGTGTCGGTTGTTAATGCTATAGATTTTAGTGGTTTACGATCATTTTTAAAACGTCCAACAAACTCAGCTGCAATATGTTGACTGTCAGCTGCACTACCGCCATTCCCACACCAATAAATTGTACCTCCTGACTTAAGCGACTTTGCAATCAAATTTGAAGCCTCTTTGAGTTTTTTAGAAATTTGTACATGTGATTCTTTGATAACATTTAAATGTTCATTGAAAGCATTTTCAAAGATTTTATTATAAATATCCTTTTTATTGTTTACTTTTTTACTCATTTTTTTCTATTTTTTTAAAAATTTTTTTAATAGTTCTATAATTAAATTTTGATCTGTCTCGAGCAAACTAAAATAAATTGGTAAACTGACAGCACTATTGTAGTAAATTTCTGCATTTTTATTAATAAATTTATCCTTAAAAATGCTAAATTTATATATTGGAATGTAATGATATTGCAGCATTACTCTATTTTTTAACATAAATTTGATCATTTTTTCTTTATAATTTTTATTTTGTTTTTGTATATGAATTATAAATAAATGATACGAAGATTTATAATTATTAGAATGTTGTGGAATTAGGATTTCTTTGATTGTTTTTATTTCTTTATTATATTTTGAAGCAATAGTTTTTCTTTTCTTTATAAATTTATTTATTTTTTTTAGCTGACTCATACCAAGAGCTGATTGAAAATCAGTTAATCTGAAGTTTAATCCGTTTAACAAAACATCATAATTCCAATGTTTTAATCTAGATTTTTTAATTCCTAAGGATCTAATCATTTTCATTTTCTCAAATAAAAATTTATTATTTGTCGTAACAATCCCACCTTCACCAGTGGTAATAGTTTTTAATGGATGAAGTGAAAACGTACAAATATCTGAGTGTTTACAGCTTCCTATTTTATAATATTTATTTTTATACTTATAAGATGAGCCTAATGCATGACAAGCGTCTTCGATAATACGACATTTATATTTATTTTTTAAATAATTAAATTTTTCTGCATTTTGAGGATAACCTCCATTGTACATGACAATCAATGCATCAAAATTTTTAATACCAAATTTTTTACAGCAATATTCAACATCTTTTGGTCTCATCTGACCAGTATATCTATCAACGTCAGATAAATAAACTTTTGCTCCTAAAAACTTTGCAACAGAGTATGAAGCAATAAAATTAATAGATGGCATAATAATTTTATCACCTTTTTTTATATTAAGTGCACTTAATGCAATAAATAAAGCTGATGTTCCGCTGTTACAAGTTAATGAATATTTACAATTTAAAAAATTTTTAATTTTCTTTTCGAATTTTAGAGTTAATTCACCTGTTGTTAATTTTTCATTAGTTAATGCACTTGCAACATCTTTAATATCTGACTTTTCAATGTGCTGTCTCCCATAAGGAATAATTTTTTTCATCAATAAAGATTTTTTATCAATAATTACCTATTTAACAATAACAAATTTTTTATTTATATAGTTTTTCAGCTAATTCCCAGTCATCTAAATCATCGATATCGATAGATCGATGTTTTGGTATTTCCATACCTATGTAATGTTTATCAAAGTCTATAGACTTTTTTTTGAAATGATGAGAAGGTATACCTACAAAGTTACCCGTATCATAATAAGATTTAAGTAAATCTTGTGATCTGATTTTATAAAAATTTTTTTTTACAGGTATTAATTTTTTTTCTTTTGTTAACCTAAAACCCCATTCAATTGGAGCTGGGTATTTTGATACGGGAAGAATTATTTTTTTATTATTTTTTTTTAGTAAAATCGAAGCTTTAATTAAATCATTTTTGTTAATTAATGGGGAACAAGGGGCTAAACTCCAAATCTCGTCAAATTTTTTTCCTAATTTTTCATATTCAAATATAATACTCCTTAGGACTGACTCAATTGTAGTTCTATCATTCGATAATTTTTTTGATCTATGAGAAACTTCAACATTAAATTTTTTTAAGTAATTTAAATTTTTCCTATCATCAGTTGAAACAACTATTTTATCAAAAATTTTTGATCTTACAGCAGCTGATATCGAATAACTTATTATTGGTTTTCCATTAAATTTTTTGAAATTCTTATTTTTTATTCTTTTTGAGCCTGAACGTGCTGGTATTACTAAAAGTCTTGTTATTTGCATATAAAAAAGTTATTTTTTAAATATTTTAACGAATCTGGTCCTAAATTAAATAATAAATCAATTATTGAAAGCCTTGATATAAAATTTTTACTATTTTGAGAATAATCAGTATCTTTAAAATCAAAATAATCAACTTTTATTTTTGTGCCTGGAAAATAACTTATTTCTCCAAGATAATCTTTTGATCCGAGTGTTGAGATATAATTATTAGCTTTTTTTAGTAGACAAATATCTTTTAAGTAATCCATTTTTTTTGATGATAAATCAAAATTTTTATCATCTGAGATATTTGTGCTAATTCCTAAAATTTTGCAAATATATTTAATTAAATCTTTATTAAGATCTGACAACATTGTGTAATTAGTTGAAAATATTTTTTCAAATCCTTGAAAATATTCTTCAAAATATTTACATTTTGAATAAGCACTTTTAATTGCAATCAGTTGTTTGGTTTTATTTTTACTAAAAGAGTCAATTTCTACATCACAAATATTTTGATTAAATTTACCTTTTGTTTTGACTGGTATAGTCAACAAAATTTCTTTATTATTATTTATTATTTTATTTCTTTGTTGCCAACTTCTTTTATTAAATTGTATATTTTCCAAAAAAATAAACTCATCCACATAATCGATTAATGCAAAATAACCTTGCCAAGGTAAATAAGTAGGTTGACTAATTCCAAGTTTCATAAATTTATTTTTATAATTAAATTAATACAAAATTTATATTATTTTTAGATTTATATATTTTTTCTAAAATTCTATTTTTTTTAATTCACAAATTTAATAAAAATCTAAGTAGGAGTATGCTATACTCGTTTTATTTTTTTTTTACTTCTGACGCAAGAAAAACTCCTTCTTTTCCATAATCGTTACCATTATAGAACATATATTTTTTACCTTTGTGATTAATCACATGTGGATAAGCTATCATTTTATCATCTCCATTACTTTTTTTTCCTAGATATATATTGGCTTTATAATCTTTCCTGTTCCAATTTATTCCATTCTTTGATTCAGCATAACCAATTTTATATTTGCCAACTTTTTTTTCATAACAAAACCACATTTTATAAATTCCACCTTCAAATAACACTGAAGGTCTAGCAACTGCTCTCTCATTTTTTTTTAACTTTATTGATGTTAATCCGCCCTGAAACCAATCTTTTCCATCTTTTGATGTTGCAAATTTTATATCATATTTAGGATAGTCTTTATTGACCCACTTATTACAAGAAACGTACCACATAAACCATTTATTTTGTTTTATCTTCATTACATATGGTGCTGTTAGTATTGAAAATGGCTCTTTATTTGTCAATTTTAGAATTGGAGATCTTGAATATCTTTTAAAACTTTGGCCATTATTTTTAGAAATCGCTAAACCAGTCATCAACGAATATCTCGTAGTAGATTTAGGTTTCCAACCAATGTAATAAAGGTAAATAACGTTTTTAATTTTTTGTAAACATGATGCTGTAACACCATTGTCATCAAATGCTCCCAACTCTCCTGGGACTAAAACTGGTTTTTTTGATATTTTTTTTATTTCAAGTTTTTTTAAATCATAATCAAAGTAACCAATCATTGAAATATTTTTACTATTTCTTCCACAAAAAAATACTCTATATAAATCCCCATATAACTTTAATGTACATGGGTCCATCCCATATGAATTCCACCATTTTAAGTTAAATTGTTTTGGTGAGGCTATTAATCCTATTTTTTTCCATTTCATAATTTTTTTGTCACTTTGTATCCATTAATATATAGTTGATCTAAATTGCAATCTAAAAAATCAGTAATTGCATCTTCGGGTCTAAGTACATTTGTTCTGCCATGTAAGTTAAAGGAAGTGTTTAAAACTACCCCATATTTATTTTTTTCTTTAATCTTTTTTAATAAATTATAAAAAAGAAAATTACTATCTTTTGTTACGAACTGTGGTCTTGCAGTAAGATCAACATGAAGAGCTGATGGTATTATGTCTCTAAATTTGGATTTTACTTTAAATGCAGTTGACATATATTTATGATAAAATGAATGTTCAAAAATTTCTTCTCTATCTTCCTCTAAAATTGAAGGACAGAGTGGTTGATACCAAGGCCTTTTTTTAATTTGAAGATTTATTTTATCCCTAGTATCTTCAAAAAATGGATTAGCTAAAATACTTCTATGACCTAAAGCTCTTGGACCAAATTCCATTTTTCCATAAAAAGTTCCAATGATTTTATTTTCATTTAATGCGCTAGCAGCATCGTCAACCCAATTATCTTTTAAATTTTCAAAATTTATATATTGCTCATTTAATTTTAATATTGTTGATGTTTCCTCTTCGTTATATGAGTCTCCCAAATAAGGCATTGAAATATTATTTATATTTGAAGAATTTTGACCGTTGTTTATTAATGACAGAATGGATGCACCAACACCAGCACCTTCATCTCCCATAAATGGTACAACTTGTACAACTTTCAAATCAAGTGCTTTATAAATTTTATAAGACAAAATTACATTTGCAAAAACACCCCCTGCAAAATAAATTTTATCAAACTTGTAAATAGATTTGTAAAGTCTCAGCATTTCTATAACTATTTCCTCTAAAAAATTTTGAATAGTAGCTGCAAAATTTTTATCACCAATTATTTCACGATATTTTTTTAATTTATTTAAAGTAAGAAATTTTTTAAATGATTCTAATTCAATATCAAAGTTGAGTTTTTCATTATTAATTTTTACAATTTTCTTTAAAATTTTAAAAAGATTTTTATTAGTTTGGCCATAAGCTGCTAAAGCTTCAACCTTTCCCTCATCAACACTTCTTCTTAAGCCTAAAGCTTCAGTAAAATTAGAATATAATGATCCAATAGAAGTAACATAATCTCTATTATCTTTAGAAAATTTAACTATTTTACTTGAAGAAATTAAATTAAATTTTTCATCTTTCCATTTATAGAAAGATGAATGTTTTAAATCACCATGTTCATCAAGTGTAAATATAAAATTAGTTTTACTTTTATCGAAATTATCAATTGCTAAACATGATGCTGCATGGCATAAATGATGATCATAAAATTCTATTTTTTTAGCAAATATATTATTTCTTTCAAGAAGCTCTTTTATAGTTTTTTTTACATAATATTTATTTAAGTTTTTGTTTTTCCTAAAATTTGAAAACAAAATATGTAATAATGAATAATAATGCCATCTAATGTCTAGTAAAATTTTTAATTTAGTTTTAAAAGTTAACTTTAATAGGTTTTTAAAATATTTTGGCTTAATATATCTACGTGCAATCTTTTCTTTTTTTAAAAAAAAATATGTAGGTGATTGCATTTCAAGTATACCATCTTCGCCTGAGAAATTGTTGAATGGAACTGCAACTATATCAACTTGGGTAGGAATTAAATTTCTATTTATCGAGTATTTTAATAATTTCTCAATATCAATATTATCTTTTTTAATTCTTGAAACTCTGTCTGATTGTAATGAAAATATCAATTTTTTCGAACTGTCAAAGTAAGTTAAAGCACTTTCTAAACCAGAATATTTTGTTCCTATTACCTTCATCAAATTATCTTACAAATATTAGTCCTTTAAGTATTGCATAGTTTATTTAATTTTTTGTATATTTTAATAGAGTTACTTAAATCATAATTTTTTTTCAAAATATTAATAATTTTTTTATTTTTATTAGTACTATGTAATTTAGATTTTTTTATTTTAATTTTTTTAAATTTAAAAGTTTCTAGTTTTTTATATATTTGCTGATTATAATTTATAACTATAAATTCTTTTAAGAATCTATTAGATTTTTTGCTTAAAAAAGTTTTATAAAAACTATTATACTTAACAATATAATTGTTAATTATTTTTTTATTATTAGCTAGATCAAAAGGTGATTTGATTTTATATTGTTTATTTATATTTAATATATTTTTTTTTGTAACATAATGTACTGTTGATGCAATAACTGATAAAGGATCTCTAATTGTTAATATAAAGTTATAATCTTTAAAATCAAAAAAAACTTTTTCATAAAATGAATGTGTACTTAAAATATTTTTTTTTAATAATTTTTTTTTGCTATAAATTTCAAACTTTTTTTCCAAAAATGGATTAAAAACGTAAAAATTTTTATTTTTAAAGAAAATATCTTTTTGTAAAAGACCAGAATAAACATCTTTTACTTTTCTTTTTGTATTTTTTTTTTTTCCAATATTTTTGTAAAGATATTCTTTTATCCTGTGAGTGCCTGACCTTTGAAAACCTAAAACTATAAATTTTTTCACAAAATTATTTTTTAAAAATACAAAAAATTAAAGTTTTTGACCAAATATAACATTAAATTTAATATAATTTTTTGTATTGTTTTCTGTATATAAATAATAATTATAATCAACTTTTTTCAATTTGCATAACTTAAACAAACTCATTAATTCCTTTTTTTTTAACTTTGTTACTTGAAAATCGTCATCATTTAATCCTTTTGAGGAATTTAAATTTATACTAAAAAAATATCCTTTTCTTTTTAGATTTTGGTTAATTAAACTATATGATTTTTTTAATTCTATTTTACTTTGATGTTGTAAAGAAGCACTATCAATTATTAAATCATATTTTTTTTTTGATTTTATTAAAAATTCATTAAATGTACTATGAAAAACTCTTATATTTTTATTTTTATTTTTATTTTTTAATTTAATTAAAGCCATTTTAGAAAAATCTACACAATCTAAAAATAAATTTTTTTTATTTATTAATACTATTGAGGATCCTGTACCAGATCCTAAATCAAGAATTTTAATTTTTTTTTTTAATTTAAAAATGTATCTGTAAAAAAAGATAATTAAAGATTGGTGAGGAAAATTATTTCCGTCTTGTGTTTCAAAAAAATTATGCCATGTTTTCATTATTTATTATTTAAAATTATTAAGTTCTAAAAATTTTTCAGGGTCGAAAGATATTTTTTTTGAGTCATTTTGTATTACTACACTTTTGGACAAAATACTTTTCGTTATATGAGCTGAAGAACCTATAAAAGATTTTTGCCCAATTTTAACAAAGTGACCAATAGTGGAATTTAATCCAAGAAAACTAAAATTTCCAATTTTACAATTTCCACCGATTGTAGAACCTGATGATACCCAACAATTATGTCCAATAGAAGTATGATGACCTAATACAGAACCACTCCATATAAAGGTGTTATTTCCAATTTTTGAATAAGGCTGAATAAAACTATCTAAAATCACTGAATTTTCACCAAGCCTAACATCACCCTTATTAAGATTTGTATTATAAATAACACTTTCAAATGAATATCCTTTTTTTTTAAAAAAATTATACTTCTCATACCTTAATTGATTTAGCCTTTTATAAGATATTGCAATATGTAACTTATAATCACGTGGTTTATGATTTTTTAAAAGCTCTTTTGTATTAATTACTTTTTGATTTTTAAATGTTTCCTTTTTATAAAATTTATCATCGACGCAATATGCATAGATTTTTTTTGACAATTTGTTTAAATAAAAAGAAATAATATCTGATTGTTGACCAATACCAAAAATAATTAATAGTTTTTCCTTCATATCTCGAGGCCACCATCTAAAGACAAAACTTTTCCATTAAAAAATTCGTTTTTAATTATAAAATTAATTGCCAACATCAGTTCCTTAACTTTACCTAATCTTTTCGTAGGTGTATTAGTTTTTAAATGTTCTATATGAAATTTACTAAGTGAACTGTGAGTACTTTTCGTATTAAAAAAACCTGGAGCTATACAAGCAACTCTTATATTAAAACTACTTAATTCCTTTGCCCAAATCTTAGTTAATATCTCTAGACCTGATTTTGCGACTGAATATGCTGATTGACCCACATTTCCTTTTGCGCTAATTGAACTTATATTAATGATAATTCCCTTAGTTCTGTTCATACAAAAGTTTTCAATAATTTTTGTTGAAACCAAGAACACTGAGTTTAAATTTAGATCCAATACTTTTTTCCAATTTGAATAATTATGAGATTGAAATCCATTAGATTTAAGTTTTATAATTGGATGACTATAAATCATTCCAGCATTATTTATTAAAATATCAAAGCTTTTAAACTTTCTATTTAATTGATTAATTAACTTTTCTACTTTTTTTGGATTTGTTAAATCACATTGATAGATCTTAATTTTTTTAAACTTTTTTTTTAATATATTTAATTTCTTTCCATCAATATCAATACATATTAATTCGTTATTTTTATAAAAATATTTTACAATCTCACTTCCAATAGAACCTGATGCACCCGTTATGATAATTTTTTTCATTTAATTTTTTTTTTTAAATCTTTAATAGTTTTTATTTTAAGTATTTCCTGAATAGAAAGTCTTTTTTTTATTGTTTTTTCTATTAAAGAAACCATCTCTAATTGTTTTAAAGAATCCCAATTTGATAATTTTTGGAGTTTAGTCTTTTCAGATAAATTATTTAAATCTTCTGTAAAAATTTTTTCTAAACCTTTAAAGTTGAATTTGTTTTTCATAATTTCTCTTAATTTGAGATCTATCTATTTTTCCATTTAAATTTTTCGGTAAATCTTTAACAAAAAAAATTTCTTGAGGAAAAAAATATTTTGGTAAATATTTTTTTATAAAAGAATAAATTTCTTCTTTTTTGATTGTTTCACTTGTTGAAATTATAGAAACTATTTTTCCATAAGTCTTTTTTTTGTCTTTAATATAAAAAACACATGTTTCTTTTATCAATGAAAATTTATTTAAAATAATTTCTAATTCATTTAACTCTATTCTATAACCCATATGCTTTATTTGTGTATCATTTCTTCCAATAAAAAATAACTGATTATTTGATTTACTTTCCTTTACTAAATCTCCTGTTTTATAACCTCTTTGATAATCAGTATTTTTTTTATAAAAAGTAAAACTTTTATCTGTATTAATTTTATCACCAATATAACCATATGCTACATTGGGGCCATACAAAATTAATTCACCTACTGATCCTTTTTTTACCTGTCTTAAATTATTATCAACAATTTTGTAATTGAAATTTTCTGCGATGGGCCCAATTGAAATATAAACACTTTTTGATGAGTTATATTTGTCCTTAAAATCTTTTTTATTAATTAAATATCTAGAACAAATACACGTACATTCAGTTGGCCCATAAACATTATAAAACAATTTACTCTTAAATTTATTAAACAATATTTCCAACTTTGCTTTTGGAAATCCTTCTCCACCAAATATAATTTTTTTAATACTTTTAAATTTTTTTTGTTCCAATAAATTAAAATTTACAAAATAAATTAATAATGAAGGTGTTGAAAACCAGATTGTACATTTATGTTTTTGGATTTTATTAAGCAATTTTAATGGATCATTTATATCCAATGTGGGAATTAACACTAAAGTGTTTCCAAGCAACATACTATTGTACAAATCAAATACAGAATTATCAAAGTAAAGTGGGTTAAGCTGAGAAAAAACATCATTTTTATTTATTAAAAAACTTTCCTTGCACCATAAAACAAAATTAATCACGCTTTGCTGAGAAATTATAGCACCTTTAGGTGAACCTGTAGAACCAGAAGTAAACATTATATATGCTGCCTGATCAGAATTACATGAAGTATAAGATATTTTCTTAATTGTTCTAATTTTCTTAACATTTATTTTTTTTGCAAATGTAATTTTTTCTTCGCTTAAAACGAGTTTACAATTTGTTTTTTTTAATATTTCTTTAATTCTATTCTTGGGTAAATGAGTATCTAAAAAAAAATATGGAAGTCCAATTTTTAAGCAAGCTAAAAAGGAAATTATGGTATTTAAATTTTTTTTACTATCAATGGCTATAATATCATTTTTTTTTTTAAATTTCTCTAAGAATGTTCCTAGTTTATCGCTTTGTACATCTAAATAGTTAAAAGAATATTTTTTATTATCTATATCTATCAAGCCAATTTTATATTTATTTTTTTTTACCGTATCTTTAAAAAAATTAAGAAAATTAAATTTATACATATGCTTTAAAAAAATAATTTTTGAAAAATTGGCTGATTTTTTTTTACATCTTTCTTTAATTTTTTATCTAAAATATTTTTTAAATATATAGTCGTAAGTCCAATTGGTGGAGATTTTTCTAAATAATCTTTTTTGGTAAAAATTTTACCTTTTTTTAAGTTTTTTTTAAAATAAAGACCTTTTCTTCTTGAATTAAACCTCTCTTGTTTTAATAAATTTTTGTTGCTTGTACCAAGACATTCAAAGGCTTGATTAATTTTTTTAATATAATCTTTAAATTCTTTTGGTTCCATTGCAAAAAAATGATCTGGACCGTTGGAATTTTTATTTAAAGTGATGTGTTTTTCAAAAACAGTTACTCCAAAACCAATGCTTGTAATACCTGCCACTTCTGAAAGTGTATGATCTGAAAACCCTAAACAATATTTAAAATTTAAATTAAATGTTTTTAATGTATTTAAATTTACATCTTTGTGTTTTAATGGATAATCTGACCCACACTGCATAATAACTATATTGGGATTATGATTTTTTTCACAAATTTCTACTGCATTTTTGACATCTTGAAGATCTGACATTCCAGTGGACAATAAAATTGGTACCTTGGATTTTGACAAAAAATTTATCAAATTATAATTTGTTAATTCCGATGATGCAATTTTATGAAAATCAACTTTGAATTTTTTAAGATTTCTAGCTGTATCTAAATCAAATGTTGAAGCTGAAACATCTAGTTTTAATTTTTTTGCGTAAGCATAAAATTTTTTAAAGTAACTTTCTTTTAATTCAATAGATTTAAAAATTTTAAACATTTTTTTATCATTTGGATAAAGTTTTTGTGCTTTAAACAATTGAAATTTGACTGCGTTTGCGCCACAATTTTTTGCTTTTTCAATTAACTCATACCCAGTTTTTAAGTCTTGATTAAAATTTGAACCTATCTCAGCTATGAAGTATGGTTTTGTAAATTTTTGAGGCATTGTTAATTAAAAAATTAATATTTCTATATTTGCAAATAATTTTTTCATTTATAAAAAAAATTTTTAATTTTATTCATATAAGATCTATTTTTATTTTTATCAAATAATTTAAATTGCAATTGTTTATTCAATATATTTTTTAACTTTAAGATATCATGTTGGTGTCTTTTTAAATATGAAAAATGAAATTGTTTTGTTTTATTTATAAATATTTTGTCTATTTTTTGACTTTCCTTATTATCAGAAAATACTATAACTGGTAGACCGTGCGCGATACCTTCATATTTGGTTAAGCCTGAATTAGTAATTAATAAAGTGGTTTTATTTAAAACATCATTAAAATTTTTTGAAAAAGTTTTAACCTTAAAGTTATTTTTTTTACAATAAAGAATAATTTTTTTACTGTAATCTTTTTTAAAGTACTTTCCTTTTATAATAATAATATTTTTATTTAAATTTAATTTTTTTAATAATTTCAATACACGATAAGTACCTCCATAATTGTCACTTCCTCCAAAACTTAAGGTAATGTCATATATTTTATTTTTTTTTTTTATTTTTTGAGATGGATATATAAAATATTGAAATCCAATTGCTTTTTTTTTAATTTTAGAAAGTTTTTTTTTAATTAAACTATTTACCTCAAAAGGAATAAAAGTTTTTATATTTTTAAGATTTAAAAAAATAGATAAATTATTATTGGTTGGCTCATCAATTATATAAATTTTATTTGTTCGTTTTTTAATTAAAATTTTTTTTATTTTTTCAAGTGAACTACTATCAAGAAAAAATTTATTTGTAATATCTAGAATAACTTTGTTATCTGAGTTTATTTTTGAATTAATTTTATTTATGAAGTCGTTTTTATTTTTAAATTGTTCTCCATAAGAGTAATGTTTAATCTTATTTTTTTTATTTTTTAAAATTAAAATTAAGTTCTGTATTCTATTATAATGTCCATAGCCAAACTTCTTGGAAGAAATAGAAAATAAAGAAAATTTCTCTAGTTTAGCCTTTGAAAAGTTGTATGGCATACTGGGCTTTTTAAAAGTTTGTCTATATTATATCCTTTTTCGCAATCTGAAATTTTATGAAAAATTGAATTTAGACAACTAAAATAATCATTAAATTTTTTAAAATCATGTTTTACACAGATATAAATTACATTTGAAGCAAGTATATTAGATTTTAGCATTTCTTGAGTTATAAACGTTTTATATTTCAAATTGTTTTGACTGTTAAAACTAAATGCAGGTATACCATCGCTGCCAAATATATTTATTGGAAGTTCATATTTATTAGCAAGATCTAATAATTTTTTTTTAAAAATTTTTCCTTTTTTTGAAATTATTTCCCATGATTTAATTTTTTCCATTATTTCTAAAGTTTTAAGTGCTGCAGTTGGTCCAACTCTCTCAGTCCAAAAGGTGCTACTAATGAAAGTTTTTTGAGCATTGTCCATTATCTTTTTTTTACCAACTATAGCTGTTATCCCATAACCATTACCCAAAGCTTTGCCATAAACACAAATATCTGGATAAATATTAAACTTTTGATGAATACCGCCATATGTTTCTCTAAATCCAGAAGTACATTCATCAAAAATTAATATAAATTTATGTTTTTGCTTTAAATACTTAATGGCCTTCAAAAAATCCTTTGAAGGAGGATTGCTTCTATAAACTTCCATTTTAACTATTCCAATATTTTCTTTTTCTATAATTTTTGTTAACTCATCTATATTATTAAAATTAAATGGATGAATTGTTCCCTTTAAATTATTTGGAACACCTTTGGTACTTAATCCTGACAAAAGATGTTGATCTAGATTTTTTTTATTTTTGATATTTGCTGATAAATACCAATCATGCCAACCATGATAACCACAAATAGCAATATTTTGTTTTTTTGATTTACATGCTGCCCTTGCAATTCTTACTGCTATTGTGTTTGCCTCACCTCCGGTTCTAGCAAACTTAACCATATCTGCCCATTTATTTAATTTTAATAATTTTTTGCTCAATAAGTATTCTTCTTCACAATTCAAAGTGGACATATTTCCTTTTTTAATGTTATTAATCACTGCTTTATCAACATAATTATTAGAATAACCTAAAACGCATGTCCCAACGCCCATCAAACTCATATCTAGGTATTTTTTGTTATCTAAATCTGTAACAAAACAATCTTTGGCTTTTTTAAAATATGCAGGCCATTTATTTGGTAAGAAAATCTCTGGTCTTTTGGATAAAAGCATATTTCCACCCGGAATAATTTTTTTTGCTTTTGTCCAAGTAGATTGAGTTTTGTTTTTTACCATTTAGATGGTTTCCTTAATATTGAAGATTGATAAAAATTATTAAAGTTTAATTTTACATTTTTCTTATATGCTTTTTCAATCATTTTCAATTGGTAAAAATTGTCTACCCCCACAATTATCTTATCAATACCTTTTATATTTCTAACAAATCCGATACTGGCATCCAAGGGGTTACATTTGTTCATTTTCAACCATTCAAACCATTCAGAAAAAAATTTATTATTTTTAAATTTTTTAGGCAATCCATCAAAACTCGACAAAAGTAAACCCTGTAAAAATATTGATCTAATATGAACTTCAATTTTTTTTTTTTTTATTTTTGATAAATAATTTTTTTGGTAAAACTCTTGATTTGCAATAGATAGAGGTAAATTAACAATATCTATATTATAATTTTTGATAATAAAATCTAGCTCATTTTTCTTATAAACAGATACACCTAATTTAACAAATTTTTTTTTCTTTTTTAACTTTTGAAGTACTTCAAAAAGATTTTTTCCAAATTTTCCTCTCAAATCTGAAGCATTATGTATTAACAAAGCATGTATTTTTTTGGAATTTAGTTCATTCAATATTTTGTCTATTTTTAAAGATATAAAATTTTCTAAATTTTTAATTTTTTTTTTTTTAAAACTAGAAATTTTTGAAGTTATATTAAATTTTTTTATGTCAAATTTTCCAAGTATTTTATGAGACTTTCCGTAACCTTCTGCTGTGTCAATTGAATTTATTTTTCTTAATTTGCAAAAATTAAGAATTTTATTTACTTCTTTGATGCTTACAATTCCATCTTTATTGCAAATACCATAATTTAGTCCAAATTGAGCAGTTCCGATTGATAATTTCATCTATTAAATCTAAAATATTAACCAATAATTTTTGACAAGAATAATCAAGTATATTTTTTAAATTTTACCGATTTGATTTATATTATTCTTAATCCATTTTTTTAGTGTAGATTTTGTCATCCAATCGGAATTGGAATCACTACTATAAATAAATCCAGAAGGTACTTTTTTTCCTTTTCCAATACGCTTTTTATCTAGTGACCAGTCATTTATTTGTGGCAAAATTTTAAAATAATTAGAATATTCATAAGTTGAATAGCTATCCTCACTACCTATCATTTGTTCATGTAATTTTTCCCCAGGTCGAATACCTATAATTTTTTTTTTTGCTTTGGGAGCAATTACCGTTGCTATATCTGTTACTTTCATAGATGGAATTTTTTTTACATAAATTTCACCACCTAACATATCTTCAAAGGCTTTCCACACCAACTCAACACCTTGTTTTAAAGTAATCATAAAACGCGTCATACGTTCGTCTGTTATAGGTATAGTGCCTCTATCTTTGATGGATAAAAAATAAGGGATTATCGAACCTCTTGAACCAATTACATTGCCATAGCGCACTACAGAAAAACTTGTTTTATGACGAGCAGCATATGATGAATTGCTGGCAACAAATAATTTATCAGATGCTAATTTACTTGCCCCATAGAGATTAATTGGACTGCTAGCCTTATCTGTTGAAAGTGCGACTACACGTTTAATTCCTTGATCAATGCATGCATCAATTATATTCATTGCACCATTAACATTTGTCTTAATACACTCAAAAGGATTATATTCTGCAGTCGGAACAATTTTTGTAGCTGCAGCGTGAACCACAAAATCTACATCATTAAGAGCACGATGAAGTCTATTTTTGTCTCTTACATCACCAATAAAAAATCTTACTCTTTTATCATTTTGAAATAATTTTGCCATTTCCCATTGTTTCATCTCATCGCGAGAAAAAATAACTAAACGTTTTGGATTATATCTTTTAAGTGTATGTGAAACAAAACTATGGCCAAAAGAACCTGTGCCTCCGGTAATTAAAATAGATGAATTTTTTAACATTTTCTATATATTTTTAGCAGATACTCTAAAATTATCGTTTTGTTTAATCAACTCTTGAAAAGTTCCTTTATTTTTAAGTTCACCATTTTCAAGTAAAAAAATGATATCACACTTTTTCACTGTACTCAAACGATGAGCAATTAAAACAATGGTTATATCTCTATCAAGATTATTCACAGCATCCATAACAGCTTTTTCTGTAAGATTATCTAAAGCACTTGTGGCTTCGTCTAAAATTAATATCTTTGGTTTATGGTAAAGAGCTCGTGCAATACCAATACGTTGACGCTGACCACCTGATAATCTCACACCTCTCTCACCGGTAGTAGTATGGTATTGATTAGTTAATTCATTCATAACAAAATCATGTAAATTTGCAATTTTAGATGCGTGCTCAACTGCTTTTTGATCTATTTTTTCACGATCTACGCCTAAAGCAATATTTGCACTTATAGTGTCATCAGCTAGAAATATATTCTGAGGAACGTAACCAATAGTTTTTTGCCAAGCTTTTCTGTTTTGTTTATCTATAATGTAACCATCAACCTCTAATGTCCCTTTTTGTGGCTCAAGTAAACCAAGAATTATATCTACTGTAGTAGTTTTTCCACTTCCAGTGGCTCCCACAATAGCTACTGTGTTTTTTGCTGGAATATCGAGATTAATATTTTTCAATGCTGTTCTTGAGGTGTTTGGGTAATTAAAACTGATATTATTCAAACTTATTTTTTTATTAAGTTCTAACGGTGAAACTTCTAGACTTAATTCTTTTTCTAAAGGTTTTAAATTTTTGACGTCATTATATAAATTATCAAGAGCGGGTCTAATATATCTAAGTTGAGAAAAACAATTATAAATTTTTTGTAAAGCTGGCATCAGACGATAACCAGCTAGAGCATAAAGAGTTATGATTGGTAACGCTTTAACAAAAGTTCCTGTTTGAGGCATCATATAAAGTACTAACAACATCATGCCACCAAAAGCTATGGCTTCTAAAGCAAATCTAGGTAACTGACTTATAACATGAAAAGAAGCATGATGTTTTGCCATTTTTTTTGCAGGATCAGCGAATCTTTTAATATATGGTTTTTCTAAGCTACTTACCTTTACCTCTTTTACAGCACCAAATGCTTCAGCTAATGAAATAAAACGGAGCTGGTTTGACTCTAGTCGCTCCTGACCAATTCTATTAACATGAGTTCGCGATAATTTATAAATCAGCAAATAGGCCATTCCAAATATAAAAAAAACGGATAGCGCTATCTTCACATCAACTATTATAAGTAAAATCAAAAGCATCACTGAGATCGCACCATGTGTTATTAAATCCATCATGGGTCTTATTCCCCCTCCTACAATAGTGCCCACTTCACCAAGAATAGACTTTCCAAGATCTGAACTATTACGATTTAAAAACCAACTATAAGGTTGATGGAGATAACCCTCTACTAAAAATTTGCTTATACTATATTCACGCATGTAAGCAAATCTTGCTAACACATATGTTGTGAAAGCCTTGAAAATAATCGAAACAACTAACAAACTAAAAACTAATATTCCTAAAACAAAAAGAAATTGCTGGTTAGTTTCTACACCAAATATTTTAGAAAATTTTAGTAAACTTTTTAAAACAATGTTTGTTTCAACTAGAGAGGGATTAGTAAGAACTGTCATGAAAGGCATTATAGAAGCTACTCCAATCATATCCAAAATTGCCATTATAAATATTAAGATTAATAACAAAGGGAATTGTTTCCGCTCTTTTGGCGAAAGAAAAAATAAAAGTTTTTTTAAGTTTTTTATCATGTTTTTTTATCTAATTAATAAACTTAAATAATTAACTTAACTTTTACATAAATTTATCATTTTTGACATATAGCCATAAAAACATCTGTACAATTACCATTTATAACATCTGTATCGCGACCTAAGATTACTTTTGTAAAATGTTTTGACAAAACTTTTTTAAAAAAATTTTCATTTTCAAAGAAGAAAAAATTTTTACCAAATCTAATTTTATCTTTTTTATCACTTATTTTATAAATATTTTTTGAAATTTTTTTTGTTTTTTTATAAAAATCGCTTTTGTTTCCAGTAGTTGTTATGTATACGAATTTATTTTTCTTTATAACTCTAGAATACTCACTCAATGCTTTATTTACATCATATAAGCTACTTTCATAATGAAGGGTATTGGTCATAACTAGATCAAAAAAATTACTTTTAAATGGTATTGATCTGTTATGACCGACTTTAATGTGAATATCTTTGTTCGGAAAATTTTTTTTCAAAATTTTCATTGTGATATTGCAAATAACTTTATCAATCTCAACACCGTATACTTTAGATCCTAGATTTAGAAACGGAATAAGATTATTCCCAAATCCACAACCAACATCAATAATTTTTGAGTTTTTTTTAAATAATAAATTTAAACCACTATATCTTCCAAAAAGTGTTCTCAACATCAATTCTTGAGGGTACTTTGGAAATTTATTATATTTAATTGATTTAAGATGAAAGTTTTTCCAATCTTTAGACTTATTTTTAATCATGTTTATTTAAATTGATAAAATTCCTAGAAATAAAAAAATACGACTTTATATCAAATTTTTTAAAAAGTCTCATTTAAAATTTATTATTTAGAGTTTCTGCACTATTATTTATATATTAAATATAAGTATTTACAGTAGAAATTTCATTAATATTAAATATATTTATTTTATGAAAGAGCTAAATCTTATCTACAGAGGGCATTTTTTTTTAATAAAAACTTTAAAACCAAAGGATGTAAAAAATAATTATATTAAATCACTAAAAAAACAAAAATTTATTTTAAATAAAAATGATTTATCTTTAAAAAGCCAGAAAGATTATATCAAAAAATTACTTAAAGATAAAAACAAAACTATTTTAGGAATATTTAATAATAAAAAACTTATTGCTACATCTGGCTTTCAAAATTTAAATAAAAAAGTAACCTCAGTAGGTTTTTTTTTGTTTGGTAAGAGTTTCCTTAATAAAGGCTTTGGTCATTATTTTATAGATGTTTCAACCACTTTTGTTTTTAATAAATATAAAAAGAATAAATTTACATGTGGAATAAATAATAAAAATATCCCATCAATAAAAGCTTTTCAAAAAGCAGGTTTTAAAAAAACTAAAATGACAAAAAAAAATAGAGAAAACAACTCAAGAACTTACGTTCTCAATATTTGATTTTCTGTTTTGAATATATAAATTAAGATCTATTGATATTTAAAAAATTTTTTTCAGTGCATAAATCAAGCCAATTGAGCTATTAGTACTGGTCAGCTGCACGCATTACTGCGCTT
>MDSV01142181.1_pt1 | contig 19141 bp, 15 predicted proteins | sample 810851 | NCBI WGS metagenome assembly MDSV01 (sample SAMN05326640, study PRJNA326480) | marine metagenome | isolation source: seawater | place: Atlantic Ocean: North East | collected 2012 | reverse complement strand
CGGATCAAGATCTATTGAAGCGATAGCCGAACACCTAACACGTATTGTTGATCAACTGTAATGACAGAAGGTAACTTTGTAGATTATGTTAAAATACACCTTACTTCTGGAAACGGAGGCAAGGGATCTACGCATTTTCACAGGGAAAAATACATCACTAAAGGCGGCCCAGACGGTGGCGATGGTGGACGTGGCGGACACGTCATTGTTCGGGGCGACAAAAACCTGTGGACACTGGTTAACTTTAAGTATAAACGTCATTTTAAGGCAGACCACGGCGGACATGGGAGCAAGAGTAGAAGTACAGGAGCAGATGGAACAGACTTGATAATACCCGTTCCTTTGGGGACCATTGTCAAAGACACCGAAACGGGCGAGCAAATTGCGGAGATTACTTCTAAAGCAGATGTGATTGTGGTGCCTGGTGGTATGGGTGGACGTGGCAATTGGCATTTTAAAAGCCCCACCAATCAAGCGCCGCGCTATGCACAGCCTGGGATAGCAGGTACTGAACGTCACATCACGCTAGAACTAAAAGTCCTTGCCGATGTAGGTTTGGTAGGATTTCCAAATGCTGGTAAGTCCACTTTGCTGGCAGCATTGACTTCTGCAAAGCCTAAAATTGCAGATTATCCCTTTACAACGCTAAAACCCAACCTTGGTATTGTTGAAAACCGTGACTATACATCTTTCGTAATGGCAGATATACCCGGCATTATTGAAGGAGCAGCTAAAGGAAAAGGATTGGGGCATTATTTCTTGCGACACATTGAACGCAATAGTGTGCTGCTTTATGTTATTCCAGCTGATGCGGGCGATATTAAAAAACAATTTACTATTTTGAACAATGAATTGACACGGTACAATCCGGAGTTGTTGGATAAGAATTTTTTAATCGGTATCTCAAAATCTGATATTCTAGATGAAGAGCTATATGCAGCTATTGAAGATGAATGTAGGGCTGCTTTTGATCAAATACCTTTTGTTTTGTTTTCGTCCGTTTCACAACAGGGTATTCCCGTATTGAAAGACAAATTATGGCAATTGCTCAACGACTAATCCTTATCATTTTTTGTTTAGGTTTTTCCTATGGTCAACGCATTCCTGTCGCTCTTTTTGAGCCCATTGTTATCACTTCCGAACAACAGTCTCGCATCGATGCATTAGATTCTTTAGCGGACAAGTCAGTTAAGCAACAACACGAACTTGCACTGCTCTACGCCAGTACACGTGCCTTTGAGCAATCTTTTGATATTTTATCTTCCCTAGCAGAGGAGGACCCCCAGAACTATGATTATCAATTTATGCTGGGTGGTATAGCTGGAATTTTAGCTTCAGAAGTGTCGCAGGTAAAATCGTTGCCCTATGTAAGAACCATGAAAACGGCTTTTGAACAGGCTGCACGTATAGCACCAGACTCGCTTACCATTCAATTGGTTTTATTGGAGTTGTATACCGAATTGCCATGGGTGTTGGGTGGGAGCAATAAAAAGGCCAAAAAAGCGCTTGGTGCCGTTCAATCGTTGTCTACCATTGAGGGCTTTTTGGCAGCAGGTTATTACTACAGGACGACTAAAAAGAACAAAGAAGCATTGGTTGCTTATTTAAACGCTGTTAATGAAGTGGATGTATGCAGCATACCAGAAGTTTCTAATGATGCCTATTATGTTATGGGCGTATTGAGTTTTTATTTGCAGAAGGACATTACCAAGGCCCTGTGTTTTTTTGAACACTATGTCTTTCATTTTAACGGGGGCGATCGCTACCCGAAGTCTTTTGCGCGACATTATATTGAAAAACTAACATCCGTTGTTCATGAAAATGAGGAGATGGAGGAAAACCTCTTGGCATACGACCCACTGTCAAGATGGATTCAAAATAACTTTAAGTAAGCGAATCATGATTTTGATTCACACCCCCACAGTCAAGCCTCGTATCATTTATATTTTCAGGCATTTTTTTTTCTACAGGCTAGGTCAAGAAGTTTCGTTTACACCCGACGTGAGTGCTTTTGTAGCACATAGCGGACCTAAGATGTCTTATGGCGATGTTCCTTTGGGGAATGAGTTTTTTATGGCAGCCAATGGATTGCTAACAGAGCAGGGCGTGAATCCGGTGGATATTTCGGTATTTGAGTGGGAGGGAATGCCCGCCTTTTTTGCTACTTCTTCAAAAAGTCAATTGCCTTTTGATTTTTTCGCCGCATCCTTTTATTTGATGAGCAGGTATGAGGAATACATGCCTTATGCACCTGATGATTTGGGTAGGTTTACTCCCGAGCAGTCTTTGGCGTTTAAACATAATTTTTTGGATTTACCGCTGATAGACATGTGGTTTGATCGTTTTGTAGCGGCATGGACTGATTTTTTTGAATTGCCACCATTCAAGCCGCCCGTCAACACTACTGAGTTGGTGGTTGAAATCCCACAATTGTATGCATACAAGTACAAAACCCTTTTCCGATCTTTCTTTGAGGGACTGTATGATTTCGGACGTCTAAAATTTACCAGGACTTTTGATCGATTGATGGTGGTGTTGCGCTTTCGCGAGGATCCACTTATTGGTTTAATTGAGCACATGGAGGCTTTTCGGTCTACGGCGGTTTCCTTTCGTTTTTTTGCGCTCTATACAGCACTTGGCGTTCACGATAAAAGCTTGAGTGTATTTAGTAAAAAGCACCAACAAGAGCTCAAAAGCTTATCGGACTATGCGCCTACTGCGCCGCTTGCTTCATTTGAGTCTACTCAAAAAAGCCAAACGCTCAATCAAGATATTAATCGTTTTTCGGGCTTAATCCACAGACCCATTAAAGCCATTCGTCAACACAAGTTGGTTTTGCGATTTCCGGATACCTATCGCGCCTTTTCTTCCTCAGGCATCAAACACGATTATTCGATGCAATACCCTGATTCACCCGGTTTTCGGGCCAGCACTGCCCATCCATTTCGTTTCTTTGATTTAGGTGAGGAACAACAAACCCCATTGACCATTCACCCCATTTGTTTAAGCGAATCTCATATTCGTGCACAGCAATACGCTAGAAAAATGCGCCAGCTTTTTATCGGGTATCAATCTCGATTGCAAAAGCTCAATGCACCAATGCTGGTGGCACTTACTAACGAAACCTTTAATAACCGCTCCAAAAACGCCACATTTTTAGCCACACTAAAAAAACTGTTGCTTCATGAATAAATCGACTATCAAGGCGTTATACTTTGATTTGGACCACACCCTTTGGGATTTTGAAGAAAACTCTGCACAGGCGTTTAAAACGCTTTTTAAGCAATATGAAATAGGACTAAAACTAGATGCGTTCCTGGAAGTTTATGTACCTAACAACACGGCCTACTGGCGCTTGTACCGTGAAGGTAAAATTGACAAAGAAAAATTGCGGTATGAACGCCTAAAAACCGTTTTTGATCGCTTGCATTATCAGACTTCTGATGCCTTGATTTATGATATGGCTGATGCTTATATTCAAACACTACCCGAATACAACAGCTTGTTCCCTGGTGCCATTGCTATCTTAGACGCACTCAAACCACACTTTGCCTTGCATATGATAACCAATGGGTTTAAAGATGTGCAGCATTTTAAAATGAAAAATTCAGGCTTATTGCCTTATTTCGAAACGGTTACTGATTCGTCTTCTGTGGGCAAGAAAAAACCCGATCCCGAAATTTTCAATCACGCACTCAAAGTGGGTGGTGTCAGCCCTGAGCAAGCTGTGATGATAGGGGATAGCCTAGAGGCTGATGTCCAAGGTGCGCTAAACGTGGGGATGCATGCTGTTCATTTTATGCCCTTGAAGCGCAAAAATCCAGCACACTACAAAGAAATTGAACAGCTTGATGAGCTGACTTTCTTGCTTTAGTTGTTTTGCCTGTGGTATTCGTACAGTACAAGTGAAGCGGCAACGGAAACGTTGTAAGAGTCCAGCAGTTCGTTAATGGGAATTTTTATCTGCTCGTCACAGAGATTTAGTATGCCTCTACTAATGCCCTTGTGCTCATTTCCCATCACAACGCCCAACGAACGTTTGAGGTTAATGTTTGAAATAAATGAAGCTGCTTTTTCTGTACAGCCAACCAGTGCTATTTCATGGGACTGCAGCAAGTACATGGCATCTTTAAGGTGGCTTACACGAACAATGGGAATGTGAAATGCCCCTCCGGCAGAGGCTTGAATGGCAATGTCATTTAGTGGCGCACTACCTGTTTGACCAATGATGATACCGCTTGCACCCAGACCCATCGCAGAACGGATAATGGCACCAAAGTTTCGCACATCGGTTATGCCGTCGAGCAGTAAAAAGAGTTGTTGTTTTTCTGGGTCAATGATGCTTTCTAGGTCAGCAAACTGAATTTGCCCAATGAGTGCCACAAAACCTTGGTGATTTTCTTTGGTGTGTTTGTATAGCTTTTGCTCGGGTACAAAGGAATTGGATACGCCAGCGCGCATGATTTCCTTCTTCAACTTTAGCGCAGCAGGGTTTTTCAGGCCATCTTCAATGAGGACTTTTTGAATTCGTGAGGGGTCTTGAATGGCTTCACGAACGGCATTGAGGCCGAAAACTATTTTTTTCACTTACTGAACTTATCTTAAAAATTTTTTAACGTATCTGGACTCTCCAAATGTAACCACCAATATTCCTGCTTTTGGCGGATTTGCAAGATTGTATATTTCTTTAATTTGGGTTGGTTTTTCTGAGTAAATCAATTTTCCTTCAAACGAATATACTAAAATAGCATCAACATACGTGTTTGAAAGATTAACTAAGCGTATGCTATTATTGCTATAATGAACATTGAATCGATCGTTAAAATTTTCGGTAGGCGCATCTACGTTCAGTGTCGTATTGATTTTAGCGCCATTTGAAACAACAATTGAAAAGTCTTGATACTGTGTCTCTTCTGCTTCCAACGCGGGATTGAATAAATTGTTTTTATGACTAATTTTAATTTTATACGTTGAGCCCTCGTTTCTAGTGAAATCAACACGTTCTATATTATCAACAAAATTATCCGTTTTAATTGCCCATAGATTGTTGCTTATTCTGTTTTCTAATGATAGCGCATAAGGAAAATACACAACTGTTTCATTTTCAATGACTCTCAAGTCTAAATCATTAATTAATACAGGAACCTCCTTATCAATTTCATTTTCTAAACTTTCACTCTCTGGGTCTGTCCAACACATGGTAACAGAAATTTCACTTTCATCATTATAAAATTCCAGTCCAAAAATAATTTCTTCCCCTTGACTAAGAGTTCCTTCAAATATTGTCTCATTAGCTATATTTTCTGAGATAGTAATTGCACTCTTCATTGAATCCATGATTCCCCAACCAAAGTTTGGGTCTGGGCCAACATCTCCCGCATCTGACGCAGTATTAATTGTAATCGCTTTTAGAGTTGATGAAAGTGGTAATTCACCTTTAGTCTGATAATAATATTCCTGTAATAAGACCAATGATCCAGCTATATTTGGTGCAGCCATTGATGTGCCCGAAAAAGTTGAATATAAATTTGTTTGATTTAAATTGCTACTTACTGTACTAGAGATAACTTGTGTACCAATTCCTGAAATATCAGGTTTTATTCTTAAATCATTTGTTGGACCTTGGCTACTTGACTCATTTATTCTTTGTAGTGTAAAACCTGACTGAAAATATAGCGTGTTTTTAGCATTAGCCACCACTATATTATTCTTTGCAGTAGACATGTCTGTTAGCACGTCATACCCCGCAACTGAAGATTCAATGTTGTTTTCCAAACCTTCGTTTCCTGCCGAGCATACTGCAAGAAAATTTGGTTTTGCAAAATGAATTGCATCTAAAGTACTGGCCCAAGAATCATATGTTCCAAGGTAATTATAACTTACATTTGGTTGTCCATTTCCTGAAAACCCAGGAATTCCATAGGAATGATTTGAGATATAAATATCATCAGCCGCATCAGCTACAAGTTCAATAAATGCATTTCTAAAATTATAAGAAATAATTTGAACCTTGGAAGCCATACCTTTTGCATCTGAAGACACTCCACTAGCTCCAATTGTACCTGCAACGTGAGTTGCATGACTATCATAATTTAAATCATAAGGTAAATCTTGACCAATTAATACTCTGTCAGGAACGTTTTGAAACTCATCATGTTGTTTAAAAACATGACCTGAGTCCCAAACACCAATTTTGAAACTCTCTCCTTCTAAGTTAAGTCCCAAATCACCACCGATATTTAATGCATTGGTTTTTGTATCTCTCGACGAGTTTGTATTATGTGTTTCAAAATATAGCGCTCTTCCATCATCAGTTATTTTTGCAGGTCTTTTTGTAAGCTTATTTTTCTCCATGAAATCATCAATAATTTCACTTTCGATTTTTTGCTCTTGTTCAATTTTATTTTTGACTTTTAGGAAGTGCAAGTCAATTTTGTTACTTTGGCTGAAAATAAAGCAATTGCACATGCCTAAAACAATTACTATAAATATATTTTTTCTTTTCATTTCTTTTTCAATTTTTTCACAACCATCAGTTGATATCCCTGTTGAACTGTATAAAGAAATATCATCAGTAAAAACTCTTGACGAATACGTAGGGTCTGTTTACGTTTTTGATAATTTTATACCAGGAATTATTGAGTATGAGGGTAAAAAAACTACAGTTAGATTAAATATTAATACCTACACTAATTCAATTTCATACATCAACCAAATTGGGGATATATATGATTTAAATTATAAATCTAATATTTTTGTTTCGATAGGCAATCAAAATTTTATTTATTTAAAAGTTAATGGTAATAAGATGGTAGCAACAGCATTAGCTGAAAAGAATCCTTCTGTAATCTATAAATCTTACTTTTCAAAAATAACGCCTCCAAAACCTTCTTCAAACGGTTATGATTTACCAAAACCGGGTAAAATTGAAATTAAAAAAAGTTATATTTTTTTAATAGATGGGATTTATACTGTTGTTGACAGCAATAAAAAAGACGTCATAAAAGCTTTTCCAGAGTTAGAAAACTTAATTAAATCGAAGCGAATACGATTTAAGTCAGATAAAGATTTTATAAATTTCTTTAATTTATTGTAAAAAAAAGCCCAACATTTATGTTGGGCTTTTTTGTTTTACTCTGATTTATTTTCCAGTTAATGTAAACCCAGCATCAATGCCACCTCCACTAAACAACTCATCATTTAAAGACGAAAAAGTAAATGTGTTGGCACATGGATCATATGAACCAGTGTCTCCACCAGGCGTAAGCCCTGAAGTACCTTCTATTGTACAAGTTAGGTCAGCAGGATTTAAAGTAATTACTGCATCAAAAACATAGAGGCCGTCATATGCCGGATTACCAGTCAACCATGATACTGCGTTATAACCCCACGTTGTAGGTAGATACCATTGGTTATCAGCTACTTTGGTTAGAGCTATTTCGGTAGCTGGTGGACCAGTTAAACTGTATAGGTATTGAGCTGTCCACAAAGCTGTATCGTCAATTACTATTGGACAATCGTCGTCTATTATAGTGAGTTTAACTGATGTTAGATCAATACCATCACCACCTACGCCTATGTTCTCACCGGTTAGGGAGATGGTTAAATCAGCATTACCATCACTTATACTATTATCCACAGGAGTTACTGTGATTGTTGCTTCATAGGATCCAGCACCAAATTCAACTTTCCCATTTGATGGACTTACGGTAAATCGCGCACTGTCACCAGTGATATTAAAATCAAATGTTGCTCCATTTGTGTTGCTTCCAGCACCTAGGACAACTTTAATTGCCTTTCCAGTAGTAGCTCCTTCGCTCATTGTAGAAGCTGTACTACTTGCTAGTTGCGCAAATGTGCTATCAGGTTCGTATACTAGTAGATCTTCTTCACAGGCTGTGAGAAATAAAAGGGATACTAGAACTGTTATTAAATATTTAAAATTATTTTTCATGTTTTTATATTTTTAATATCCTGGATTTTGTTGTGTTCTCAAATTAGGGTTACCATCAAACTCAATCAATGGTATTGGTAATGTAAACCTGTAATCGCTTGATGATAAACCACAATTTGCAACTGCAGCAAGTTCACAATCTTTTGGATCCTTTTCAGCATTTCTATTAGCCTTTGGGCCCAATCTTTTAAGCGTAAAATATCTATTTCCTTCAAAAGCAAATTCTATTCTGCGTTCATCAACAATTGCTGCATAGGCATCAGCTGCGCTACCGAAGCTAGGAGCTGTAGTCGCAGAATCAAAACGCGCATCTCTCAATGCTTTTAGTGTAGCTGCAGAACCAGTTAAATCACCAAGTGCTGCTTGAGCTTCTGCATGAATTAGGTACATTTCTGATACACGTAGTACTTTTAAGTCATTCATTAACTCTTGTCCTTCAGAACCTTTATATTTTCCAACATAAAGTATGTCTGCTTCTTTATACTCACCAGCTGTTAGTGACGCATAATTAGGATCAGCAACAGAGCTTGGGTGAACGATTACGCTTTTACGAACATCTGCATCATCAATTACATTATATAATGACCTCCCTACTTCAAAGTATGGGTCGCTTGTTGCACCACTAAAGCAGAATATTGCACCAGCCCATCCACCAGCAGCAACAGAACCAACAGAACCTTGTCCATCGTATGAGTCGCCACGTGTACGTTCCAATTTAAATATTACTTCTACATCACTCTCGTCTGTAAATATTAATGGGTATTCCGCAGCGGTTGCCAATGGATACTTATTAACAAGTGTTTCAGACAATGTTAGTGCTTCATTGTAATTTTCTCTCATCGCTGCAATAATTGCTTTCACCGCAGTAATTGCATCACCGGTTTTGTAAGAATTAGCATCTCCAATAAGCCCTAAGTCCGTATCTATGTGCACCATTGCTGCATTTAGATCCGTTAATATGGCCGTAAACACATCACCTACAGTATCACGAGATGGTTGTGCATCAATTGAAGGAACTTCCATAACTAGAGGAATTGCCAATGCAGAATCGTCAGCAAAATCCGATGCTGGTGTATAATAAGCAAGAAGCTTAAGGTGTCCATAGGCTCTAATGGCAGTTGCATGTGCTATAATAGCGTCATATTGAGCTTGCTCACTTGATGTTGGCGTGTATACAGCAGCGGCTTCAATAATTCTATTTGCAAAGTTTACTAAATCATACAAACCCGTCCAAAAAGCACTAGAAGCAGTACTTGATGGGGTTAAAATATAATCATATGCACTTAGGCCTTGGTTTCCGCTATCAACGCCAATTCCGATTTCATCGGTGTATAAAGCGCTCATTGCAATATCAGGAGTTGAATCAAGATTGTCATATAACCAATATATACCCGTTTTCAAATCATCAATAGATTCAAAAGCTCTAACATCGGTTAACCTACCAGGTTGGTCAATATCAATTGCGTCTTTACAACCAAAAATGGTTGTCAGAAACAATAATGTAAATAGTTTAAAATTATTTTTCATTTTGTTTTAATTAAAAGGTTGCGTTTATTCCAACAGAAATTGTCCTTGGATTTGGATAGATTAGTGATGAACTTGAACGAGCAACTACATCAAAACCTCTCCATTCAGAAAATGTTAAAAGATTTTCGCCATTGACAAACATGTTTAGACTTTTTATTCCAGTTCCTTGTAACAAACTTTCTTTGAAATCATAAGAAAGGCTTGCAAAACGAAGTGTTAGATAGTCTCCATTACGCTGGAATCTGTCACTTGTATAAGCTGTTCTGTTAGTTGCAGCATATGCTGGCATATCTGTAATACGATTGTCGGGAGTCCATGCTCGTAAGATATCTCTTGACATGTTAAATCTACCAATACTGGAGTAAGATTGAAAACGAGACATGTTGTTATCAAATCTTTGTATTCCAGTTGCATAGTTGAATTGCGTTTGAAAGGTAAATCCTTTGAAAGATGCCTTGGTGCTGAACCCACCGAAGTAGTCAGGAATACTGTTTGTATTCGTCCAAACTCTATCCGTATCAGCGTTAGGGCTTTCAGTCAATTGATCGTCTTTTGTGTAGAACAATAAGTTACCATTTGCAGGGTTAACACCTGCATATCTGATTATGTAATTTTCGCCTATTGGCCCACCATTTCTACCAATTCCTATGATGTAACCTGTGTCGGCAGGAATATCATATAATTTATTGTCGTTGTAGTTACCGTTGAATGAAAAACTCAAACCAAAGCTATCCCCTTTTGGTTTTATTAGATTAACATTTAGCAATAAGTCAACTCCATTATTTTCCACTCCTCCAACATTTGCGGAAAGTGATGTAATGGCATTCACGGCAGAAACTGGTTTGCTTTGGTATAAATCATCAGTTTTCTTAAAGTAAACATCTAATTCCCCGTTTATAAGGTTGTCCCAAAGAGAAAACTCTGCACCGATATTAAATTGAGTTACTGTTTCCCATTTAAGTGTATTGTTTGGAATTTGACTTACAAAAGTAGAGACTTGACCTTGGTAACCAGTTCCAGTTGCGTATAGACTTTCATATAAATCGGCTGAAGTAAAATAACCACCACCACTTATACGTTGGTTTCCGTTTGTACCGTATGAAGCACGTAATTTCAAGTAATCAACAGCTGCTATATCACTCATAAAATCTTCTTCACTAATATTCCATCTTAATGCAACAGAACCAAAAGTTCCCCACCTGTTTGATTGGGAGAATCTATAGGAAGCATCTCTACGTGCTGTGGCCGAGAAACCGTATTTCCCGTCAAAATCATAATTCAATGAACCGAAGTAAGAAAATAAACCAGCATTTAAAAGATTTGCATTTGTCGTGTCAACAAAAACATCGTTAGAAGAATTGTCTCCTACATACGCTGAACCATCACCAGGATAGTACGTTTTCGGATTCAGACCGTTTGATCTGTAACCAAATGTTTGATAATGCGCTTTAAAATACTCTGTAAAGGCAGCAACTGTTAAACTGTGTTTGTCGAAAGTGGTATCCCAAGTCAAAGAAGTGGTTTGATTCACAGAAAAGATGTCTGTATGATCTAAATCTTGATATCCCGCTAGCCCCGCGTCATCGGTGCCCTCAAAATAAACTGAACTCCATTGATCAGAGGGTTGTACATATAGGTTATCAGTACCTGCATAATCTAAACCTGTAACAGATCTGAATGTTAAGTTATCAGTTAAGTCATATGATGTATCTAGGTTATAGATAATCTTTATTTCTTCATCATCTCTTATTGTTTTTTCAGCTAAATCCATCAATATTAATGGCGTTATTTGAAATACGCTCAAACCTTTATCATCACCAAATGCGGAAGGATCATTCCCCTTATCAGCTGGGTAAACGTAAGGTAGACCGTATTGTGGACCGAACTGAAGGTTTCGGTTTATACTACTGCTACCTTCACTAGCCCTGTTGGCGGATTTAGCAAAGTTCAATGACAAGCTTGAAGCAAGTTTGAACTTACCATTTTCAGAGCGTGTATTGAAGTTGTTTCTAAGGTTAAAACGTTGAAGAGCAGTTGTAATAGTTATACCTTCTTGGTGAAAATATCCAAAAGAGGTAAGCTGACTAGATTTTTCACCACCACTGGTTATTGTTACATTATGATTGGAAGTTCTTCCTTCTCTCCAAAAAAAGTCTCTCCAATTGTAACCTTCACCGTAGGCAGCAATTTCTTCATCAGACAAACTAACTCCAAGTCCTCTGTTTAACTGTTTTTCAATAGTCAAAATCTCTGAAGCGTTCATCATATCAAAATCATCCTCTTGTACAGTAGATACTTGATAAATTGAACTAACAGCTACTTTTAATGGTTGGCTGAAGCTTCCTCTTTTTGTTTTGATTAAAATAACACCATTCGCCCCTCTATTTCCATAAATAGCCGTTGCACCTGCGTCCTTTAAAACGTCAAGTGATTCGATTTCGTTAGGGTTTAGCGCTCTAAAATCATCTTCATCGATAGGAGTACCATCTAAAAGAATTAATGGTTCAGTATTTCCGTTAATGGAGTTTCTACCCCGAAGCTCGATTAAAGAATTAGAGCCAGGAGCACCTGAATTAGTTGAAATATCTAAACCGGCAACTTGACCAGTAAGTGTTTGGATAAGACTCGCATTTGGTCTATTGGTAATGGTTTCCGCAGAAATTCTTACCGTCGAATTAGTTGATTTTGTTTTGGAAGTTTGTCCGTAACCCGTGACTGTAACCTCGTCAAGAGCTGTAGAACTTGCAAGTGATGCATTAGCTGTGGCCCCATTTACTGTTATTTCATTGGCGCTGTAACCTACATAGCTTACAACAAGTACGTCTCCATTATCAGCAATAATGGAAAAGTTTCCATCAAAATCAGCAGAAGTTGCAGTGGAAGTACCTTTAACAACAACCGTTGCACCTGGGATTGGCTGGCCGTTTTCGTCCGATACCTTTCCAGTTACAACTTGTTGTGCTAAAGCAACTTGAAACACTGCTATTAATGCAAGTGTTAAAATTTGAATAAATTTAGTTTTCATAATTAAATTGATTATTAGCAACCCCAAATATGTTAATTAAATGTTAACTAAACAAATTTTTCTACCTTAATATAAATTAATTGCCAAAAAATAATTTTTATTTTCTGTTTTTAAGAATAACAAAATTGAAGGCAGCATATTATGAATTTTTCATTTAGTTGGAAATAAGTATCTGCTTAAAAATGATTTCCGTCTCTGTTTCTATCCCCAAAATATAGGTGCCTGCTGTCAATACGGAAACATCAACAGTTGTGCTCTTCAAAGAGAAATTGTTTCTTGTCTTACGCAACACTTCTCTTCCATTAAGGCTTAAGATTTTTAAGCTTTTAAAGGGAATGTCATTGTTTAATGCACTAACCGTAAAGTTTTCCTTAGCCGGAATAGGGGCCACCAAGAAGTTATTGACAGCTGTAAATTGATTCAGTTCTTGTTCTGACTTTGAGAAAATACCGGGCCCTGAAACAACTAAAGCTCCTTTTTGTGTGGTGTTTACGAATTCGCCATCCTGGTTAAAGCGTCTCAAATCCCCCTTATGAGATATTGTGATTTTATAGCGACCACCCAGCGACTCTGGGACCACTACTTTTTCTAAATTGTCTCTAGTGTTATCTCCTAAAACAGCCACCGCCTGCTGTGCAGTTGTGGGTAACGCCCATGGTAAATAGGTTATGGCTTCTTGCGTAATACGGAGGTCGAGGTCGTTTATAAGCGTGTTGGTAGCATAAAATGCAGCTGGCGGATCATACCAACTAAGTGTTGCCGTCAATAACTCCCCAACAGCTGTGGTTTGGAAATATAGGGTTTCTGTTTCTCCTTGGTCGAGTTCAAAGCCATGAATGGTGAGCGTTTCCTTTTCGTCTTTCTTAATAAGTAGTGCTGCTTTTTCCAAATTAACCGCGCCATAGCCTGTTTTTACATCTGGTCCCGTGATGTCTTGACCTGACCACTCGGTAATATCATCTGCCGTGTGACAAAGCAAAGCCTTCATTGCTGCACCATCCATATAGGTGTCAAATGTACTTTTGTGTAATTGCTGTAGTAAGGCCACACCACCTGCAACAGCTGGCGATGCAAAGGAAGTACCGCTGTTTGTTTGATAAAGATTAGTAGCTGTGGGTTCGCCCTCACTCCATGTAGCTACTCCTAGGTTTTCTCCAGGACCGCAAACTTCAGGTTTGATGCGAAAATCGTTTGTAGGACCTGCACTGCTAAAATCAGTTCCACCTTTATTTGTTCCATTGTCATCCATTGAGAAGCTTCCAACGGTTAATACGTTTTTAGCTGTAGTGGAACCCGTTAGTTGATCTAAACCTGTTATTTGCTGTTCGGGATATGATTCACGGCCATCGTTACCCGCAGCCAAGACGTGTAAATAAGTGGGGTAGAGGTAGGCGATTTCATCCAACAGGGCGCTCCAGTCGCTATAATCGCCAATGTATTGATTTGGAATAACCTCATTATAACTATCCACTAGAGGATACCCGTAAGAGTGGTTAGACAAAATAAAATCTGGATTTGCACGTAATTGCAATTGCTCAAAAATTTCAGACAGGTCATCCTCCCAATCGTAGCTGTATATTTTAGCTAAACCTGGCGCTATGCCGGTTATGTCGTAGTTATCTTTATGAAACAGTCCCTTGGCCACCACTATGGAAGTCACCGCAGTAGGGTGACTACTCCAAATAGCTGCCGTGTCTGCGTCTGAAATTTTAATGTTAACGCTTGGGCCAAAATAGTCGGGTCCCCCTGTGAACTCATCATGTGCGGCAAAAATATGCCCCGCATCCCACAAACCCATGTGAATACCTGCACCATCGAGGTTGTAGCCTTCGCCCCCCCCTGTTCCCACGACATCAGCTTTGATGGCTTTACGGTGTGAACGTCCGAGATAGGTTTCGTAATAAAGAGGTTTGCCGTCAGGCGTGACCCTGTTGGGTCTGATAAAATTTCCGTCTTTGTCCTTCTTAAGCCGTGGGTCTTTTACTTGAATAAGGCTATCAATGATACGGTTTTGCGCCGCCATCATGCTTTGAATACGCTCCTTTAGCGTCTGCTTTTGAACGGCCTTGTCATCTTGCGCATTTGTTTTGTTGTTTACCGTCGTAGAAGTAACACAAGAAACCATCAGTAACAAACCGATCAGCAGCAATATTTTCTTTTTCATGTGGACAAATTAACAAAAACCCCGCCAAAGTGGCGGGGGTGTTAAAGGAAAACAATTTAAAAAAATGAATTATTTGTTTTGTTCAGATTCAGAAATATGTGGATTTGCATCTATTTCTGCTTGCGGTATTTTCCATATCCAATCACTATTTAAGGAAGGCTTATCTTGTTTAAATCCATCCTGATACAAAACTTGAGAAGCACCAGAGTTTGTAAGGTCTATTGATTGATCCCAACAAATATGATCATGCCAACTAAACCCTTCACCATACAACTCGACATAGCGCTGAAACTTAATATGACTCATTAAAGTTTCTTTCGTTGTAAATACACTTGAATTATATGCGCTATCTCTTGAGCTTCCAAACTTTTGCAACACTGTCTGCGCACCTATAATGTCATCTTGCATTGCTTTTGCCTCTGCTTTAATAAGGTACATTTCAGATGACCGCATTAATATTATATCATCTGGATCAATAGTTCCGGGGTTTTTCTGTAAAAATTTTACATGCATATACGGATGCGTGTTGTGCCTTGTGGTCATTCCATATTGATATGTTACTATCAAATCCCAAAACCATTAGCAGGCTTTTATGCTACAAAAACCTCAAAAACCATCATTTTTGGCGATTTCACGCAAAAATTTAGTTACTATTTTACACAGCTTTTTTGATGTTAAGGAAACGTTAATGAAAGGGGTGTGTAGGCGCAGTGTCAAAAGGAACACCTTCACATATTTAACCCCTTAATTGTAGCTTTTCGATTCAGCTTACCCGAGTACGTACGCACAAAATCATTCAAACAAATAACTTGCTTTGGAACATGGTGTTTGTTGTCACCCATATGTTGTTGGGCAATTGCCATAATTGCTGCTTTTTCAGTAGTGGGGGCTTCAGCCAGCAGTACCAGTTTTTCGCCTAAGTTCGCATCAGGAAGTGCCGTAAAAAAGAAAGGAAATTTAATAAAGGGCGTCAAGACTTCTTCTAAGGCCTCTGGAAAAATCTTCATGCCTCCAGAATTGATTACCCAATCCCGTCTGCCCAACAGGCTGAAAGTGTCATCGCCTTCACGCCTTACCACATCTTGCGTAACAATGGGCGACAGCGGTACATAAGGTACCTCAAGCACCAAACAGTCATTTTCATCTGTGGAAATCCCAATTCCTGGCATCGCCCTGAAGGGGATAACCGCATCGCTTACAATTCGCGTTGCCACATGCGTAAGCGTTTCTGTCATGCCATAGGTCTCAATGCAGTGCTTGTATTTTTTGCTGATGCGCTTGCGGAGGTCAGTGGGTATGGGAGCACCACCAATCAATACGGTTTTAAACCGCCCCAGTACATCAAACGAAGCATTTGCCTGCAAGGGAATCAACGCGGCAAAAGTGTAGTCCTTTTCAATAGGTAGTTTGGTTTTGGGCGGTATGATGTCCAAATGTAATCCCAATACCAAGGCCCGTACCAACATCATTTTACCCGCAATATACCGTATCGGCAAGCACAGCAGTGCAGAATCGACTTCCGATAAATTAAAAAAGGCAGCCGTTCGAACTGCCGAGGCATACATGGCCGTTTTTGGCATCTGGATTTCTTTTGGTTTTCCAGTAGAGCCTGAAGTATGCAAGGCAATATGTTCATCGTCGCTAAGCCAATCCATAAGAAAATACCCCAATGCTTGCTGCTCTTCATCTGAACTGACGGCCCATTGCTGCGCAGCCAAATCCAAGGCATTGCGCTCATACGCATTTCCATTGAGTCGAAATGAAGCATGAACCAACATTAGCGAATGTAATTTGTATCCCAACTCAGGGCATTGTTGTATTGCAGTACTCCCTTGCCTGCCACCAAAGGGCTATCGATATTATTGGTAAATAATCCGCCTGTTCCCAGCCCTTGTGGCATGGAAGTATTTTGTGTTGCAGTCCATTGGGCAATGGCGTTTAGGCCTATGTTGCTTTCAAGTGCACTCGTAACCCACCAACCTATATTACGGGCTTCGGCCAGTGCTATCCACGCTTCAGCAGCCGTAAAGCCACCCAAGAGGCTTGGTTTTAAAATAATGTATTGCGGCTCAATTTCATCCAGTAATGCGGCTTTGTCAGCTGCATCCAATACGCCTATCAGCTCTTCGTCAAGAGCAATGGGTATGGGGGTTTGTCCGCACAGCTTTCTCATGGCCTCCAACTGACCGGCAGCTATGGGCTGCTCTATGCTGTGTACATCAAATTCAGAAAGCCGCTCCAGTTTTTGTAATGCTTCTTCCGGGCTAAATGCCCCGTTGGCATCCACTCTAAGGGTAACTTCTGCCGACGAATAGCGCGCTCGTATTTCAGCCAACAACCGACATTCTAAATCAAAGTCCAATGCTCCAATTTTGAGTTTGATGCAGTCGTACCCCTCTTTAATTTTGTCAAAAATCTGCTGACGCATAAAATCAATGCTTCCCATCCACACCAGTCCGTTTATGGAAATGGATTGTTCTCCATTGCTAAAAGGCGTGTCAAATAAATGAAATGGCGCATCAGCAGCAAAAGACGTTAACGCCATTTCCACACCCATCCTTATGGCTGGAAAATCGACATAGAGTGCCGTAGCATCCACGCCACTTTCTAAAACAGCGCAAACCTTTGCGAGCTGTTCCTCAAAATGGGGCACATCGTCACAGCTAAGCCCACGAAACAAACCACATTCGCCAATGCCGTATTGCGCTCCGTTGCGAATCTCAATAAAGTACGTCTCTTTTTGCCTCAGCACCCCCCGTGAAGTCCCGCTGGGCTGCTTAAAGTCTAGAACATGTTTACGGTAGCTTACGTTCATGCCAATAAAAGTTGCGTTAAAAACACTAAAATACTGCTGCCAAATGTTGTTAGCGCCAACGGCTTAAGCAGTGCGTCAAAGTCTTCGTGTGCTTTAACTTTACGTGTTGATGCCAAATGGGCCACCAAAGGAATAACTACTAGCACGGGAGTATATCCCATCCAATCCTTACAATGCTGCAACAGCCCTACGGTCAATGCTGTGATACTGCCTAGTATCAGTATGTTGTGATAGATTTTTGCTTTATGGAGCCCCAAAAGTGCGGCCACGGTTTTTTTTCCGACTGCGCTGTCATTATGCATATCTCGCATATTGTTAAGGTTCAAAACTCCAGTGCTCAACCCACCAATGGCAATGGCGAACCACCACATTGTATTGTCTAACTGTTTGGTTTGTAGGTAATACGACCCACCAACAGCCAACAGCCCAAAAAAAGCAAATACAAATACGTCACCCAAGGCATGATAGCCATAGGCTCCTTTGCCAGCCGTGTATTTATAAGCAGCTAGGATAGCAACCACGGCCAATGCTAAAAACGCCAAAACACTTTTTAGCTCGCCCACTTCAAAAGCAATGCCAATGGTGCCTGCCGCCAGTAGAAATCCAATAACCGCAGTACTCACGATGCCCCTAAAAAGGGTTTTTGCCGACAATAAATTCTGTTGCAAAACACGTTTGGGTCCTATGCGTTCGTGGTTATCGGTTCCTTTTAGGCCGTCGCCGTAGTCGTTGGCAAAATTGGACAGGATTTGAAACACAACAGCTGTAAGCAGCGTACCCCCAAAAACGTAAGGGCAAAACGCATCGTTTCCGATGGCTAATGCATTGCCCACCACAATCCCCGCTACCGACAAGGGCAACGTGCGCAGTCGTGCTGCAGCTACCCAAACCATAAACAAGGATTTTTTTGACACTATGGAAACTTAGGATATTGTTTAAAGTTAGGTTTGCGCTTTTCTAAAAAGGCGTTTTTACCCTCTTGTGCTTCGTCCATCAAGTAGTACATGAGCGTCGCATCGCCTGCAAGTTGCATCAGGCCGTGCTGCCCGTCTAACTCAGCATTCATACAGCGTTTAATCATACGCAATGCCAGCGGGCTGCGCTGCTGCATGATTTTGCACCAATCCACTACGGTGTCTTCCAATTTATCTAATGGAACCACCTTGTTTACCATACCCATGTCTAGTGCTTCTTGCGCGGAGTATTGCTGGCATAAAAACCAAATTTCACGTGCCTTTTTCTGGCCTACGTGGCGCGCCAAATAGGATGATCCAAAGCCGCCATCAAAGCTGCCTACCTTGGGGCCCGTTTGCCCAAAAATGGCATTTTCACTTGCAATGGTTAGATCGCAAACCACATGCAGCACATGACCGCCCCCAATCGCATAGCCATTTACCATGGCAATAACGGGCTTGGGAATCTCGCGAATTTTTTTGTGTAAGTCCAAGACATTCAAACGTGGAACACCATCTTCACCTACATAGCCACCAACGCCCTTTACGTTTTGATCGCCGCCACTGCAAAATGCCTTCTCTCCAGCCCCTGTAAACACCACCACATCAATGTCCTCACGTTCGCGGCATATATCCATAGCTTCCAACATTTGGTTGTTGGTCTCGGGTCTAAATGCGTTGTAAACGCTTTCTCTGTCAATGG
>MDSV01217221.1_pt1 | contig 19144 bp, 4 predicted proteins | sample 810851 | NCBI WGS metagenome assembly MDSV01 (sample SAMN05326640, study PRJNA326480) | marine metagenome | isolation source: seawater | place: Atlantic Ocean: North East | collected 2012 | reverse complement strand
GAGAATGGTCATGATCGTGATGGATTAGGTTCAGAAGAGAATTATTTTTGGAAAACCGCAAAAGAAAGGGCAATAGATATGAATGTTGGAGCAGGAAATACCGCAAATTTACAAGAAGGAGTAGTAAATATCAATACTGAACCAGAGCTTGGATAATTTTTGTTAAAAAAACGGTATAAATAAATATAAAACTTGGTTTATGGCATATAAAAGGGTTTCAAGATCGTTTAAAGACATAAGTTTATCGTTTTCACCCCATCCAGTTACAAAAGATTTACCAATTCTCAAGAATGAGAGTGCGATTCGTCGATCTGTGCGTAACATTGTCGAAACCATACCGACTGAAAAATTTTTCAATCCAAATTTTGGATCAGATGTATACAAAAGTCTCTTTGAATTTGTAGATTTTGGTACTGCCAACATCATTCAAGAACAAATTAAGACTTCAGTTAACAATTTTGAACCAAGAGTTGAAAATGTAAATATTGAAGTCAATCCATCACCAGATGAGAATGAATTTGATATCACTGTTATATACGATATAGTCGGTCAAGAGTTCCCAACTCAAGAATATTCATTTATATTAGAGGCAACAAGGTAATATGCCTTTCTCAAATTTCACAAATCTTGATTTCGATCAGATAAAAACATCAATTAAAGACTATCTTCGTGCAAATTCCAATTTTACGGACTTTGACTTCGATGGTTCGAACTTTTCTGTCTTAATTGACACGTTAGCATACAATACTTACATCACTGCATTCAACTCAAACATGGTTGTGAATGAATCTTTTCTAGATTCTGCCACTTTGAGAGAAAATGTAGTGTCATTGGCTTCAAATATTGGGTATACACCACGGTCTAAAACAGCAGCAAATGCACAAGTAACCATTAACCTTACAATTAGTGATGATACCCCTACAGTGACCTTAGAACCAGGCATAGTGTGCACTGGAGACGTTGATAATGAGACATATACATTCGCAATTACTCAACCAATTACAACTTTAACTGAAGTTGATCCATCTGACTCAAGTCAAAGAATTGCAAAATTTGAAAATATTAGTGTTTTTCAAGGAAATTACCTAGAAACCACATTTACTTACGATGGTTCTCTTGATCAGAGGTTTATTTTAGAAAATTCTTCGATTGATACCTCTAAAATAGTTGTAAATGTAAAAGATTCATCTTCAAGTGGTAAGGGAACAGAGTATACACTTGTAAATGACATCATAAGTGTAGATTCAAATTCAAAAATTTTCCTAATTAAGGAAGTTCAAGATGAAAAATATGAATTAAAGTTTGGAGATGGATATTTTGGTAAAAAATTAGGTAATTCTTCAGGTGAAGATGGTAATGAGATCAATGTTAGATACATTACAACTGATGGAGTCGAAGGAAATGGTGCTCAATCATTCACTTTCTCAGGAAGAGCAACAAAACCTAATGATATTAATGCGAATATCTTAAGTTCTACTGTATCAACTATTTTAAAGTCTCAAAATGGTGCAGATATTGAAACATTAGATTCTGTCAAGTATTATTCCCCACTCATATACTCATCACAGAATCGTGCAGTTACTGCAAGAGACTATGAGGCAATAATTAAGAAAATTTATCCAAATACTGAGTCAGTTTCTGTAATTGGGGGAGAGGAACTTGATCCACCCGAATTTGGAACGGTTGCAATTAGTATAAAACCAAAAAATGGTAATTTAGTGTCCGATTTTTCTAAAAATCAAATTTTATCAAAGTTAAAACAGTATTCAATATCAGGAATTAATCAAAAAATCATAGATTTGAAGATGTTGTTCATCGAACTTGATTCAAACATTTATTATAATGATTCCCTCATTTCAACTGCGGATGAATTAAAGACAAATGTTATAACATCATTAACAGAGTATTCAAAATCAATAAATTTGAATAAATTTGGAGGAAGATTAAAGTATAGTAAACTTCTTAACGTCATTGATAACACAAATCAAGCAATTACTTCAAATATTACCAAAATTAGAATGAGAAGAAATTTGCAGGTATCATTAAATCAATTTACTCAATATGAATTGTGTTTTGGTAATAGATTTTATCTAGATCCAAATGGATTTAACATAAAATCAACTGGTTTTACTATTTTAGGAAAATCAGGAACATTATACCTATCAGATGTTCCAAATTCTGATCTTAGAACAGGTGTTTTAAGAATAATTAAGATATTAACTGATGGATCAATTCAAAATGTTATATCATCAGCAGGATCGATAGATTATCTTAAAGGTGAAGTTAACCTTTCAACGATTAATATCTCATCTACTGAAAAACCTAATGATATTATTGAAATTCAAGCTTTTCCAGAATCGAATGATGTTGTTGGATTAAAGGATTTGTATGTGTCATTAGACATTTCAAATAGCTCTATAAATATGGTTAGGGATGTCATATCTTCTGGTGATGAAGTTTCTGGAGTTCAATTTACTAGAGATTTTTATTCATCAAGTTATCCAAATGGTCAAATAACTAGAACATGATACAAACAGGGATTATAAGTAAAGTAAAAATACAAGATGTCTTATCAAATCAACTTCCCAATTATATTCGGGATGAGAGTCCAAAGACCCTTGAATTTTTACAACAATATTATATTTCTCAAGAGTATCAAGGTGGTGTAACAGATATATCAGATAATTTAAGTAAATATCTAGATTTTAATTCTTTAACTCCAGAAGTTGTAGTTGATAGTTCTACTACGGTTGGTGTTACAACAGTTGGTGATGAAACAATCAATGTTACTAGTACAAAAGGATTCCCAAATACTTACGGACTTCTAAAAATTGATGATGAAATAATAACCTATACAGGTATAGGAACTAATTCTTTTACTGGATGTATTCGTGGATTTAGTGGTATTACTAGTTATCATTCAGATACAAATAAAGAAGATTTAGTATTCAACTCCTCTTCTACAGCAGAACATGAAGGATCATCTACAGTCCAAAACTTAAGTTCTTTATTTTTAAAAGAATTTTATAAAAAATTTAAAAAAACTTTTCTACCAGGATTGGAAGGAACTAATTTTCAGTCTGAACTTGATGTTGGAACATTTATTGGTGAAGCAAGATCTCTATATCAAACTAAGGGAACGGAAGAATCATTTAGAATTTTATTTAATGTTTTATATGGTATAGAACCTAAAGTAATAAATTTAGAAGAAAGATTAATAAAACCATCATTTGCAAATTATGTTAGAAGAAGAATTTGTGTTGGTGAACTGATAGGAGGTAATCCTATAAATCTTAGAGGACAAAACTTGTTAAAAGGATTAACAGGACAAACTCTGTTTAGAAGTGATTTAGATTCAAATATTAATGCATCAGTATCAGAAATTGAACCTTTTCAAAGAGTTGACTCTGGACTGAGTGGAATAACAACTTACTATAAAATTGCATTATTTGTCGGATATGATGAAAGTTCTGACGTGGGGAGTGATTTTGTAATTGTTCCCAACTCCAAATCTATAGAAAATGTATCAGCAGGGGCTAGTGTCATAACTGTTGACTCTACAGTTGGATTTGGAACTACAGGAATAATTATATCTGGTAATAATACAATTACATATACTGGTAAAACGGTTAACCAATTTCTAGGTTGCACTGCAACTAGTACAGACTCATTTAATAATCCAATAACAGCAATTGAAAATGTCAGATCTAATGTAACTTACTTTGGATTTGAGGATGGTGACTCAGGTAGAAGGGTGGAGCTTAGACTTACTGGTGTATTATCAGACTTTGAACAAACTGAAAAAGTGGATGTAGAAGAGGGTGAAATAATATCAGTTAAAGGAATTGGTGATAAAGTAGAAAATCCTATCAATGGAGTTGATAAAACTTATAAGGAAATATTTGCAAATTCGTGGATTTATAATACTTCTTCGTCATATTTTGTAGATGGACAAGATGAATCTGATTTTATATTACCAAGTGTGTCTGACAGATCTAGTTTAAAAATTGGAGATTCGGTACAAATTGTTGATCGTGATAGTAATGTTATTATTTTTGATAATGCAGTTGTAAAACAGCTTGAAGATGAATTTGTTAATGGAATAGAAAGAACTAGACTTACTTTAACTAATGATGCTGATTTTACTTTTGATAGTAGTAGAAATTATAAAATAAGGAAAAAATTAAATAAGGCAAAAAGTTCTGGAACACCATTAGAATTTGGAAATGATATTTTAGTTTCAGATGTTCAAAATGTATACTTTAAAGATAATGAGTCATATGTTACATCCAACTCACTTCCATCTAATCTTTTTTCTGTAGATGATGTATCTTCTAATTTTTCAAAAGAAATTAATATAAGTATCAATGATAAATCTTTTGATTTATCAAAAGTAAGTGGTGATCCTCCAGTTCCAGTTCAACCAGATGGAGCTATACTTAGTGGTGCAAGTGATGATAAAACTGATTTTTCTATCATAGAATTTGCTGCTAACCATCAATTTAAAACAGGAGACAAAATATTTTACAGCACCACAGGAGGAGATACTCTTGTTGGATTGAATACAGGATCTTATTATGTTAAAAAAATTAATGATAGTAGTGTCGAACTTTATGGATCAGTGGGAAGTATTGATGATGGTAAAAAATTAAAGTTTACTAAAAGTTCAAATGATGGAATTCACAATATTACGTTATTTTCTCAAAGATCTTCAATAATTGGTGCACAAAAATTAATCAAAAAATTCACCTTAGAGCAAAACACTTCTGATGGTGGTGATAATTCAACACCGATAGGTGAAACTGGAATGTTAATCAATGGTGTTGAAATTTCCAATTATAAATCAAATGAAAAGGTATTTTTCGGACCATTAACAAAGGTTGATGTATTAAATGGTGGTAGTAATTTTGATGCTATAAATTTACCTAAAATATCAGTATCAACAGGAATTGGAACTACTGCCTTAGTGCAACCTGTTGTTAGAGGAAAAGTTAAAGATGTATTTGTAGACCCACAAACTTTTGATATTGATAAAGTTATTTCAATAGGTGTAACTGGTGGAAATGGTAGTGGATGTGTTTTAGAACCAATTATATCTACAAGATTTAGAGAGGAACTTTTTGATGCTAGACCATCAACTAATTTGGGTGGTTTAACTACTTCCACTGGATCTGGAATTGGAATAATTTTCTTTGATTCTGATCATAATTTTGTTCAAGGTGAGCCAATAATATATGATTCTGGAGTTAATAGTCCAATTAAAATTGGATCTGGATCTAGCACATTAGTTAATAATGCAACATATTTTCCAGAAGTTATTAATTTTAGAAATATTAGATTATATGAAACTCTTGATAATTTGTCAGCAGGAATTGGAACTGTAAGTTTTGCGAATAGTGCTGAAACAGCACAAGGAACACATTCCTTTAAAGTAGGATTAAGAAAAACATTAACCGATGTAAAAATAATTGATGAGGGTGATGGATATACAAATAGAAAATTAATTGTAAAAACTTCAGGTATATCAACATCTTTTGACAAAATAAATTTTGTTAATCATGGATTTAGTAGTGGAGACTTAGTAGAGTATGCACATGAAGGAAATACTATATCTGGATTAAATATTGGTAAAAAATATTATATTCTTAAAGTAGATAGTAATTCATTCAGATTAGCAGATGCTGGATTTGATGGAAAGACAACTTCTAATTTTGATAGAGGTAATTTTGTTACATTAAATTCTATTGGATCTGGAAATCAAATATTTAAATATCCTGATATAAAAGCTTTTGTAGAATTTAGCACTGTTGGAATTACGTCTTCCATAGTTGATGGTGTGCCTATAAACATTGAACTTACACCAAAAGTTAGAGGAAGTATAATACAATCATATCTTTATGAATCAGGCACAGGATATGGATCATTCACAATTAATAATCATAAAAAACCAATTATATCCTTAAAAAATGGTAAAAATGCTGTTCTAAAACCTGTTATCGTAAATGGTAAAATAACTGATGTAAATATTGATTTTGGAGGTCAAGAATATTATTCATTACCTGATCTTGAAGTTGTAGATGCCACAGGTGCTGGTGCAGGTGCTAAGTTGAGACCTGTTATCGGAATTAATACAAATACGAATGATTCTGTTATTACTGATGTTATTATTGTTAATGCTGGTATTGGATATTCTACTGATACAGGAATTAATGTAAAAACAGCAGGTCAGAATGCATTTTTTGATTCTGAGGTTAGATCACTCACTTTAAACAATCACGATAAGGATCAAGCAAAAGAATACCAACAATTAAGAGATTCAACTAGAAACAAATTAAAGTATTCAGTGACGGGATATAGCACTAGTCTATTTGGAGATTATGCAGGAAGTTCGGATAAACTCAGTAATATTATTGGTTGGGCTTATGATGGCAATCCAATATATGGTCCTTTTGGAACAAACAATCCAGAAAATACAACTAAACCTTATGTTAAGTTAAAATCAGGATATATTTTAGATGTATCAAATATAGAAAACAGACCAGATACAACTGTATTTGATGAAGGAGACTTTCTTGAGGATTATAAATTTGATAATTCACAATCTGATTTGGATATACACAATGGTAGATTCGAAAAAACTAATGAATTTCCAAATGGTGTTTATGCTTATCATGCGACAGTGGATGATGAAAATAAACCAACATTCCCATATTTTATAGGTAATAATTTTAGATCTAAATTAATTGAAGATAATTTTATAGATAACGATCAAACAACCTTTGATTTTAATCTAAATGGTTTATTGAGAAATACTTTTCCATATAAAGTATCAGATGAATTTGCAAATAATGATTTTTTAGTTGAATCAAATGAAAATGAAAATCAAAAAATATCAATCGAATCACTATCATCTGGATCAGTTACTGATTTCGATATTGTTGAAGGTGGACAAAACTATAAAGTTGGTGAACCTTTAATATTTGATCAGGATAACGGTGGAAAATTTGAATCTATTATTTCTGATATTGAAGGAAAAACTATTAATAAAATTGAAACAGAAATTACGGAAATAAACAATTCTGTTCTTTTATGGTCAGATGAAAAAATAGTTGTTACTACTCCAGAAAGTCATAATTTTGAAACTGGTGATTTTGTTAAAATATCAGGTTTGTCAACAGATATTTCTGTGTTGAATAATTCATTCGCAGTTGGTGTAACAACTTTTACTACCAATACAATTTCTACAATTACTGGATCTCCACTGGCAGGTTTATCAACTGAGATATTTGTTACTAATATACCATTATCAGTATCAATTGGAAGTAGTATTGGAATAGGAACAGAAACTCTAAAAATTCTTAACATTTACGGAAACGTAAAGATGCTTACTGTTGAGAGAGATTCCGACAGTTCTCACGGAACTACTCATCCTGCAGGATCTGTTGTTAACTATTTGCCAGATAAATTTACAATCTCTAAGAGTATTCCCTTCTTTGAGTCAAATATTAATAGAAAGGTATTTTTTAATCCATTAGAAACTGTTGGTGTAGGAACTGCAGATGGAGAAGATTTAGTAAGGACATTTGATTTTGGTGGTAAAGAAGTAACAAGAAACCTTCCAATAAAACAAATTTTTATTAACAATCATCCATTTCAAACAAATCAAAAACTTAAATTTTCTACTCCCACAGGAATTGTTAATGAACGTTTACTGGTAAGTGCAGATAATGGAGCAAGTAGTTTTACCTTACCAGAAACTGTGTTTGCTGTAAGTAAAGATATTAATCACATCGGCATCAAGACTCAAATCAATACCCCAGAAGTTTTCATTGTAGATATATCAAACGTAACATCAAATGTTGGAGAGGTTCTACGTGGTAAATATAAATTCGAAACTGTTTTCAGTGAAGTTACATCAAAGGTAGAACATATTAAATCAAGTATTACTACGAAGGTATCTCATAATTTATCTACTGGTGATAAAATATCTTTGAAAGTTCAACCAAATTTATCTGTAGGTATTGGAACATCAACCGATGTAAGAGTTATCAGAGATACTGTATCAGGTAATATTTTAATTAACCCTATAGGATTTAACTCTACAGGTATTAACACTACTTCCGATTCAATTAATGTTATTAAACATGGATTAAAAACAGGTGATAAAGTAAAATACTCATCCAATCTCACACCAGAGGGATTAGAAAATAAGAACTATTTTGTATACAAAGTTGATGATAACAACCTTAAATTATCTGAAACTAGCATTGACGCTGGAAAATCAATACCTAGTTTTGTAGGTATTGCATCAACTGGTGGTAGTTCTCAAACTATATCACTTATTAATCCTAGTTTTACATCGATTAGGAATAATAATTTAGTTTTCAATCTTTCAGATTCTTCATTAAACGGATATAAATTTAAAGTATATCATGATAACGAATTTAAAAATAATTTTGTATCTGATGGTGAATCTTCAATTTTCAGTATTTCAACATCAGGTTCACCAGGATCATCTGGGGCTAAATTAACCATTGGATATGGAACTAGTATTCCAAATGTTTTATTTTATAATTTAGAAAAAGCAGGATATATTAGCACAGTTGATACTGATGTTACAAATTATTCAAAAATATCTTTCTTAGACAGTGTTTATAATGATGATTATAATGTAAAGGTAACAGGATTATCTACATTTACCTTTTTTGTAAAAGATATACCAGAAAAAATATCTTATGCGACTACGGAAACAAGTTCATTAAGTTATACCACTAACTCTAAAAATACAGAAGGATCAATAAGTAAAGTAAAAATTAATTCTAGTGGATATAACTATAAAAAATTACCTAATTTTATAGGTATTGGTGGCACCACTCAAGGAACAGGTGCTGTCATAGTTGCAAAATCTGATACTATTGGAAATATTGAAAAAGTTAGAATTATAAATGAGGGTTTTGAATATTCTTCAGATAAAACTTTAGAACCAGAAAGTCTTATTGCTTCAGATGTAAACATAGTAAATACAAGCACTTTAGGTATCGTTAGTGTAACTGATGGAGGATCAAATTACATTTCTAAACCTGATATCATAGTTATTAATGATAATACTGGTGAACAAGTAAAAAGTGGATTTTTAGAAGTCGTTATGTTAGAAAATAGTATTCTATCAGTAAACGTAGATGAAGTGCCAAAAGGTTTACCATCTTCTGGTGTAGTCTTAAGAACAATTAACAATACTAATGGTATTAATATTACAAATGTGACTTCAAATGCTGGATCTTCATATACATGTAGAATACCTACTCCACCTCTTGGATTCCCAGTAAATCCCTTCAAGGCAAATGACAGAGTTTTTGTAGAAGGTATAGTTGGAGTGGGAACGACTGGCACTGTAAATCCAAATACAGAGTCTGGATTTAATTCAAGTGATTATGGATTTAAATTACTTAAAGTTTCTAAGTATGATGAAAACGTGGTGGATGGTCAAGATGAAGTTACAATTGATTTATCAGAATTTTCAACTGAAAGTAATCCCGTTAAAACTGGTATAGCACAAACGGTTCCAACAACCTTTACAAATCTTATCAATGCATTGGATTATCCTACTTTCTTTTTAACTCAAGAGCAATCTGATTTTGTAAAAGGTGAGAGAGTAAATGTTGTTAGAAATGGTTTTGATATAATTGGTAATTTCGAAATTGTAAGAGTAACCATAGGAAAATTAAAAATATTAAACGCTGAGAAGTTAAAGGTGGGTGATATTCTCACAGGTCAAGTTTCGGGAGTTCAATGTGAAGTATCAAAAATTACTAAAAACACTGGTAGATTAAAAATAGATTTCTCTATACTAAAAAATCTTGGATGGAATGATAGTATAGGTAAATTGAATGAAGACTTTCAAGTAATACCTGATAATGATTATTATCAGAATATGTCTTATTCAATTCAAAGTCCAATTGAATGGGATACTCTAAAAACTCCTGTTAATAATATTTTACATACTAGTGGTATGAAAAATTTTGCTGATACTGGTATAATTTCATCCACATCTGCTACAGTTGGTGTAACTAGTGGTCTTAGTATCATAAGGGATTTATTTGCTGAAAAACGAGTTGATGAGATAAAAAATATAGACTTAGTTGTTGACACTGATGTTTCAGGTGATACTGGTAGATTTATACTGTTTAATGATATAAGATTGTCAGACTACATCGAATGTAAAACAAATGATGTTCTTATTATGGATGATATTAGTAATGAATTTACTAATCTTCAAGGTAATCCCGATAACTTCTTAGATTTGTTTCAATTTCCAACTTCTAGTCAAACAGAATTATTTAATAACCTTTTAATAGTAACCAAAAGTAATACTGCATTGTTTAATAAAATAGAAATATCAGATCTAATATTATTAGGTGATGGTAATGATAATTTCTTAATACAAAAATCTAATTTAAATAATGCAGGAGTTGATTTACAGAATGACGAAACTGATAATTTTGTTGGATATAGTTTAAATGAAAATACTTCAACTGAGATAACTAAATTAAGATTTACACCTAGCACAAGTCCTGATCCAACAAATAATGTAGATTATGATTTAAAAATAGCATCCTCACAATTTAACACTACTTCTGTAGGTGTTGGAACTTCTTCTATAGGACCAATTAATCTTACTTCTAGAATTCAAGTCTGTCCTGCTGGAATAACCACTACCATTGCTACTTTCCCAGTGAGTAATTTTGAATCCGTGTATGCAATGATACATGTAGTGGATAATATTGAAGTTGAAAGTAATCTGGTAGAAACGTTCATATCCCATTCAAGCACTGATACTTTCCTATCAGAAAAATATGTATCTTCTGATAATACTCCTTTATCATTAAATCAATTGGGAATTATTACTTCATCAGTATCTGGTGGTAATTTCATTTTAAGTTATGAAAATAATGGTTCAACAGGATTAAAGTTAAAATCAAAAATAATTGGTATAGGAACTACTGGTGTCGCAGACGGAACATATAGATTTAAATCAATTAATCAAGAGGATGAATCAGAAAGAACAGTATTGTATTCTGGAGTATCAACTAGCAACATTGGTGTTTCAACATTAACCACATTAAACAATGCACTGTTTAATGCCGTAAAATCTAATGTTGAGGTAAGTATAGGTTCATCTAAAGCAATTCATGAGGTATTATTCTTACATGATGGAGTGAATGCATATGCACAACAATCTGGATCATTATCAGTTACAAAGGATAAAACATCAGAATATGATTCATCATCTGGTTTAGGAACTTTTGGTGCTAAGTTATCTGGAAGTAATTTCTTAATTGAGTTTTTCCCTGATAATGTAGTTGGAGTAACAACAGTAGTTTCATTGAATCAGTGTTTCTACACAAAAATGGATACCGTAAATGTTCCAGAAGATCTAACTTATGGTGTTGTAAGTGAAAGTAATTCTGTTGTTTTATATAATTCTATAAGTGGTGATAGAATAAAAAGAACACAGTTTACACCTAAAACTAACTCTGTATCAATATTTGGTAAGTCTTTTGATCCTTCTCAATCCTCAGTGTTAAATCAGGGAACTGGTAAATTTACCATACCAAATCATTTTTTCAGAAATAATGAAGAATTAGTTTATGAACCAAAATCAACTTTTGTAGGAGTTGGATCTACTGCACTTCAATACAAATTAACTGGAGTTGGTATTCATACCTTACCTTCAAAAGTATTTGTGGTAAATTCTCAAAATGATTCTTTCTTTATATCAACCACAAAGGCAGGAACAGCTGTTACTTTCATGAGTCCTGGTGAAGGTAATGCTCATGAGTTTAGTATGGCACAATCAAATGAAAAAGCTTTAATCGTAATTGATGATGTAGCACAATATCCACTGATAAGAACTGATGTGACACATGAATTGAATAGTAATGTAGGATCTCAGATTGGAGCAGCTACAACTATAATTCATTTAAGTGGAATATCTACAATTTCCGTATCTGATATTCTAAAGGTAGATGATGAACTCATGGAAGTTGTTAGAGTTGGTTTTGCTACCACAGGTGGAGGTACTGTTGGATCATCAGGAACATTTAAGTCTGTTCAAGTCAACAGATCTTTTGTTGGAACATCTCCGACAACACACGCAGATGGAACAACAGTTTCTAGATTTAGAGGATCATATAATATTGTAGGTAAAGACTTATTCTTTACTAAACCCCCAAGAGGTGACATAACTAAAAGTAAGAATATAAATGATTTAGATATTGCAACTTCTAAATTTTCTGGAAGGGTATATCTTAGAAATAATTATGAATCAAATGCCATATATGATGATGTATCGGATCAGTTTACAGGAGTTACATCAAGTTTTACTTTGAAGGTTGGTGGTGCAAATACAATTGGAATTGGATCAACTGGTGGATCAGGTATATTGTTTATAAATGGAATATTCCAATCACCATCTACTGAACTCAATCCTAATAAAAACTTTAAATTGATTGAAAGTGGTAGTGGTGCAACTGGGGTAACGACTGTTATATTTACAGGAATTACATCTAATGATGGATCTGTATTTACCTCAAATAATATTAATACTAACGAATTACCAAGAGGTGGTGTTCCTATATCAATAGGAAATACTGTGAATGGATTGGGATATGCTCCTTTGGTTCCTGCTGTAGTTAAACCACTAGTGAATGTAGGTGGATCAATAACAGACATTGTTGGAGTTGCATTTAGTGGATCTGATTTGATAGTTGAAAATGCAGTTTATAATAAATCTACTGGAATAATGTCAATCAGAACAAAGAATGAGCATAAATTTAAAAATTCAAATGATTTTGTGTTGATTGATAATATAGGTTTCAGTCCCGTTCTAACACTTAAAAAATCTGAATTCCAAATAGTATCTGTTGGTGCCACAAATATTTTTGGTATTAGTGTTGGAAAAACTGATACAACATTTAATTACACTGGTTCAGGCACAACTGCTGGTGACGCATATCCATTCTTCCCCAAATTAACATTTGGATCTGGATATAATAACATAGTCTCAATTGGAGTTACTGTTCAAGATCTTGGATATGAACATCGTTTCATATCTGCAAATACAAATGCAATATCCATAACATCAGCAGGTAATTTGACACCTACAAATGCTTCATATGATCCTGTAACAGGAATATTAATATTCACATCTCCAAATCATGGTTTAACAAATTCCAATACTATTACAATTACAGATGCAAGTATATTATTCTCATGTTCAAGGGATAATTTTGAAACTGTTCATCCATATCCAAGATCAACTGATCCATCTTCAGGTGAAACATTAGCAGTCACAAAAATAGATGATAATACATTTAGTGTTAATGTTGGAGTTAATGTTGGAACTGGAGGAACAGTTACTGCGTCAGTGGGTGTTGGTGGAACATTAGCATTTACAATCGTAGGTGGTGGAGGAACCAATTACCAAGATCCACAAATATTTGTTTCTGAACCATCATACTCTAATTTACAAGTTAGAGGTATTTCAAGACGTGGATTAGGTATCACAACTATTACTGGCACTGATCTAAGAGTCAATCCAATAGTAAAACCAGTAACAGGTATAGGATCAACTTTATTTGAAGTATCTGAATATGAAATAGTTAATAAGGGATTCGCATTCCAAGAAGGTGATGTTATAGAACCAGTCGGATTGGTTACTGAGAGGGGATTAAATAATCTTCTCGAAAGATCTACCTTAACTGTCGAAAAAACATATAATGATGCTTTTGCTTTATGGCAATTTGGTGATTTTGATTATATTGATTCAATTAAAGATCTTCAAGATGGGCAGAAAACTAATTTCTCATTATTTGTTAATAGACAATTAGTAAGTGTAGAATTAAATCAATCATTACAATCAAGTGTTAAAATTGAAGATGTATTCTTAGTTATTGTAAATGGTGTGATTCAAGAACCCCAATCAAATTATACTATTGTTGGTGGTAATCTTATAAGTTTTGCAGAACCATTATTAGGGGAGGATGATGTTACCATATTGTTCTACAAAGGAACCTCTGGTGAAGATTCCATAGTGAACCTTGCACAAACTTTAACTATTGAACCTGGTGATGAAGTTCAAGTATCTGGAATTGGAACTATTAAAAATCAGGAAAAAAGAACAGTAATAAATTTGAATACATCTCAAAAATTAGAAACAAACATTTATCTTGGAAGGGGTGTAAATGAAGATGTTTTCCGTCCTTTATCTTTAATTAAACAAAAAGAAGATAAAGTAATCAATAAAGTCTTAGTTTCTAAAAAACGAAGGAGTCTTGAACCAAGAATTACACCTACAGCAAAAGTAATTAGTAATTTATCAATTTCTGATACCACATTATTCGTTGATAGCACAGACATATTTAATTATGAAGGTGATAGTGATCCATCATTCGCATTCTCACTTTCTAAGAGAAATCAAATTGATTTTACAACAGCCAAAGCAACTGCTAATGTTTCTACAGCAGGAACTGTAACAGGATTCACTACTTCTAATTTTGGTTCTGGTTATACGATTGCACCTACTGTCAAAATATCAGCACCACCAGAAACCATACGAGCTAACTTGGGTAAGATAGATGCTGGAAATCCAATTGTTGGAGTTGGGAGCACTGCAACAGCTACCGCAACCATTAGTGCTGGAGGTACCATTACATCTATTGTTCCAAATAATGCAGGTTTGGGATATACTATAGCACCTCAAGTTTTAATATCAAGTCCATTTACATATTCTAACACTTTTGAAGATGTAACAACTGCAAGTGGAACTGTTTTAGGTATACAAACGAATACTGGAAAGATTAGTGGTATTGGAACAACAACCTTATCAGGTAAATTAGGTCTTAAATTTGATATTAGAGGTGATAACACTTCCACATTTGATCCAATCTCTATTGGAAATCCAATTTACATCTTTGATACTCGTTGTGGATCTGGTCTTACTTCAATTAATACTAGTGGTGTTAATTCTGACACTGTGGGACTTGGTGTTTCATTTGTTGATAACATTTATATTGTGGCAGGTAATCCTCACGTAGTGTCATCAGGAGTTGGAATTATTACATGTTTAATTCACTCAGGAACTGCTACTGCAGGTTTAACTAGCACTGGTAGTGCAACAAGTCCAGTTGGTAAATACTCAGTTGGTAAAATATCTGGTTTTGTAAGGGGATCTAATCCCATATCAATTGGAGTGACTGGTAATACTGTTGGAGTAACGACAGGAGTTGGTATATCAACATTCCCAACAATTAAGAGAATAGGTGGAGCAGAAACATTCGATCAAACTGGTTCTTTACAACCTGAATGATGTATAAATGAATGTAACTAAAAAATGTTGTATAAATATCTAAAAAACTATTAATATGCCCGCCGTAGTAACAGATCAATTTAGAATAGCAAACGCAGGTAATTTTGTAGACTCTGTATTAGATTCTAATAATTCTTATTATGTATTTTTAGGACTACCAAATCCAAACGCAACAGGTTTTGGTAGAACAGACACTTGGAATACTAATACTCCAAGTCCTATTGACAATCAAGAATACTTATCTCATTATAGAAATACTTCATTATTCGGTAAAAAAATAACTGCTGCAAATCTTAGAAGAGTTGTAAAAAAACATTCATGGGTTGCTAATCAGTCATATGATATGTATCGACATGATTATCGACCAGTTGATAATGAAGCACCTACTTCAAAAAGTGGAAGTTTATATAAAACCAATTACTATGTTATAACTTCTGAATTTAAAGTTTATATTTGTTTAGATAATGGTAGTTTAGGTGAACCAGGCACAGCAGATGCCAAAGCTGTTGAATCTTTAGATGAACCAACATTTACTGATTTAGAACCAGCAGCTGCTGGAACACAGGATCCTTACATATGGAAATATCTATTTACAGTTAGTCCTAGTGATGTTGTAAAGTTTGATTCTATTGAGTATATCATTTTACCGAATGATTGGTCAACCTCAACAGATCCTCAAATACAATCAGTAAGAGAATCGGGAGACTCTGATATTAATAAAAACCAAATAAAGACGGTTTATATTAAAAATCAAGGTAATAACTATACTGATGGATCATATTCATGTAACATTCTTGGAGACGGAACTGGTGCGAGAGCATTAGTCACTGTTGATGGTAATATAATTACAAATGTTATAGTTACTGCTGGTGGATTCGGTTATACTTTCGCAATGGTTGATTTATCTAGTGTGAGTTTTAATGGAATTGAAAGTGAACGTGCCAATTTAATACCAATTATTCCTCCATCCAAGGGTCATGGATTTGATATCTACAATGAACTTGGTGCTGATAAGGTTTTAGTTTATTCTCGTTTTGATGATTCCACAAAAGATTTTCCAACTGATACTCATTTTGGTCAAGTCGGTATAATTAAAAATCCAGAACAACCTACATCAGGCATCTTAACAACATCTCAGTTTTCATCTTTATCATCTATAAAATTAACTTCTGCGATTAGTCCTAGTGGTGTTACTTTTGATCAATTAGTTGGTTTAGGTATTACTCAAAAAATGTTATCTAGTGATACTATTGCATCAGGAACAATTGCATCTTATGATCAAGATACATTTGTTCTAAAATATATTCAAGATAGATCTTTGAATTTAAATCAGAGCACTAATGATACCACTGATTATGCGAATATGGATGCTACAGCAAGTCAATTGTCTTTTGAATCTAGTGGAAATCAAATTTTTTGTAAATCGGGTGGTAATCTTGTATTTTCAGGATCGGTAGATGAAGATTTTCAAGGTATAACTACAACTGTTGGTAATAAAAATATCAACTTAGGTGTTGAATTTAAAAATGGTCTGGCTGATCCTGAAATAAATAAAAAGACTGGTGATATAATTTACATTGACAACCGAAAAGAAGTCACTAGAAATGTAAGACAAAAAGAAGACGTTAAAATCATTCTGGAATTCTAAAAAAAATGGCACAAAAAATTAATTTAAATGCAAGTCCATACTATGATGACTTTGAAAGTGATAAAGACTTTTATAAGGTATTGTATAAGCCTGGATTTCCAGTTCAAGCAAGAGAGTTAACACAACTACAATCAATATTACAAAATCAAGTTGAAAATTTTGGAGATCATATCTTCAAAGAAGGTTCAATGGTAATACCTGGTGGAGTTGGATTTGATACACAATTCAGTGCTGTAAAGTTAAATATTACTAATTTTAGTATTGATATATCAGTTTACATTAATAATTTTTTAGGAAAGAGAATTAAAGGTGGCGAATCTGGAATTGAAGCTATTGTTAAATTTATTGCACTCCCAGATAATATTAATGTTAATGATGTTACATTATATGTAAATTATTTGAGTGCTGATAAAAATTCAGAATTTAGCAGTTTCACTGATGGTGAAAGTTTAAGTTGTAATGAAAATGTAGTATATGGAAATTCCACAATCAATGCCAATACTCCTTTTGCATCTTTAATTTCTACAGATGCGACTGCAGTAGGTTCTGCTGCTTTTATTTCACAAGGAATATATTTTGTAAGAGGGTTTTTTGTAAATGTTTCAGATCAAACTATAATATTAGATCATTATACTAATGAACCTTCATATAAAGTTGGATTAGATGTTGAAGAATTAATTATTAATGCAAAAGAAGACAATAGTTTATTTGATAATGCCAAAGGATTTAGTAACTTCGCAGCACCTGGTGCTGATAGATTAAAAATAAAATTAACCTTATCTAAAAGATCATTATCAGATAATACTGATACAGACTTCATCGAATTGTTGAGAACTGATGAAGGAAAATTAAAAAAACTACAAACAAAAAGTGATTATAATAAAATTCGTGATTATCTGGCAGAAAGAACATTTGATGAATCTGGAGATTATAGTGTAGAACCATTTCAAATGGGTATTTTTAATTCATTGAATAATGGTTTAGGAAATGGTGGATTATTTTTTAATGATGATACGACAGATGAAAATAATACACCATCAGATGATTTGATGTGCTTGAAATTATCTACAGGTGAAGCATATGTAAAAGGATATGAAATTGAAAAGGTTGGAACAACCATAATAGATGTTGATAAACCAAGAGATGTTGGTATCAGAAGTGATGTTGGTATTGGTTTTGAGATGGGTAATTTATTGAAGATTAATATTCCTTCATCTGGTGGTTCTGAAGGAAATGCTATTCAAGGAAGTGTGGTTAAATTACATGATGGTTTTAAATCTGACTCTGGTAGAGGAAATATAGGAAGTGCTAGAGTATATTCATTTAATTTAGAAGACGCAGCATATGAAGGTCCTAAAACAAACTGGGAGTTGAGATTATTTGATATTCAGACAAATACTGATATATTTTTAAATCAATCTGTTAGCAATACAGAATTGCCAAAAGGTTCTTTTGTTAAGGGAAAAAGAAGTGGGGCAAGTGGGTTTGCGGTTGATGCTGGAGGTGGTGCACAAACAATTACATTGAATGAGACTTCAGGAAGTTTTTCTACTGGTGAACAAATACAAATTAATGGTGTTGATTCCCCAAGAACTGTAGGAGTTGTAACAGCACATACAATACAAGATGTAAGAGGATTATCTGATACAGGTAATTTTAACGTTGATACAGTTTTAGAAACATTTCAGATGCCTAATGGTATTAGTCAAGTTACAATTAAAGATAATGTTGTTACATCAGGACAAAGATCGTTTAATGGTGTAAATACAGGTTCAATAGTTAGATATACTAGATCAGGATTTAGCACAGAAACTTATAATAAAGTTGTGTCTGTTGCAAATGATGGATCTTCTATGTCAATAACAGGTATCGGAACTGTTACTGGTTTATTTGATGGTGGTTTCCCAAGTGAAGAAACAGTCACAATGTTCCTAGGTGCACCCCTCGTCAGAGGTTCTGGAAGACTTTTTGTTCCTTTAGGGGATTTAAATGTAGCAGGTGTTGACCTAACAGATTCTAAGTTAACAATTACAAAACAAGTAAATAAAAGCACTGATGGTAATGGTGATTTAACTATCAATGCAGCAAACGATATATCTGATATACCAAATATTACGTTTGATACTTTT
>MDSV01236808.1_pt1 | contig 19154 bp, 16 predicted proteins | sample 810851 | NCBI WGS metagenome assembly MDSV01 (sample SAMN05326640, study PRJNA326480) | marine metagenome | isolation source: seawater | place: Atlantic Ocean: North East | collected 2012 | reverse complement strand
TTCATAACTGGTTCTATATTGAGGGGCAACCTGAAAATAATGACCCCTTGCCGGAACAAAACTAACGGACAACCCCTATGGTATTGAAGATTGACGCCCATCATCACTTCTGGGATCTGACGCGTCCCGAATTCGATTACGACTGGCTTTCAACTCCCGGCAATGAAGCGATTTGTAAGAGTTATCTTCCGCCGACCCTGGCCGGGCACATCGAAGCGGTCGGTGTCGACAAAACAGTTCTGGTTCAAACTCAGCATACGCTGCAGGAAAACGACTGGGCATTGGAACTCGCTTCCCAAACCGACTACATTGCAGGCGTTGTGGGATGGGTCGATCTGACTGCAGCCGATGTCGAAGACCAACTACTACGTTATCGAGATCAGAACAAATTCGTCGGTATTCGGCATATCACTCAGGATGAGCCCGATGACAATTTCATTGTTCGGGACGACGTTCTTCACGGACTGTCGATTCTTGAAAAACATACGATTCCTTTTGACCTGCTTTTCTATGTCAAACATCTTCATCAAGCTCAGCAACTGGGTAAACAGTTCCCCGAGCTTCCAATGGTCATTGACCACCTGGCTAAGCCCGAAATCAAACACCAGCGGTTTGATAACTGGGAAGCCAATATCAAATCAGCTGCTAAGTTCCCAAATATCATGTGTAAGTTATCCGGCATGGTAACCGAAGCAGACTGGGATCACTGGAATCCAGCTGACCTGAAACCATATATTGAGATTACACTGGAAGCTTTTGGACCGGAACGCTGTATGTTTGGCTCTGACTGGCCAGTCTGTGAATTGGCTGGGAGCTACCAGGATGTCCACAACGCTTTGGGGGAAACAATGGGGAGCCTTAGTGAGACTGAGTTGGCAAATATCTTTGGCGAAACCGCAAACCGCTTCTATCGACTCGGGCTCTAAGCTCTCGAATGGTTTTTTCCGTATTCAAGTACGGTGGGTACGATCGGTAGTTATTAAAACGTCGCAATTGATATCTAAAGCCATTGAACACTCAGTGTTAGCCCCCTAGGCAACCCAATCTTCGTTTGCTGTTCATAATATAGTTAGTGGGATATACTGCCATACTTATCACTCGCTCCCGCGATAGGCTGAGGACGATTAAGGCGTAATGGAATACTTAGGGAATTTTGAAGTCTGGCAATATATTGTCTTCACTGGTGTCTTCTTCACCAGTTGCTTGCTTCAGGGGGTTATCGGATTCGGAGCAGGTGCCTTCGGGATTCCAATTCTTTACTTCTGTGGTTTTGAGATCGATACCGCGATTGCAGCCATTACCATCGCCTCGATGACGCAATCGGGCATTGGTGCCTGGAAACTTTCGAACGCGATTTCTTGGCCTTCCACTGTTCGCCCCGGACTCATCCGAATCCTTTTCATCTTCCCCGGAGTGCTTGGGCTCCATTACCTGAACAACTACGGAGATTCCCCTGAAGAAAGCCGGCAGGTGATACAGCAATCCATCGGAATTATTCTGATACTGATTGTCGTTGCCAAGGGCTTCATCAAACTTGAGTCTCAGGAAGACCTGCCAGTAATCTGGGAATACATTGCGTTTTCCATCAGCGGAGTCATGCTTGGTTTTATTGGCATGGGTGGTCCGGCAGTTGCCTTGTGGGTGATGTGCCAGCCCTGGGACTCCAAGCAAAGTCGGGGGTTTCTTTTTGCCATGCTTTTCTATGGCATGATTCCACTAGCGATCATGTTGGTTTGGCAGTTCGGTGCTACATCTATGACAGGATTAACTCTGGGAGTCCTCGGACTACCGGTCGTTTTTATAGGAACGGAAATCGGAATTCGAGTGGGTAATAAACTTGATCGCAAGAAACTGCAACACTACGCACTGGCTGCATTATTCCTGATTGGAATGAGTGCCATACTCAAGCCCTACCTGTTGGGCTGACTAAAAGCTCTCAAAGAACCTGACTAGCTAAATCAGCTAGCGCTGAACGCTCACCTTTTTCCAGCATCACATGGGCGTAGATATCCTGTCCTTTCATCCGACTAATCAGGAACGAAAGGCCATTGGACTCTGTGTCCAGGTAGGGATGATCAATCTGGTGGATATCGCCCGTAAGTACAATCTTCGTCCCCTCACCAGCTCGGGTAATAATTGTTTTCATTTCATGGGGAGTCAAGTTCTGGGCCTCATCCACGATGAAGTAAACATTCTGCAAGCTACGTCCACGAATGTAACTCAGGGGAGTCAGCACCAGTTTTTCATTTTCCAACATACTACGAATCCCAATTTGGCGAGGGTCGGTCGTTGCAAACTGATTTTGAATCACTTTCAGATTGTCATATAACGGCTGCATATATGGATCCATCTTGGCGTCAATGTCGCCGGGGAGATAGCCTAAGTCCCGATTCGATAAAGGAACAATCGGTCTCCCCATCAGGACTTGCTGATAGGAATCATTTCGCTCTAAGGCGGCGGCCAATGCCAGCAGGGTCTTCCCTGTCCCAGCCTTACCTACAAGCGTTACCAGTTTAATACTGTCATCAAGTAGTGCCTGCAAAGCAAAAGTCTGCTCTACGTTTTTAGGTTGAATACCATAGGCATTTGGTTTCTCAACTCGGCAAAACGAATGTACTCCGGCGTTATAGGTTGCCAATGTGCTTTTGGATCCGTTGCGAAAGACAAAGTACTCGTTCGCATGCAATTCGATATTATCCCCGAGAGACATTTGCTCGACATCTATTGTTCCACCATTTGCATAAAAGTCATCAATGGCTTGCGGTTCTGTTTCAAGAATTTGCGTTCCTCGATACAACTGTGTCACATCATCCACTTTATCAGTGGTATAGTCCTGGGCAATGATTTTGAGACCACGTGCTTTCAGTCGCAGGTTGGTATCTTTGGTAATCAAGATCACCTTGCGCTCAGGATGTTTTTGTTGCAGCAATAACGCGGTATTCAAAATACGGTGATCCGGACAGTCCTGCAAGAATGCCCGACCCAGCTTTTGATTCAGCTGATCTGTTAAGACAATCCATAACCTTCCGGACTGTTCGCCAAGACTGACACCATCTTCGTTCAGAACATCATCACTATATGCATCTACTTTTCGCAGAAAACGGCGCGCTTGTAGATTCCGATTCTGGTTTCCTTTTTTGAACTTATCCAGTTCTTCCAAAACTACCATAGGAATGACAACATCATGCTCATCAAAATTAAGAAAGCACTCTCCGTCATGCAAAATGACGTTCGTATCCAGAACAAAGAGTTTCTTACCACCAAGGGGTAACTGGATCATGGAGACCTCCTGTCTCTATAGCTGTTGTAAGTCAAACAGCATCCTTGTCCACTCCTGAAAATAATATGCAAGCTGTTGGAGCCATTTCGTCAGGAGTCTGACGGGACTTTCGAAAGGAGTACGCAGGACACCTCTCAAGCCCCGCCTTAATCTACTTGTTATGAGGGAATGATACGATTCCGAGTTCCCACAGGTCAATAACAACTGTCTGCATATCTTGATAACCACCAGAAAATCCTGCTCGGATCATACGCAAAACCAATGTTTTCAATGCCGTTGTGTTACAAGAGGCCTTTTGCTCGTCATCCCAGGTATTGTCCAATTGACGCAATTCCAACTCTGGTACAGCTGTAGCATCCTGACCAAACAAGCAAAAGCTAAATAATGCTCCAAGAGATCGGATATCTCTTTCAATGGTCTGTTGCTCCGATTCAGGAATGCTATTGGGGAACACATTGGATGTCTCAAACCATTCATCCGTGGATTGGCAAACACCGTTTTCAAAAACCTCATTCGGAATTCGAAATCTCACTTCACCTGCTTCATCCAGATAAATGTTACTGGCATCTAAGGCAGATCGCATGGGTAATCGAAAGCTATGAAGATTCGATAGAACATGAGCAACTCTTGTGATCACTTCGATAGCTATTTCTTCAGGCAAGGCTCCATAGTTGTAAACAAGATCTGCCAGCGAATCTAAGTGACGCCGGTGTTGTTCCTCCTGAAAATCCTCATCAAGCATTACGTTGGGGTGAAAAGATAAGCTAGCTTTCAAGTCTTTGCAAATTTTCTGCTTACCTGCCGTTTTGACTTCCTCTAATGCAATTACCATTGCTGGCAGTCCCTCTCCGTTATTGAGTGCATTCCATGTTGTTTGAATATGCGTAAAGTCTACTGGAGGAATATTGAGATTCGATAAGTCACTTATGAGATTTGTGTAAAGCTCTGTGAATTCAACTTCACGCAGCTCGGCGTTTCCGCGGAAGAATCTCACCATGCTTTAAATAATAGACGTGAGCGGCAACATCACTGCAATGATCTGTTAATGCTGCAAGCGATCTGGCGCATTCGAGCAGATACAACGCTTCGGTCACTGCCTGCTTCTGCTCCCGCACAACTTCTTGTAATAGCTGCATCACATCGATCAATTGCTCAGCAACTGTCGTTCGGGTTTCGAACACAGTCTGCATCAGCAGGATATCTTCACGAATGTAGGCTTCTATTGAATCTGATATGCTGCGTGCTGCCAAATATCCCATGGACTCGAGTTGCCCCACTAAGCTGGCACAGGTAGAGGAACTGAAGTAACTGGCAAATTGGGCTATATCCACTGCTAAGCGACTAATATTCTTTAATTCACGTGCAACTTTTAAGACGGCAGCAATACGCCTTAAGTCTCCCGCTACAGGTTGATGTAAAGTCAACAGTTCTAGACATTGCTTTTCGAGACTCGATTCCCGCTGGTGAAGTATCTCCCCTCGTAAATTGAGGTCCTCAAAAAATCCGGAAGTACCACTTACGGCCCGTACAGCATCTGAAACCATGGATTCAACCAAGGTGCAAGATACGACAAGATCGCGGTGCAAATCTTCGATAGACTTTCGAAGTACTACCACTGGTACCTCTCCTGTACATTTTGACAAACACTGCAAAACTAGTCTTTTGCAATCAATTCTCTCGTAGAATCAAATGCCTGATAGCCTCGCATAGCCTTTAAAAAAGTATCGGCAAAACGTAACAAAAGGCTATTAAGGCTAGTAAAACCTCCGATGAACTCCACGTTAATGATTCTTAACACTTCGTTCACACTCTGCTAATTATTCCCTAATGCAACTAGCGACAAGTCTTAACATTCGCGGTGTTAAATAGAGCTCAGTAGTTAATAAGTAATCCGTTCAACTTACCGTACACTTTTAATTTAGGGAGAGCTAACATGAAAAAGTTGCTCTGTTCAGCTGTTATTTTTACAGCATTTAGCGTTGGCCAAGTTTTTGGTCAGGGTGTCCAGGTTGATAGCAACCTGAAAGACTATACGCCTGTTGCTGGTGTCGCTGGCACGATCAAAAGCGTTGGTTCAGACACAATGAATAATATGATGACATTATGGTCAGAAGGCTTCTTGAAGTACTATCCAAGTGTCCGTGTTGAAATCGAAGGGAAAGGTTCCTCAACAGCTCCTCCGGCTTTAATCTCTGGTACTTCAACATTCGGTCCTATGAGCCGAAAAATGAAAGACGCCGAAGTTGATGCCTTCGAAAAGCAGTATGGTTACAAGCCAACTCAGGTCGGAACAAGCATCGACATGCTGGCCGTCTATGTTAACAAAGACAATCCGGTTAAAGGCATGTCTCTAGCTCACGTGGATGCGATCTTCTCTAGTACTCGCAAGCTTGGTCTGGATGAAATCAATAACTGGGATCAGGTTGGTGTCAAAGACCTCGGAGCTATTAGCCTCTATGGCCGCAACTCTGCTTCTGGGACTTACGGTTACTTCAAGAAGAACGTTCTTGGCGAAGGCGACTACAAAGCTACTGTTAAGGAGCAACCAGGTAGTGCTTCTGTTGTTCAGGGTGTAGCCTCTGACAAAGCTGGCATTGGTTATTCCGGCATTGGTTACAAGACTGCTGATGTTCGTGCCGTACCGCTCGCTTCAGAGGAAGGTGGGGAGGCTGTTCCAGCCACAGCAGAATTCGCTTACTCCGGCGACTACCCGCTGGCTCGTTTCTTGTGGTTGAGTGTTAACTACAAACCTGGGAGCCAACTAGATCCGCTTCGTCGCGAATTCATGAAGTATATTTTCAGTCGTCAGGGGCAAGAAGCTGTTGTGAAAGACGGTTACTTCCCTGTCAACGCAAAAGTAGCTAATGGAGCTTTGAATGCCGTAGGCATCAAATAAGCCCCTCCACTAGCTCAGAGGAAGTTAGGTAATTAGCAGTATGAAGATGCTTCAACTCCGAGAAGATTGCCTAACATTCGCAGGTATAAATGGATAGTTCCCGCGACACGGGTGGCGGCTCTCCCTTCGGGGAGGTCGTCGCCCGTCCTTTAACCCAAAATCTATCCGGAAAACATACGTAATTTACAAAACACACAAATTAAAAATAGAATCAGCTAAAAGCGATTTTTTCTTATGTCATCGGGAACTGGTAGTAAACGGCGTAAGACAACTCGCCTGAGAGTAAAAATCTCAGATGCCCTCGCTAGGATGATCATCCGTATCGGAGGCATCGGCACCATTGGAACGGTTTCTTTAGTAGGCGTTCTTCTGGTAGTTGTCGTGGCACCTCTTTTTTTTGAGGCGTCTATAGAGCCAAAACAAACACAACCGTTGGAATCACAAATGGTTCCTATCAAAACGGTATTTGACGAATATCGAACCACTAGTTGGTCTTTATTTGAAAACGGAAACCTGCAAGTCAGGCGTACCGATACTCTGGAATTGCTGGACGAGCAAAACCTCACGGGAAATAAAAAGATTACCGCCAGTACGTTCGCGGTCGAATCTGATGAACTCGTTCTTGGATTAGAAGATGGAACAGTGATCATTGGAACCATCGGTTTCAAAACATCCTTTTTGGACATTGATCAGATCGACGTAAAATTCCATTCGTTGGCAAATGGTGACATCAAAACCTACCAACAGGGCACTGTTCAGATAACACCTCAAAAGCAGTTCCGAATTCAGGCTTTAGATTTGGCCATCGGAGAGCCGCTGAAACTATCACAGTATGCAATCACACGATTGGATGCAATTCTTCCGGTCGACGATGGTGGAGCTGGGAAAAAAACCAAGAAACTGATCTTTGTGGATACACAAGGAAAAATGCGAATTGGCACCATTTCCGAAAATGAAAACATGTTCACTGGAGATGTCGAAGTCGCATTTGATGGTGTTGAACTGCCTCTGAGTGAAAAGCGTACCACCATCCCTGATCATGTTATCTTCTACGGTGTTGGAGACCGAGTCTATCTGGTTTGGAATGATGGTGAAGTTCATCGCTTCGATACTCGAAACTTCAAAAGCAATGTTCCGACGCCAATTGTTGAAGATTTGCTCAATAACTCCTCACTAAATATTACAAGTATTAGGTTAGCCTTAGGAAACACTACGCTGCTAGTTGGTGATTCTGCTGGCAACCTGACTGGTTGGCTGCAGACACGATCCAAAGACGGGCAACCTGGTGATTACCTTCGGAAGGTTCATAAACTACCGCAGGGGCCGGGAAGTGTCACAAGCATTGGCCTGTCGTCCCGAAGTCGTATGATCTCGATCGGATACGAAGATGGTACGGTCAAAATTTTCCATGTTACGACTGATCAGGAGATTCTGAGTACAACTCTTGAATCCGGCAATGAAATCATCAGTACCTTCATTACTCCCAAGGAAGATGGGATCGTCGCACTCACTAAAGATAGTCTCTGGCATGCAGACTTTGACCCTAAACACCCGGAAGCGTCACTTGCTTCGCTATTCGGACCGGTCTGGTACGAAGGCTATGATGAACCTAGACATATCTGGCAGTCATCCTTTGCCAGTGCAGCTCCGGAAGTAAAACTGGGCTTAAGGCCACTTATATTTGGAACCCTGAAAGCCACCTTTTACACGATGCTCTTTGGAACTCCCATTGCATTATTGGGGGCGATCTATACAAGCGAGTTCTTGAGTCGTCGCTCAAAGTCCATCATTAAACCGAGTATCGAAATGATGGCCAGTCTTCCCAGTGTCGTACTTGGTTTCCTGGCAGGTCTCGTGATGGCCCCATTTGTTGAATATATCATCCCACAAATGCTGACCTGTGTCTTTTTGATTCCGGGAGCATTTGTGTTAGGTGGACACTTGTGGCAATTACTGCCCCGCCAGTTGCAACTAAGATTTTCCCATGTTCGATTTTGGTTAATGGTAATCACTATTCCTATCGCTATGGCTATTGCCTATCTGTTAGGTCCTTATATCGAAGAGTTGCTTTTCAGCGGGGATATTCGAACTTGGCTCGAAGATCACAGCCAGGGTAATGGGGTTGGTGCCTGGATGATTCTCTGGTTACCACTGAGTATCCTTATCGTCGGAGCCTTCTTCGTGACAGTCGTGACGCCGAAAGTCCGCTTGGGTGCATACAAACATTCGAGAATCAAGTTTGCCTTCATGGCATTAGCCCGGTTCCTTTTAGCCTCGGCTGCTGTTGTCTTCGTAGCCTGGGTGATTTCGTTTGCACTCGACAGTCTGGGGTGGGATCCTCGGGGAACTTATATCGACAAATACGATCAGCGTAATGCCTTTGTTGTTGGTTTTGTCATGGGATTTGCGGTGATCCCGATTATTTACACCATTGCTGAAGATGCTCTTTCGACCGTCCCCAACCACCTTCGCAGCGGATCCTATGGAACTGGAGCCACGGCGTGGCAAACTTCCATGCGAATCGTTATCCCAACGGCCATGAGCGGATTATTCTCCGCGGTGATGGTCGGGTTAGGCCGTGCGGTTGGGGAAACCATGATTGTTCTCATGGCCGGTGGAAACACGTCCGTAGAAGATTGGAACATGTTCAATGGTTTCCGAACGCTTTCTGCGAACATCGCTGTGGAATTACCGGAAGCTGTGCGCAACAGTACTCATTATCGAACATTGTTCCTTGCTGCTCTCACACTATTTGTCCTTACATTTATTGTGAATACTGTGGCAGAACTAGTACGACTTCGCTTTAGAAAGAGAGCCTATCAACTATGAGCGGGAAAAAAACAAAGGGGCGCTCTCGATTAAGCCGGCCTGGCATTTCCATGATGGCTCAAGGCGAGCCCATGGTCTGGTTCACGGGTGGTACTCTGGCCGTTTCATTAGCCATGATCGTGGGCTTGTTGTGCTGGGTCATTTACAATGGTTCGGTTACGTTCTGGCCTAAACCAATTTACAAAGTCCGGCTAAACGACGGACAATACGTGATGGGCGAAATCTTCTCAGAAGAAGATTACACCCTTCGGGAAGACATGTTGAGTACGCTTTCCGAATCCGATCAACAGTCCGCAAAGGAATTACTGGCTTCGCCAAACCGCACAGCGGTCCACCGACGGCAATTTCGAACTGGAAACTTTGATATCACTAATGAGCATTTTCGCTGGATAAGTGATTTCCAATTTCAGAATCCCACGCAAACCCAACCTCAGTGGGCGGTCACGGTGGAACGAACCGAGTGGGGACGTTTCTATGGCGATCCCGTTCGCTATAGCGTCGAAACGATTCGTAAAGTCACGGATCTGGAACAGCGTTATGCAGACATTATTCTATTCCTTCAAAACCAATTTCGTTGGACGATATCCGCTGAGCAAAAAGCAATAATCAACGCAAACTTACCTGCTTTACAGGAGAAACATCAGGAACTCCGGGATATTAATATCCAAGCTTTCCTCGATGAATTTTCGGAAGCTCGCGGAGGCGAAACTGTTGAAGTTATGGCTGGGTTTTCCACCGTTGCACTGAAAAACTACAAACCCGATCCAAATCAAAACGTTAAAGGCATCAAATATGTTTGGGAAGGAACTGAAGAATCATGGGCGAAGTTCAAAGAGGAGCATCTCCGATCCCGCAAACGATACTTGAACCGTCGTCAGCTTGAGAAACATGACATAGGTGCCATTAATTATGTGATGGAAAAAGGTCGGCTAAGTGTTCGTCAGGCTGAACTGGATTATGACGTTCAGGTTCTGGAGGATGCCGTTGCCAAAAGAGAAAACATTCGTACGATAGAAGCGATCAGGAAAGAACTTGGGCAAACTCTGAAAGCCATAACAGACAGTGTAGATGTGCTACCAGAAGAATTGCAGGCTGTTGTTGAACAACTGAAACCGGCGGTTAGGTCATACTACCAAGATCAGGCCAGACAATACGAAACAACGGTTGCTGATATTGATTCTAAATTGAGTGCCGTCCCGGAAGAAGTTCAAAAAATCGTTAATGACTATCTGGCTGTCCAGAAACAGGCTGATGCGGACACGGCTCAGATTCAGAAGACCATTGACGAATCAAAAGCTGAAAACGCTAGATATCGTCTGACTCTCGTTACCGCTCAGAGTGTTGAAAAGGAGCTGGCTGTCGATGAAATTGTTCGGGCATATCCGGCAAATCAGTTAAGCTCCGGTGACAAATGGGCCATCTATTTTGACCGCTGGGGTGAATTCCTCGTCGACGATCCTCGTGAAGCAAATAGTGAAGGTGGAGTCTTCCCTGCTATTTGGGGGACCGTCACGATGACGTTGATTATGTGTCTGGTTGTTGCTCCTTTCGGCGTACTCGCAGCTCTCTATCTCCGTGAATATGCGAAAGATGGTGTGATCGTCAGTATCATTCGAATCGCGATCAACAATCTGGCTGGTGTACCAAGTATCGTCTTTGGTGTCTTCGGTCTAGGATTTTTCTGCTACGTATTCGGAACGTATACGGACGGTGGGCCTAAAGCAATCAATGTCGTACCTTTTGCAACCGGGACTTGGTATATAGTACTGCTAATCACCTTAGGGCTGATCGTAGCCGCCATTTTATGTAATGTATGGTTAGTGCGACGTAAAAATAATCTACGCCTTGCCAACCAGACCTGGCTTTACTCAATCCCCGCATTCTTGTGGTGTGCAGCGCTGACCATCACCATCATATTGCTAGTGAAGATACCATTCTTTGATGGATTTTTTGAAGCGTCACTTCCCAACCCAACCTTTGGTAAAGGTGGTTTATTATGGGCCGCACTTACACTGGCTCTATTAACACTACCCGTGGTTATTGTGGCAACCGAAGAAGCATTGTCTGCGGTCCCCAATTCATTGCGGGAAGGGTCTTTTGCTACGGGTGCAAGTAAATGGCAGACCATTCGCCGGGTGGTACTACCTCACGCTACTCCGGGAATCATGACCGGAATGGTGCTAGCCATGGCACGTGGAGCGGGGGAAGTAGCCCCACTGATGCTCGTCGGGGCAGTAAAACTCGCTCCTGAATTACCTGTGGATATGACAGCACCGTTTATACATTTGGAACGAAGTTTTATGCATCTTGGATTTCATATCTATGATCTTGGGTTTCAAAGCCAGAACTCTGAAGCAGCGCAACCGATGGTTTACACCACAACATTATTACTGGTAGGAATCATCTTTGTTCTCAATATTACTGCAATCCTCTTACGCAATAGACTGCGCAAGCGATTCAGTGTGGGACACTTTTAATCAAAATAGCAACGGAACTATATAAATCACGAAGGACAAGTCGCGGAAATGTCAACGGATACAAGAAATATGGATACCATTGGAAACATATCAGCAATCGAACCTGTTGCTGAAGCAGCAGACAAACATACTGAAATAGATCGGCTACAACTGATTGAAAGCGGTCAAATTGTGTCTGCTGTTATTCATGAAGATATTAAACAGGAAGACATTATCCTTGACATAGAAAAGTTGAATCTTTGGTATGGCAATACACAGGCCCTTTATGACATCAACTTTCAGATTCCTCGGGGCAAAGTAACATCTCTCATCGGACCATCCGGTTGCGGTAAATCGACTATGCTGCGTTGTGTGAATCGAATTAACGACCTCATTGATTCAGTTCATATCGAAGGTGACATGAAAATCGATGGTGATTCGATCTTTTCACCGGGTGTGGATGTGATTGAATTGCGTAAACGAATGGGGATGGTATTTCAGAAGCCTAATCCATTCCCCATGAGTATTTATGAAAACGTCGTCTATCCGCTACGAATAGACGGTGTTCGAAACAAGGCTGAGTTAGACGAAGTCTGTGAACGCAGTCTTCGTGCATCTGCCCTCTGGAATGAGGTCAAAGATCGTCTTCGGGAGAGTGGTCTTAGCCTTTCCGGTGGCCAGCAACAGCGGCTTTGTATTGCCCGAGCAATTGCTAGTGACCCCGAAATGCTGTTGCTCGACGAACCATGTTCAGCATTGGATCCGGTAGCCACGGCCAAAATTGAAGAACTCATCCAGGAGCTTGCTGGCGATTACTCGATTCTGATCGTGACGCACAATATGCAACAGGCATCACGACTGAGCGATTATACGGCCTTCATGTACCTGGGAAACCTTATCGAATTCGGTCCTACTTATAAAATCTTCAGTAAACCGGAAACCAAGGAAACAGAAGATTATGTAACGGGCCGCTTCGGTTAACGAATGAGAAACACTCCGAGTTGTGTGAGAGCTCGGAAATTGAATTAACACGTGGGAACTTTTACTAAACCAAACTCACTCTATTGCGTGTTATAGGAGAGTACTAAAATGCGAAATCGAAAAGTATCTATCGTAACGGCTATTAGCATGTTCATGCTATTGCCAACACTCGTCGTTCAGGCTCAGTTGCCTGCTCGTTACGCTCTTGAAGGCGAACAATTGTGGAGCCTGATTGGCCCAGATTACAAAAACTGGAAGACTACGGAGAGAATACCCATTGGGCTTCCTGAACCAACCACTACAGAACATCACGTTCGTTACGTGAATCGAGTTGCAAATCGCAGTGGCGACCTTCCGCTCTATGGAAGCATTATTGTCACTGAGCACTATGCCGGCAGCGAAGATAAGAAAGAACTCAATGCCGTTACGATTGCTCACCGCGTGCGCAAAGACTACGACACAGACAATAACAACTGGTACTGGGCTCATTACTCAGCCGATGGTAATGTCATCACCACTTCTAAGACTTCTGGTCCTTTTGACAAAGGTGACTTTGTCACTTTTGAAGAGGAAGGTCGTTTATGGGTATTCCATCTTCAGGATGAAGCGCTGGCTGACTTCGTTAGTAAGGGTGAACTTGCTAAACATGTAATTCGCCCAGGCATTGGTCCTCGTGGTATGACGCTGAAGTCAAGCGACAATGAAACTATCAATCAGTTCATTTCTATGCGAGAAGGTTTCACTACATCCATCGAAGATGGTCGATTATGGGTCTTCGTTTCGGGTAGTGATGAACTAGCTGACTTTGAAGAACATGGTGAACCAGCCAAATGTGTCGTCCGTCCTGCTGCTGGGCCTGCTGGAATGACAATCAAGTCATCAGACTCAGAAGTCATTGATCGCTACATCAACGCGAAAGACGGCTTCGAATTACGAATGGCTGAAGGGCGTATGTGGGTTTTCGCTGCCGGCGATTCTGCTATCGAAGAATTCGATACGAAGGGCGAACTTGCCAAGCATGTCATTCGACCTGGCATTGGCCCTGGTGGGATGACCCTTAAGAGCAACGAATCAGACACGATCACTCACTATCTGATTCAAAAAGAAGGTTTTGCCGTCACGATTGAAGATGGTCGCCTTTGGGTATTTGCCGATGGAAGTGAATCTCACAATAGCTTCCTGGAGCACGGTGAACCTGCCAAGTGTGTGGTTTTCCCAGCAGCCGGTCCTATCGGCATGACTGTCAAAGGCGCGGACGCTGACGTAATCAATGCTTACCTTCGCAGTAAATAAACGCCTATTTGCAACATCTAGAACCGATTCAAAGCCCTCAGACGAACGACTGCCGTTCTTCTGAGGGCTTTTTTTACGGCTTTATTTAGAGCCTTAAAACTGAAGCGGCTCAATCTTAACACTTTCTTAACATTGTTTTATCTATTGGTTCATACTCTGGGTCTAGATTTTGGTTGATATAACAAATAGATGAACTTCTTCATATTAGCGGGAACTAAATGATGAAACTAAAGGTTACTTTAAGCCTAGCACTAACGCTTGCAGCCTCTCTTCTCCTTACCGGCTGTGGTTCAAAGGATGACACCTCCACTGGCGGAAACGAAAACGCTTCCGGAGAAGAGAATCAAACCATTCAGGTCGAAGGATCAGATACCATGGTCAATTTGGCTGCGGCCTGGTCTGAAAAGTATCAAGAGGATCATCCTGATGTGACAATCGAAGTGTCCGGTGGTGGCAGTGGCGTTGGAATTTCAAGCCTTATTCAAGGTCTTGCTGACATGGCCAATGCCAGTCGCCAAATGAAGGATAAAGAGAAAGCTCGCGCTGAAAGTGAACTTGGTGTTGCTCCGGTTAAGTACGTCGTTGGTCAGGATGCACTGGCTGTCTACGTTCACAAGGACAACCCACTGGAAGAGATCACGTTAGCGCAACTCGATGCCATCTATGCGGATGGCGGAACCATTTCTAAGTGGAGTGAAGTAGACATTGAAATTCCTGGAGGATCCGACGAAATTGTTCGCATTAGTCGTCAAAATAACTCGGGGACCTATGCTTACTTCCGGGAAGCAGTACTGAATGACAATGACTTTAAGCTCGGCTCTATCGACCTGTCTGGTTCCTCCGACGTTGTCGCCATGGTCGAGAAGACGGCATCTGCTATTGGCTACTCGGGAATGGGCTACGCGACTGACAACGTCAAAATGCTGAAAGTCAAAACGGCGGATGATGAGGCTGCGGTTGCTCCGACAGCTGAGAATGTAATTAACGGCAGTTATCCGATTGCCCGACCACTGATGATATACACCGCTGGCGAACCCAACACTACACTCCAGACCTATCTAGATTGGATTATGGGTGAAGAGGGCCAAGCTATCGTAAGTGAAATGGGATACGTTCCTGTCGAATAATCTGACGCAGAAACGCTCCATTCCAAATTTTCACCTAGAAAGCGGTACTATGCCAGAGACAACCCCTGCTAAGGAAAGCAACTTTTCGTTGCGTCGTAGCATTCAGAGGGTGGTTGACTTTATGGAACCGGCCATTGTGGGTCTTATCCACCTCTGTGGATGGAGTGCTATTATTTTCGTGATGGCGATCTTCTTCTTTGTATTCAAAGAGAGCCTGCCGGCAATGACGGGCATTGAAGAAATAGGGGGAGGAGTTGACGCAGAAGTCGAGAAACTTGATCTGGTTGAATTTACCACAAGTCCGAAATGGATTCCCGAGTCAGCCAAGAAACCAACCTTTGGAATCCTTGCTTTAATGTTAGGCACACTTTCGGTCACCATTCTTTCCATGGTAATCGCAGTGCCTCTTGGTTTAGGAGCAGCCGTTTACGTTTCTGAATTCGCCAAAGGTAAGTCGCGGGAGATCTTAAAAGTTCTGATTGAGTTACTGGCAGCCATCCCATCGGTTGTCTGGGGCTTCATTGGTCTGGTGGTCATGAATCCGATGATTGTCGACGTCACTGGCGAACCTGTCGGACTAAACATCCTTAATGCTGGTATCGTGCTGGCGTTAATGAGTGTGCCGATTATCGTCTCTGTTTCAGAAGATGCTTTAAGAGCCGTCCCAGATTCATTCCGTGAGGCTGGGATCGCATTAGGCGCTAATCGCTGGGAAATGGTTTACAAAGTGCTCTTCCCTGCCGCGAAAAACGGGTTGCTGGCGGCCGTCCTTTTAGGCATTGGGCGAGGCATTGGCGAAACCATGGCTGTTTTAATGTGTACCGGCCACTCGGTGAATATGCCCACAAGTCTCTTTGACCCGGTTCGCACTTTGACGGCAACCATTGCAGCAGAATTAGGTGAAGCGGTTCGTGGTGACATGCACTATCACACTTTGTTTCTCATCGGGGTCGTGCTTTTTGTCTTTGCATTTGTTATCAATCTCACCGCAGATCTGATTGTCAAAGGAATTAAGGTGCAAGGAAATGAGTAGTGAACTAAATAATCCTTTCGCTTCCACGGAACAGGAACATCGCGGGAAGAAAGTCGAGCTACTGGTTAAATTCTGTACACTCGCCATGACTTGGTTGCTCATCATTCCCGTGTTGGCAATCATCATCTTTCTGGTATACAAAGCCTGGCCTGCCTTGTCAGTTGAATTTTTACTCGATAATCCGAAGGACAAAATGACGGCCGGCGGGATTTGGGGTCCGTTAATCGGGACTTTTTTCCTAGTACTTGTCTCTTTGATTATTGCGGCCCCCACGGGCATTCTGGCTGGTGTCTACCTCAATGAATTCGCTCGTGATAATTGGGTCACACGCTTCATCAATTTGGCTGTCGTCAATCTAGCCGGAGTTCCGAGCATCGTACATGGTCTATTTGGACTAGGTGCTTTTGTCTATTTCCTCGGGATGGACCGTTGTTTGTTGGCAGCCTCCTGCACGGTAGCGGTGATGACATTACCAGTGATCATTACCAGCACGAAAGAAGCGTTGGCATCGGTACCAATGTCATTCCGGGTTGCCTGTTGGAACATGGGCGCTACGAAGTGGCAGACCATACGAACCATCGTGTTGCCAAATTCGATTAGCGGAATTCTAACCGGGGTCATTCTGCAGGTGGCTCGAGCTGCCGGCGAAACGGCGCCTATTCTTTTTACCGGAGCAATGATCTCGTCTCGAATTGCAGATTCAGGCTGGGATGCCATGGTCCCATACGGGTTGGAGGATCGCTTCATGGCATTGTCCTATCATCTGTATATCATCTCTACTCAGTGGCAAAACGTTCCCGAATCATTCAAATTCGGTACTGCTGCGGTAATGATTGGATTGGTGATTGCGGTCAACAGCCTATCGATTGGATTCCGTATCTACTTGCGTTCACGAAAGAAGTGGTAACAGCATGGAATACCAAATAGAATTTCGCGACGTAAGCGTCTGCTACGGCAAAGATATTGCCCTGCAAGGCATCAATCTTGAAATTCCACGCAATGAAATTTTTGGAATCATCGGCCCGGCCAACGCAGGGAAAACCACCTTCCTGAAAGCCATCAATCGAACGCTGGAATTTATCCATAATGCCAAGACCACCGGAGAGGTTCTGTTTGATGGTAAAAACGTCCAACAGATTCGTAACGTCTATGGTCTTCGCCGAAAGGTGGGAGTTGTTTTTCCACTCCCGGTCGGTCTGCCGATGTCGATCTACGACAATGTCGCTTACGCGCCTCGACGCTCCGGAATTCACGACAAACAGGAACTCGAGGAACTTGTGGTCCGCTGTCTTAAGCAGGCCATGCTTTGGGATGAAGTCAAAGACCGGTTAGATATGCTGGGGACCAAACTTTCCGGTGGACAGCAGCAACGACTAACGATCGCTCGGGCATTGTCCCATTCACCAGACGTGCTTTGTCTCGACGAATTCTCGATTGCCATTGACCCCGTGACGACGATGAAAATCGAAGACGTGCTGACAGAACTAAAGAGTGAAATGACGATTATTTTAGTGACTAATCTAGTTCAACAAGCTCGCCGTTTAGCCGATCAAACAGCCTTTTTCAATAAATCAAAGCTAGTGGAGGTCGGTCCGACTGAGAAAATATTTAGCAGTCCGGTCAACCAACTTACCTACGATTATGTGACAGGAGACTTTGGATAATGTCAACAATAGTTACTGCATCTAGCACGACACAATACCCTCCGGTGGAAACAGGCCTGAGGGATGAATTGAGCATTCGAACGAAAGGTCTCAATCTTTGGTATGGTGATTTCCAGGCTTTGATGGATGTCTCAATTAATATTAAAAAGGGAATTATTACAGGGCTCATCGGGCCTTCCGGCTGTGGTAAAACCACCCTGCTTCGATGTTTCAATCGTATCAATGAACGTTACGGAAATGTAAACACCACGGGTGACGTCGAGATTCTGGACAAAAATATCTATGATTCTGATGTTTCTGTTCGCCAACTTCGTCGTAGCGTAGGCATGGTATTCCAACGACCAAATCCACTACCAATTTCAATTTCTGACAACGTGCTATTTGGCATGGGCATTCACAATGCTCATAAATCACTTTCAAGAGCTGATCGCAGTGATGTTGTGGAAATGGCTCTACGTGAAGTTGACCTCTGGAATACCGTCAAAGATCGACTCAAGACCCGAGCGACTACATTGACGCTGGAACAACAGCAAAAACTTTGCATCGCTCGACTGTTACCGCTCAAGCCAGACATCATCCTCATGGATGAGCCCTGTAGTGCATTAGATGCTGAAGGGATTGAAAAGGTTGAAAATCTCATCGAATCGCTACGCGATGAATATACTGTCGTGATTGTAACCCACAACATGGCCCAAGCACGACGAGCTACAGACGAATGTATTTTCATGCTGCTTGGTGAGATCATCGAACATTCGAAGACCTCTGAAATGTTTCTCAATCCGCAGCATGAAAAGACTGAAATGTATATTCAGGGACGGTATGGATAATGCGTCGGTTTGATCAGGAATTATCGGAACTCCATCATCAGTTGATCGAAATGGGCACCCTCGCTGAGTCGATGGTCAGTACCGTCTTGAAAGCACTTGACGATGTGACGCTGAACATCGAAGAGCCTTTACATGCCTCCGAAGATATGCTCGATGAAATGCAAAACACCATCGATAAGGAAGTGGTTCGGATCTTAACGGTCTACTCCCCAGTCGCAACCGACTTGCGATATGTTCTGACGGTTTCCCACGTAACCTCAAGTCTCGAACGCATTGGGGACCAAACCACCAACGTGCTTAGCCTGTTGCAATTAATGATGGCTCGTTCCACAACTAAACCGGAACCAAGAATCATCCAAATGGGACAAGCCGTCCTGGAAATGTTACACGGTGCCATCGGTGCCTATATCAATCGCAATGCAAAAGAAGCGGAGAAATATCGCAACCGGGATGAATATGTCGACTCGCTCAACGATCAGATTATGCGGGAAGTTCTTAGCGAAGAGGTCGCATTGGAGGCACTTAAAGGAGAGCCCAATATTGCTGGTCCGTTGGCTCAAATCCTTATAGCCCGAGCATTGGAACGTATCGGTGATCAGGCATGCAATATCTGCGATCAGGTCCCGTCACTCTTAGGCGACAATCCATAAGATTTCGCATCTAGCCTGCCTTTGCAGTTATCTGCTTATCGCTATAAACTAAGTGTAAGCAATTCAGAAGCTTGGTTTTAGCAGATGAATGCAAACTCTGTCCTTGGTGACTCATATT
>MDSV01009285.1_pt1 | contig 19154 bp, 20 predicted proteins | sample 810851 | NCBI WGS metagenome assembly MDSV01 (sample SAMN05326640, study PRJNA326480) | marine metagenome | isolation source: seawater | place: Atlantic Ocean: North East | collected 2012 | reverse complement strand
TTATAGAAGTTTAAGGCTTCCCAATGGCCAAATTCTGATAAAAGCTCGTCCAACAATATCGTCAGTATTCACTGGTCCGAAATATCTTGAGTCTCGAGAGCCAGACCTGTTATCTCCCATAACGAAAATAAAATTTTCCGGAACAAGGCACGTGTTCGCTTCGGATTCCGGACATAGTCCCTCAAATGCAAAACCTTGGGTGGTAACTCCTTCAGCTAAATAGGGCTCGACAAGCAATTTACGGTCCTTTTCTCCTCTTTCAGTTATGTATATCTCCCCATTCGATATTTCAAGCACCTCTCCTTCTGTTGCAATCACTCGCTTTATCAAATCTGTTTCATTGCCTGTCTGAGGTTCAGTTCGTTTAAAAACGACCAGGTCTCCTCTGCTAACATCTCCGAATTCATAGCTCAATTTATTAACGAGTACCCTATCGCCCACCTGTAGAGCTGGTGTCATCGAGGATGAGGGTATGTAGTATGCCTGCATTAAAAACGTTTTTATTAAGAAAGCCACCAACAAAGCTCCAACAATTACTGCAAGCCACTCAATTGCTTTCTTAACAGATTTTGCTGACTTCTCTTCGTCATTCTCTTGGGGTGGCTTAATAATATTAACGGTTTCACCTTCATCTTCATCTGGGTAGGGGTATTGCTCATAAGTTTCAATAGGCTTTGCCACAGGATGTTCGTCCCTATTATCTTCTTGGCCAGTCCTCTTACCCGTATGCTGTTCGTCAGACCCATAGGAACTATTCAACGCACGACTGACGACGTCGTCTATCCAGTCCGATCCACTAGTTTCAGAATTTTGATCGTCTTTAGTCATCCAAACCGTATCTACTAAGAATTCGTTTCGCTAAGCTGTACCCTGCATCGGTAGCTATACCTGAGGCCGCATCAATAACAATAGTCTCTGAGTCTAATTGCAATAAAAGTCGCCCTAACCATATGTTTGAAGACACAGGAAGATTTACTTCAAGCATATTATTCTCCTTTTCAATTACTGAGTTAGTTGGATACTTGGAGATAATCCAACTGTCTGATTCTTTGACTAATAGAGTTACCCATCCTTCCGCAGAGAACTGAAAATCAAGATCGATTGGATTCTGATCAGGTTCAACTTCCAGACCCTCTAAAAACTCTACATCTATGTCCTCATCAGAAACTTTGGCATGAATGATTCTGTCCATTCGAAAAGTCCTCAAGTCACACGCCGTGTCACAATAACCCCTTAAATAGAGATACCTATCATTTATTCCCAAACCTAGAGGCTGAATAGTTCTATCGCTCGAATAGTCTTCGTTGAATGAGTAGTAGGTGATAGCAATCTTTTTTCCATTTAACAATGCCTTATTAGTTATTGAATATACTTCGCTGTCTCTAACACCGGGGTCTATAACAACTTGGTCCTGATTCGCCCCTATACAATTCGCTACTTTGTCCAGAGCACTCACTAACGATGAATGTGCTGAATCCTCGTCAATTAATTGTAGAAGCATCTTACCCTTAGCTAGTAGGGAGAAAGCTTCTGCATACGTTAAATTCAGTGGTCGTGCGAGATAGTTTGCTTGACTAATCCAAACTTCGTCGTCTTGAAGATTAATTTCAATCAAATTGTCTGGTGTATGTGGGTGAGGACCGACAAAGAACAAAACTTTTGTTAGGTCATTTAGCAATGTTTCGCGGGGGTACTGAAAGCGATCTACCAATTCATCGATCGTTGCTCCATTGTTCTCTATTAGCCAGGGAACCATTGAGACTAAACGTTCAAGCCTCTCGGAAGCTTTAAGCATTACTATCCTCATGAGCATTCTGGAGGTACTTCATTCGTTCGATTAGCTTCTGCCTGAGAAAATCTGGTTCGAGTATTTCTGCATGGTCCAGTAGAAGGAGAACTCGATTGATGAAGGATTCGTAATTCTTTACGACAAATTCAGCGATCCCGTCTCCATCTTCATTCAATACTACTGAGATATCAAGATTACTTATTACCCATTTAACGTGTGATTTATCAATTAAGACTTTAGCTATAACTGTGTCGTCATCACCGTAGGAGAAATACGAGAAATCTGCTCCAGATAGCGAATCAGGTAAAATATATTCATCAGAGGTATCTCCTATAGAAAGATCCTTAATTCGATCAGTTCGAAATGATTTCACTGAATCTGTTCCGGCCTCTCTTCCTGTCAAGTACCAATGTTCACCTTTGAATTGGAGTAAGTAGGGCTCAACGAGCCTCTGTTTTGAAGAATAAAAGAATGAAGTTTTTTTCTTTTCCGAAAGAGCCTCGAAAAGTCTGTTGAATATATCAAAGTCGCCAATCGATGCTGATGCGCTGTAATCCGTCCGCTGTTTTGAGTATCCCCCTAGCTTACGGAGTGCTTCCTCTTCAGTTAGTTCACCTATCAGGTGAATGCTATTAGATGCATAATTAAGCTGAGACAATTCCGCGTCGCTTAGATCAAGATCTGGCAAGTAATACTTCTTGTTATCGAGAGAATATGCTTCTGCTGATTTCCCAGAGGACCCTACTGAAATAACATCTAAAGGAACGCCCATATCCTTTAATGCTGCTTTGTCTCTACTAAATTGCTTTCTGAAGGCAACAAGATTATCAGGATACATATGTATTCTATGTCGAAGTTCTTCAGCAGTTAATGGTGTCGATGCATTCAGTAATTCTGCGAGAAGCTTTAGGATTCTCTCTAGTTTTTCTGCTGCCATAACTTCACGCTAACTCCAAACTTCTCTTACTAAAGGCTTTCAATAAGTTTTTCTACTCTTTCGTCGCTGGATGAGAAAGGATCCTTACATAGGACGGTTCTTTGTGCCTGATCATTTAACTTCAAGTGAACCCAGTCAACTGTATAATCACGATTCTTTTCTTTTGCTCGCTTAATAAAGTCCCCTCTCAGCTTCGCTCTTGTAGTTTGAGGTGGGTTTGTGACAGCATCAACAATATCTTGGTCGCTACACACACGTTCTACTAGCCCAGATTGCTGCATTAAATAGAAAAGGCCTCTGGATCTATCCACATCATGATATTGGAGGTCAAGCAATGCAATCTTTGGATCCGATAACTCAAGCGAATATCTGCTTTTGTATCTATCTACTAAATGAAATTTCGCAACCCAATCACATTCTTTATGTAACTCAAGTGGGTCATTTCTTAATCCGTTTAGGCAATGTTCCCACATCACGAGCGTTTGGTTCTCTTCTTCTGAAAGTTCCCGTCTTTCGGAAAATTTTATAGCCTTTTCCAGAAACTCCGATTGAATATCTAGGGCACTCAGCTCTCGACCATTTGCTAACCGCACCTTTCTCTTGCAAGTAAAATCTTGACTTATTTCTCGTATTGCTCTTATAGGATTTTCAAGAGTTAGATCACCCATTACTACTGTTCGCTCCTCGAGCATTCGGAGAACAAGTGAAGCTGACCCAACTTTCAGGAAAGACGCATATTCGCTCATATTCGAGTCACCGACTATTACGTGAAGTCGTTTATATCTATCAGCATCAGCATGTGGTTCATCACGTGTATTAATTATCGGCCTACTTCGAGTAGTCGCACTTGAGATCCCTTCCCATATATGTTCTGCTCTTTGACTGATGCAGTAGGTAGCACCTCTTGCTGTTTGCAGTACTTTGCCAGCACCAGAATAGATTTGTCGGCTAACAAAAAACGGGATAAGTATCTGATCGTAATGTGATATGTCTTCACTTCGGGTCGTGCAATAGTTTTCATGCGAGCCATATGAATTTCCTGCTGAGTCCGTGTTATTTTTAAACAGATATAGGCGGCCGTCTATGCCTTCTTCTTGTAAGCGTTTTTCAGCATTTTGTAGGAGCTGTTCAAGAATCCTTTCCCCTGCTTTGTCGTGGGTGACAACATCGTATACTGAGTCACACTCTGGAGTGGCATATTCAGGATGGGAGCCGACATCTAGATACAATCGAGAACCGTTTTCTAAAAATACATTGCTGCTTCTTCCCCAGGCAACCACCCTTCTGAACATATAGCGAGCAACTTCATCTGGGCTCAAGCGACGTTGGCCGTTAGGGGAAACGCAAGTTACCCCATATTCACTTTCTATTCCAAAGATACGACGTTCCATCAAGTCACCATTTCATACGCTAGATGAAATTTTTAAGATTTGTATAACGGAAGGCTAATTGATCAGTTCTTGAATTTCTGAAGCGACTATTCTTCGGAACGCTCTTCGGCCATTTTGAATTGAGAGCTCTGCTACTTCCAAGTCATCCGGCTCAATATCTCGCTCCCCTGCAGTTAAAGCGTCTATGCAGGCATTTAAGGCTTTCTTTAGAGCCATGTTGTTCTTATAAAGAGCTTGAAATCTTTCAAAGATGGCTTCACTTTCCCCGCCTAGGACAGCGAATGAACTTTCATCTTTGACGGTGCCGTCGTAGAGAATATGGAACATTTGATTACGAAGATTCTCACCTTCAAAGTCTACTTCTGCAACAAGTATTTCTACTTCCATGGGCTTCATCTCATGAGTGAAAATATGACCGAGCATCTGAGCGTATTGATTTGCAAGGCTTCTAGCGTCAACGTCATCGCGACTGAAAGAGTATCCTTTCAAGTCAGCATGTCGCACTCCAGCGATACGTAATTGATCGAATTCGTTGTATTTACCTACGCCTGCGAAAGCTATACGGTCGTAAATTTCACTTACTTTATGCAAAGTATTTGAAGGGTTTTCGGCAACAATTAATATGCCTTTTTTAAAGGAAACAGCAATCAGGGCTCTGCCTCTAGCGATACCTTTTCGTGCATAATCTGCACGATCTTCCATCATTTGTTCAGGGCTTACATAAAATGGCATATTCATTTTAAATCACCATTCCGAGATATGCGATTTTCGATAATCCTGTTAAATATTAGTGAAACATCGGAATGAGGCAAAGGTGAGTAGCCACCTTGCGTGATTAGCGAAATAGTAGGAAAAACATCCCGTATCAAGTCTGGACCACCTGTGGCAGAGTCTTCTTCTGATGCTTCAAATATTGCGTTTGCAGCTAATTCAGTTGCATCCGATGATGATAGTTCCGTCTCAAAGCCTAATTTAATTACTGTCGTTGCATGTAGACTTCCTGAACCTGTAGTGGCGAAGGATTTCTCCTCGTACCTGCCTCCAGTCACGTCGTATTGGAATATGCGCCCAATCTTTTCTCTTGTATCAAATCCCGCAAATAACGGAATTACTACCATTCCTTGCATGGCTGCTGGAAGGTTCTGACGTATCATAGTGCTGAGTTGATTTGCTTTTCCTTCAAGTGAGAGTGATTTTCCCTCCACCTTTTCATAATGCTCCAGTTGTAGCTGAAATAATTTCACCATCTCTATCGCAGGACCTGCAGCTCCAGAAATAGCAACTCCAGAGTAGTTGTCAGACTGAAATACTTTCTCTAGCGTTCGATGACTTATGTGGTGACCACTTGTTGCACGGCGGTCACCTGCGAGAACAACACCATCTTTGTATCTTATAGCAACACAAGTAGTTCCGTGTGCAAGGTTATCAACTGGATGCTGCAGTTTGAGTGGCTCAATTCCGTACTCTTTTATTAGGGAAACAAAGTTAGGTCCCGGATCATCTTCAGTTGAGAAGCTAGGTAGTGTCACCCTTTAATAGTACCTGCAAGGAGGCGCTGCAACTACTGTCCACCCTTCTGGACATATGATTTGACGAACTCTTCGGCATTCGTTTCTAGCACGGAATCTATCTCATCTAGTAGGCCATCTAATTCGCTAGCAAGTTCGGAGTTTGTTTGATTCAGGCTTACTTCCTGTTCGTCAAGCGAAGTATCAGAATCCTCATTAGGTTCCTGTTCTTTTGAATATTCTTGTTCAGCCATATTTGCTCCTGAGATAGACTTTAGCTGTTTTAAGGACTTTAGTCATTTATTAGATAACTCTATTTCTGCTATTAATTCGGTCGGAGAAGTTACTCGCTCCAATAACGATCGAACTTTCGCTAAAGACCCTTCGCTTGGGTCAAGAATTGGAATCCGCTTGAGATGATCACCTTCCAATCTAAATACCAGTGAATCCCAGTTAGCGGAAACTATTGACTCAGGCCATTTTTGTAAACATACACCACGGAAATAAGCTCGTGTCTCATGCGGTGGGTTATCAATTCCATTATTAACTTCCTTATCAGTAATCAATTTTTTCAGACCAATGATTTCAGAAATTCTTTTTCCTTGTCTTACATCGTGGTATTGCAAAGCAAGTAATCGTACCTTTGGGTCAAATATCGATAAGTTATGCCGATCTGCGAAACTTTCAATCAAAAGTCGCTTTGCAATCCAATCTATTTCGGTGCGCAGACTTTCCGGTTTGCTTTCTAAGCCAGTCAATACCCTTTCCCAGGTACAGAGAATTTCATCGGCAACCTCCCCACCAGTAAATTCTCCTCCCCCCTTTGAGACATATGACGAAGCAGCGTTCAGAATCTCCCATTGAACTTCTAACGCTGTGATAGTTGATCCATCATTCAGACTGAGTTGCTGTTTTAATGAAGTATCATGTGAGACTTGCTTGATGCACCGAACTGGATTGTCAAAGACTATTCTTTTACTTAGGAAGTCATCTTCAATCATGGCAAGCAATATTGAGGTTGATCCAACCTTCAAAAATGTTGCGGTTTCACTCATATTCGCATCGCCGCAGATAACGTGCAGGCGTCTATATTTCGTTGCATCTGCGTGAGGTTCATCTCTGGTATTTATGATGGGACGTTTCAAAGTCGTCTCCAAGCCGACTTCTTCTTCGAAGAAGTCTGCACGCTGAGTTAATTGATATTTGATTGAATTGGGATCTATCCCACTAGCTTCAACGCCAATTTTCCCTGATCCTGTAAATATCTGTCGGGTAATAAAATGTGTCGTAGCATGAGCAATAATTTCGCCGAACGGGGTCAATCTATCAACTAAATAGTTTTCATGGCACCCATATGAGTTCCCTTTTCCATCAGAATTGTCTTTGTAAACAACAATTTCTTCTTGGGGTGAAAGAGTCTCGTTAGCAACTGACATCGCCAGTTCCAGAATTCTCTCCCCACTACGGTCGTATTTAACTATTTGCAAGGCGTCAATGCACTCTGGAGTAGAGATCTCTGGATGCGCATGATCCACATAGAATCTTGCCCCATTCTCCAATACTGCGTTCACGAGGTGGGTTTCTACTAAAGGCGGTAACGACCCTATTGGGGCCAACCCTCTTGCATCGTTTCCCGGCGTCTCGTCGTTAAAATCCCATTCTACTGTGTACGCCACTCCGCCGTTTGTAGATGACTCGGCTTGTTTAGCATAAGCATTCACTAACACTGATGAAGCATGTATGGGATTCTGTTCGCCAAGTTTTGGTTGGATTATTGCATATTCCGTTTCGATGCCGCAGATTTTGGGAATGGCCATTTATAGGTATTGACCTGAAATCGTTTGAGTACTTTCTGGCGTCATATCAGCATTTAATAACGGCCTAATCATTGAAATCCGCTCGCCTTTCTTTCCAGAAATTTTTGCCCAATCATCGGGGTTAGTCGTGTTGGGTAAATCTTCATGTTCACTGAATTCTTCTCTTACTGAACGCATCAAATCATCAAATGTGAGACCTTTCTGACCTGTCTCAATGAGTCTCTTAATCGCATGTTTTTTAGATCGTCTTACAATATTTTCAATCATGGCTCCTGAGGTAAAATCTTTGAAATACATCACTTGTTTGTCTCCATTTTGATAGGTAACCTCTAGGAATTCGTTACGCTCTTCTGCGGCATACATCTCCTCAACTATCTTTTCGGTCATCACACGTATTGCTTTATCAATGTCGCCTCCCCCTAAGTCCTCAATAGAACCGAGTGAGATCGGAATATCTGAGTTTAGATATCGTGCAAAAATTGCTATTGCCGAGTCATGGTCGGGACGGTCAATTCTTATTTTTATATCTAGTCTTCCTGGCCTCAAGATAGCCGGATCGATTAAGTCCTCTCTATTCGAAGCTCCGATAACGATCACATTGTTAAGCTCCTCGACACCATCTAGTTCAGCTAGTAGTTGGGGAACGATAGTTGATTCCATGTCTGAGCTTATTCCGCTCCCCCTGATGCGATAGAGAGATTCCATTTCATCAAAGAAAATCACTACGGGGTATCCATCATTTGATTTATCTCTCGCTTCTTCAAAAATAACTCTGATTTGCCGTTCAGTTTCACCAACGTATTTATTAAGTAATTCGGGACCCTTGATGTTAAAGAAATAGCTTTTGCTACTTTTCTCTGGGTGCTCATTCTTAGCTTTACTCGCTAGGGAGTTAGCTATTGCCTTAGCTATAAGCGTTTTTCCACAGCCGGGTGGACCATATAACAAGATTCCCCGCGGCGTAGGTAATTTATGTTCAGAAAATAGTTCCGGATAAAGAAAGGGCAACTCAACAGCATCACGAATGAGTTCAATTTTTTCATCCAAACCACCGATGTCGTCGTAGGTGATTTCAGGCACTTCATAGGTAAGATGCTTTTGGCTTTCTGGGTTATTTATCACTTCAACAACCACGTTAGTTTTGCTTGCTACAAGCAAGGAGGCGCCGGGCTTCAACTCAGGTCCTTTAATCTCGGCAGCCAAGTTCATGATCATTTCTTGATCGGCTCTTCCTTTTACAAGCGCCCTGTTTCCATCGGCAAGAACCTCAATGAGTGTTACTATTTCCCCCAAATTTTCAGTACTACGATGAAGTACGACATTTAATGATTCGTTTAATGCGACTTCATCACCTTCAAGCAGGCCTGATATGTCGATATCAGGGTGAAGATTTACTCGCAGTTTTTTCCCATTAGAATCAACGTCAACTGAGCCATCTTCATTTGCTTTTAAAAATGTTCCATAACCTATTGGTGGTTGGCTTAGCTTAGATACTTCGACCTTAAGTGAAGCAATCTGATTTCGTGTTTCGTTTAAGGCGGCTATAAGTTTGTCATTTTCCTTTGCAGCCTTAGCTAGGAGAATTTTTGAATCCCTCAATCTTTCTTCAAGAAGTGCAATACGTTTTGGAGCTAACGAGTTATTCTCTGACAGTTTGTTATTCCGTTCTCGAAGTGATTCGAGTTTTGAGCGCAGTTCTTCTATTTCAAATTGTGCCTTTTCCAACTGTCGTTTGAGCTCATTGACTGCCATATTTATATCGTAGAAGCCTAAAGCGTCAATAGCCATGCCTACTTGTTATATTTGGGTTTTTTATGATGTGCCACACTTATCCTAAAAAAGTGTTTCAACATCCACGCATTTCTTATAACATTTGTACATAATTAATTTGTACTTTAGTAGCGAAGGATATGAATGAAAGTTTGGATTGACCAAGATCTCTGCACCGGAGATGGACTTTGTGAAGAAATTGCCCCTGATGTATTTACACTTCTCGATGACGGGTTAGCCTACGTTGTGGAGGGCGAAAAAGTCTTTTCCGATCCTGGTGGTCCGGAAGGATTAGCTGTCGTTCCTGATGGTCAAGAGGAAGCTACGATTGAATCTGCTGAAGAATGTCCTGGAGAATGCATTTATCTCGAGGTGTAGCAAAAGCTATTATTTCCCCAGATAGCGAGTACTAGTAATAAAACCCGTGTGAGCCACCATTCTGTGGTCTGGTCTAACGGCTCTTCCATCTACGTGCCATGATCGAGAAAGTATCTCCTGCGTTTTGGTCATTGCAAAATTATCCTCTTTGAGCCTGTCTGTAAGCCGTGACACTTGCAGGATACTTGGCGAGTAAGAAACTAGAATACCTCCTGGTCGCAAAGTATTTTCGATGTGATCAATAACACGCCATGGTTCAGGAAGATCTAATATCATTCTGTCATAGTCGGAACCATTTAGTTCACTGTAGGCGTCCCCAATTAATACTTCATAGCGTTCACTTATTTTTTGTCCAGAAAAAAAAGCTTCGACATTCTTACGGGCTCTTTGCGCAAAGTCTTCTCTTAGTTCAATTCCGGTTACATTCGCTCCAGCTCGTAGTAGCGCTATTGACAATGCGCCAGAACCTACTCCCGATTCAAGAACTTTATTACCATTGGCAATGTCAGCAGCAATTAAAATAGGGCCAATGTCTTTCGGATAGATAATCTGCGCAGAACGTGGCATCTTCAAAATTACATCAGACATCGTCGGACGTAACGCGAGGTATTCAAGCCCGCCACTAGATTTGATTCTTATTCCATCTTCCCTTCCAATTAGGTCGTCGTGAGATATATAACCAGAATGAGAGTGGAATTCTGACTTGGCCTCTAAGGTCAGCAGGTATCTTCGATCCTTCTGATCCACCAGCAATAGCATATCCCCTTCCTGCAAGACCCTATTTCCGTTCGTCATATTCGAAGCATTCCAGTGTTAAATTTCGGACTCGCTGTTTGAACTACGAAAATATTTCTTCACATTTGGGAAAAGTTGAATTTGGATGATTGGGTCCTTTTGACCCTTGCGTTTACGCTTCGTGCTACCGCGTAAAAATACTCCTAGAAGGGTCATTGCTGATGGTCCTATCTTCTGCAGTACGGAGAGTCCTCCTGATATTGAGATGAGTTCACTTTTGAAATCTTTGATCTTGTCTTCAATATCTTCTGGCGTTATGATTTCAAAATCATCGGATTTCATTATGCCTCCTAGAAGCTTTCAGCGAAACTACTATCACAATTAACAAGGATATGAAGACCAATACGTATGGCAAAAAAGAAAGAGAATTATCAAATAGCGAAAATTCACTCTGAAGTAGTCTAAGCAATCCTATGGCGCCGAAAACAGCGCCGACTGCCAAGAACAACATTCCCAACAAACCTAAAGATAGCCATTTAGTTAGTGCTGTTAGTGGGTCCCTAATTTCCTGCTTTGCATAGCTGATTAGAAGGGAACGTAATTCAGTAAGTTTTTCAGAAATTGCATCTTGCTCAATTTTCATTATCTCTACTCGTTACGAATTGACTATCAAATTTCCTCTTATTGAAGTCTACTCATAGCTGCAAGCGTTTCACGTTCAGACGTGATTTGTCTCAACAGCAACGTTGACCGATCTTTTGCGCTGTGAGCCGAAAGTAACTTGTATTTGTCTAACTGCCCTAGGGGAGCTAAAGCGCAGGCAGTAAAAAGATCTACCGTCTCTAGAGCTTGAATATCCATACTTGCAGATGGAATAGCTCCCATTTGGACAAGAAGTACATAACAGCGTTCGAGTTCTTCAATGATTTCCCGTTTAAGCTCAAAGTTCTTATTCTCGCTATCATCGAGTTCTTCAATTCGAGCAACAGGGTATGGATTATCAGGAAGCCACTTCTTTACCAATATTCTTTTTACTCCTAGACACTGTACAGCAAGCTGATTTGTCCCTAGCTCTTTTAAATCCGTGACTTTACATAAAGTACCGTAAGAAAAACGGCTGTCAAAGCCTCCGACTTCATGGCCTTTCTCTATTAAACATGTTCCAAAAAATGAACCCTTTTGAGCTAATTCAGAAAATAATTGTAAGTACCTCGACTCAAAAATTCTTAGTGGCATAGTACTGCCAGGGAAAAAAACTGACCCCAAAGGGAACATAGGTAGGTTCTGCATTTCACTCAATTACCGATCTTGGCCCCATTTCTTCGAGCGTTTTACCCCCTGTAAATTCACTTAAGATCGGAGCAAGTCCGTTTAGGAACTCCTGATGAATGCTCTCGGCACTTTCTGTGTCATCGTAGTTAGCGATATAGGAAATATTAATCTCAAGACCCTCTGGCGTGGTGTAGGAGCCGACTAAAGCGCCACGATCTGTTTCAAAATATGCATGGGCAAGAAGATTTGATTCGAATGGAGTCCCACGAAGTGTGTTACTGACGATACCTTCGACCCCCACTAAAGGAAGTGCTTCTTTTAGAGTCACGCCATATTTATCGTCCCGAAGAATACCCTGAAATAAGCCACATGTAGCTTGATTGTCGCTACTTAAACCTGAACCGTCAATAAGCAGCAATTCAGTATTTGGTAGATTGTTGGTCGCTAGAATTTCCGGCAATGAGACAAGACCACTACCTGTTGATCCTTGTCCGGTTCGAGAGAAACCAATTTCCTTTAGGAGCATCTCTGCTGTGACATTATCGTCATTCGTTAGCATTTGCTTTACTATTTGATCTAGCGTTGGCGATTTAACGGTTAGAAGCTCGACAAGAGAATTTTGCTCAACATTATTAATCTCTTTCGCAGCTCGCAGAATGATAACGCCACGCGCCTCGAGAAGGTCATCAAAGTTAGCTGCAAAACGTTTCGCTGGATTTAGACTTGGCACTAAAGGTGAGGGATTTTCGCCACGTTGCTGGGAATAATTTTGTTTCAATCCGTCAAAGCCGCCATCAAGGAGTGAAGCAGAAAGAGAACCAATCTCGGCAGATTCCCTTAACTCTTGATCCCAACCAACAATAGTTCGCTCTTCGTCGTACCGACTCTCATTTACAACTACTGCTCCTTGAATAAATAAAATATTCATTCCAACGGTTAAATCGGCCATTTCATCTGCACTAGTTCGAATCTGACTATATGCCTCAGGCAGTAACTCTAGGAACGCATCCGTTCTGATGACTGGATCTCCACTTCCAAACACGTATAAATCGCTACTAAGAAGATTCCCATCTGCATCAGTTTCTCGATCAGCAGAAATAACTGTTTCATATTGATAATCAGTTCCTAATTGTGCAAGCGCTGCGTAGGCGGTAATAATTTTCTGGGTAGTACCGGGGTTTAGCGGAATTTGTTTCTGAAAGTCAAAAAGCTCATCACCATCAGCCGAAATAGAGAAACAGGTTGAGTCTGGGAGGGAGCTTAATAGCTCTAAGAGATTTTCCTGTAGTTGTTGTGTCGCTAACGGGGAGGTGAGGAGTTCCGGGGCCCGCCGTAACGAGTAGACGGGTGTCCCTAAATCTTTTGTTTCAACCATTTGCGCTGTGGTGATCGGAACTTCCTCGTAACCAAAACGGTCCTTAAAGTTCAATAATGCTATCAAAGTAGCCAAAATCAATAACGGTAAAGTAATTCTTTTGAGAAGTTGCAGCACGGTCTGAGTCTAGTTGTAAATTCTCATATCTGTTATCAACCCTTATGTTCTCTGTTAGAAAAGTTGGTCATCGCTTCTAGAGCCTTTACCGCTGTCAATGGTGAACTGAAGCACACTTCACCGGAATCGATTAAGGTTTTTGGACCAGCATTATGTGAATCAGTTATTCCTATTTCTGTTGCGACAAAGACCGGTTTTTCAAAATCTTTTGATGCCTGAATGATGGCTTCAGCGTATCTCTTTTCTTGTGAGATATGAAAATTAGCCATCTTTTCCGTCTCAGTAGTCGCTACAGGACTTTCTATATAAGTTCTGGCGACATTACCTTGGATACCTAGCCCTAAGAAAATCATTGAATCAACTTGTGGATGTCCGAGTATAAGAGGAATAAGCGAAGGAATCGTGTCCCTCGTTTCGCCACCAGCCAGATCCACTGGGTTACTTTTACTCCACCGAGGGGGTAAATACTTATTAATTTGCTCTTCGAGATCCTGTGGGAGTTCTATAAGCTCTAGCTTTGCTCGAGAAATAGCGTCAGCAGTGATGACCCCCCAACCACCGGCAGTTGTTACTACAATTACTTTTCCATTGATGGGTAACGGCTTTGTAGCAAAAGCTGCAGCAAATTCAAATGCTTCATTGGGGTCATTAGCTAAAACACCACCGGCTTGAATGACTGCAGTCTCAAAAATTTTCTGGTCAGAAGCCATTGATCCAGTGTGGCTAGAAGCTGCTCTTGCGCCATCGGAGGTTGTGCCCCCTCTGATAATGATAACGGGCTTTCTATTGGAAACTTCCTTCAGTGACTCATAGAAGTTTCGTCCATTTGGTAAACCCTCAACATAGGCCACAACAACTTTTGTTTCAGAATCGCTTCCGAAGTAACGAATATAATCTGCTACGCCTAACTGAGCTTGATTTCCGATTGATATCGCTCTCGCTATACCAATATTCTTGGCGCGAGATAGATTTAACATCGCTGAGAGTATGTTCCCACTCTGACTTGCGATAGATATATTCCCCATGGGTGGGTAGGGAGAAACAATTTGAGAACACAAATTCGCTGGCGTTGAAACGAAACCTTGCCCATTGGGCCCAGCAATAATAATTCCTAGAGAGTCAGCAAGCTGGACTAATTCCTGTTCTAATTCGACTCCTTCGGTGCCGCTCTCACGAAATCCACCCGATACCACAAAACCTGCTCTAACTCCCTTTTCTGCTAATTCCGGAAGAACGGCAATTGTCTGTTTAGGTCCCAGGCAAATCATTGCCACATCAATTGAACCCTCGGGAATACTATCAACACTCTTTAGAGTTTGTATCCCAAGTATTTCTGGCGTTTTCGGGTTCGTGGCGAATACATTCCCTTCAAAACCTGCTGCAAGTATGTTGTGGAGAGCGACAAAACCGAATTTCCCAGGATGAGTGGAGGCCCCTATTACCGCAATTCCTTTGGGATTAAATAGAGTATCCAAATACGGCTGATGCATCATGATTTAATAATAAGTGCGTCAACAGCAATCGGCCGGTTGCCACTTATCACAATAGGGTTCACGTCAATAGCTTGTATTAATGGGTCCGCTAAACCACACTTTGCAATTGCCTCTAAAGTATCAGCGAGCGCTTCGAGGTCGACATCGGGTTCATTGCGGAACTCATTGAGTAAAGCATTGGAGTTCAGCTCATGTACCATGCGTATTAACTCTGCCCGAGAACATGGAAGCAAGCGAAATGATGCGTCCGAAAGCGCTTCTGCGAAGACGCCCCCTAAACCGAACATAATTGTTGGTCCAAAGTCCTTATCGATATGGTAGCCAGCTATGAATTCTCGTTTTCCCCCAATATGTTCGCAAATAAGGAATTCACTAACTTCACTATTGCTTACCCGCATCTCGTTGAAGGCAACACTTAACTCAGTCTGATTGTTTATTCCTAACTTAACTCCGCCCAACTCGCTTTTATGTTCAGTTCCATCTCCAGATATTTTCAGAACAATCGGGTATCCGATCTCCAGAGCAGCGCCTGCGGCCTCTTCATAGTTTTTAGCTGTTGATTCCCTGCATGAGATTAGTCCGAATTCATTCAATAGTCTTTTGCTTTCAAATTCTGTTAAAGAGTTCATTTTTTAACACTACCTGTTCGACAACGTCTGCCAACAACTCTTAGTTGCCACACCTGCTTAAGGAATAGTAGTTTTCAATAGAGGGTATTATGAAAATTTTAGCGGCTTTATTTATTGAAGATATATCAATGTTTGAGAATGAGAATGGGCTAACACGTCTAAATCTTTCAGGCGTTCAGTTCACTATTGCTGTTTCCGAGCCTTTCCCACTCACTCTTGCACCACATTTGGTAGTCCTTATTCACAGCGATCAAGAGTCAGATGGCGCTGGAGTTTTGGAGGTCACTTATCATTCCGAGGAAAATGAAATTGCTCGCAACGTTCAACCTTTACAAATAGAACCAGGATTATTTGCGTACAGATTAATCAGAGCTGAATTAGAATTAACTAATCCGGCAAAAGTTTTTGCCCACTGTCGGCTTAATCAGGACGATCCGATCATTGTGCCTTTAACCATTAAGGCTGGCGTATAAGAAATTTAATTTTAATTTCCTGCTCAATGCCTTCTTGCAAGTTAATGTATACACGTTGATGGGAGCGACATGACAGAAATTGAGACAGATAGCGGTTTAGAGCAATTAGCAATCAATACTATTCGGGGCTTATCAATGGATGCCCCTCATGCAGCTAGTTCTGGCCATCAAGGAACTGCGATGGCACTTGCACCCCTTGCTCATGTTCTTTTCACACGTGTTTTAAAATACAGCGCTAAACACCCTGATTGGTTTAATCGTGACCGCTTTATCTTAAGTGCTGGACATGCATCAATTTTGCAATATTCGATGCTTCATCTGACGGGGTACGGGCTGACATTGGAGGACCTTAAGGACTTCAGACAGTTACATAGTTTAACTCCAGGACATCCAGAAGCTGGTCACACAGCTGGAGTTGAGGTTACGACTGGGCCACTAGGTCAAGGTTTCGCTAATGCGGTAGGCATGGCAATTTCTGAGCGTTGGCTGAGAGGAAAATTCGGTAGTGAGAATATAAATCATAATGTTTTCGTAATCTGCGGTGATGGTGACCTTTCAGAAGGGATAAGCCATGAGGCTGCTTCACTTGCAGGCAGCCAGCAATTGGGAAACCTCATCTGCATATACGACGATAACCATATAACTATTGATGGGCCTACTGAACTATCCCTTGCAGATGATGCTGGCAAAAGGTTTGAAGCATACGGTTGGAATGTGATAGATCTTGGTGAATCTGGTGAAGACTTGGATATTCTCGAGAATGCATTGCTTGAAGCAAAATCAAATACAAGTTCCCCAACAATTATCATCCTAAGAACACACATAGGTCACCCCTCTCCCACTCTGACTGACAGTCCTAGCGCCCATGGGTACGCGTTTAAAGATAAGGAAATTTTAGAGGCTAAAGAACTTATGGGTTTGCCTCCAGAAGAGTCTTTCTACGTTCCTTCTGAAGTATTGGATATGTACAGAGCAGCTGGAGAACGTTATCATCACGAAGCCGAAGCATACAGCTGGCACGCCGATGATCATAAGGGAACTTGGAGCCTATCCTCCTCACAGAATTTATATGAAGAAAGTGTGGGCGAAAGTGTAGCTACCAGAGTGGCAAGTGGAATATGCCTTAATGAAATCGCAAAAGACTTGTCGATAATTGCTGGAGGCGCTGACCTAACCGGTAACACCGGAACAGCTTTAACTAGTTGTGAGCAATTATCTTCATCGTGCCCTTCTGGTAAGCAGCTCTTCTATGGGGTAAGAGAGCATGCTATGGGAGCTATTATGAACGGAATCGCCTTGCACGGTTGCATAGTGCCTGTCGGAGGAACTTTTTTAGTTTTTAGTGATTATATGAGACCAGCAATTCGCCTTGCAGCTTTATCCAAGGCTAAAGTCATCTATTCATTTACCCATGACTCTGTCGGTGTCGGTGAGGACGGGCCGACGCATCAGCCGATTGAACAAATTATGTCACTCCGCTCCATACCTGACCTATTAGTGATAAGGCCTGCAGATGCGAAAGAAACTGTAGCTGCTTGGATCACTGCTTTGAATCATGACGGACCAACTGCGTTGATACTCTCACGTCAAAGCTTACCTATACTTGCTGAAACCAACGTTGATCTCGCCCAGAAGGGAAGTTACTTCTTGAAGGAGGACAATGACGCTAATACGACTCTTATCGCAACTGGCTCAGAAGTTTCACTTTGCATGGAATACGCTGCCAATGAACGGGTGAACGTATTGTCAATCCCCTCTTGGGAACTTGCCGAGCAACTGTCACCTGAAATAAAGAACTGGAAGGAATATTCAGCCAACAAGAAGGTAATTTCTGTTGAAGCAGGAGTAACTCTTGGTTGGTCGCAATATGCCGATAGGTCAATAGGAATTGACCGTTTTGGCGCTTCAGCCCCAGGAAATCAGGTTATGGATACGCTAGGTGTCAATATAAGCAACATTGACAAAGAAGTTAAAACGGAAGGAAACTAATTGCTATTTCAGCTTTATGAGGATTTCGGACAAAGTCCATGGTTAGATAATTTACGCCGAGAGTGGGTTAACACAGGGAGACTGCAAGAGTGGGTTGATAGCGGTGTCCGTGGCTTGACATCTAATCCTTCAATATTTGAAAAAGCCATAAGCACATCCGATGCTTATGACAAACAATTCAAAGATCTAATCATGGCCGATCGCTCCGTTGAAGATGCCTACTGGGAATTGGTAATAACTGATATTGCGGGAGCAGCTAAAGTACTTAATTCCGTTTACAAAAAGAGTGCCGGTACTGACGGCTTTGTATCTGTTGAAGTTGATCCAAGATTGGCAAGAGATACCAAACGCACTATTCAAGCTGCTCAAAGTTTAAACAACCGACTAGATCTACCTAATATTTACATAAAAATACCTGGAACACCAGAAGGGTTACCTGCTATCAGACAAGTGATTTCCGAAGGAGTTTCGGTCAACGTAACACTGCTCTTTTCAGTCGAACGATACGAACAGGTAATTGAAGCATATCTAAGCGGACTTGAGGAAAAAGAAGGCGACCTGTCAGATGTTTCGTCTGTCGCTTCTTTTTTCATATCACGAACTGATTCGGAAGTCGATAAACGTTTAGAAAGCATTGGAGGCGACACGGCTATTAACCTCAAGGGAAAAACTGCGGTTGCGCAGGGTCAATTAGCCTATAGATCATTTCTTAAAGTTTTTGGCAGCGAACGTTGGAAAGCATTAGAAAAACGAGGCGCCAAACTCCAGAGACCACTTTGGGCATCTACTTCAACTAAAGACCCCAGATACCCAGATACCCTCTACGTAGATTCCTTAATCGGCCCTAATACAGTTAACACCCTTCCAGATGCAACACTTGAAGCTTTCGTTGACCATGGGACATTAAGGAGAACCATAGACGTTGACTTCGATGCTGCTGAACAAGTCATTCGCGACGTAGAGGAACTTGGTATTAACCTAGATGAAGTTGCAAATTTACTTGAATTACAAGGTGTTGAAACGTTTGAGAATTCATTTGAAAACCTACTTGAAACTCTTAGCGCAAAGGGACGTACTCTCACTGAGTAGGTTGCAATTTGAAACCTACCTGCTAGCATCGCCTTGTGCACGATAAATCACAACCATGTTCAATTGATTCAACTTTGTCCGTGATTGGTGACAGGTGGACTATCTTAATACTACGAGATCTCTTCCGCGGAGTACGACGATTTGAACAACTTCGACAAGATCTTGGTATCGCAAAGAACATTTTAAGCGACCGATTAACCAAACTTGATGCTGCGGGAATTGTTATCCAACGCCCATACCAAAGTAATCCGATACGTAATGATTACTACCTCACTGAAAAAGGGAAGGATCTTTCGCCATCGCTTATTGCTTTAATGCATTGGGGAGATAAGTGGTACGCAGACGGTAATCCGCCTACGATTCTCACCCACGCAAAGTGCGGCACTGCATTA
>MDSV01034523.1_pt1 | contig 19156 bp, 20 predicted proteins | sample 810851 | NCBI WGS metagenome assembly MDSV01 (sample SAMN05326640, study PRJNA326480) | marine metagenome | isolation source: seawater | place: Atlantic Ocean: North East | collected 2012 | reverse complement strand
CCTGTTAGGTAAAGAATTATTTCCTTCAAATAACATCAAATATGCAATGGCCCCCATGACTATGATTGCATCTCTGGCTAGTAAGAAAGAGACAAGCCAAAATGGTAGTAATCCTGAGAATGCTAAAGCTAAAAGAGTAGATAAAATTAAGACCTTATCTGCCAATGGATCTACTATCTCTCCAAAGCTTGAAGACCAAGAATATTTTCTAGCTAAAAATCCATCTAACCAATCTGATAACCCAGCTACTGCAAACAAAGAGAGAGCAATTGCTTCGTTGCCTTGATAAATGAAAATGTAAATGGGGATTGCAAGTAACAATCTGAGACTGGTGATAATATTAGGAATTTGAGAGAACATTATTTATTTGTTAAAGAATAACCAATTAAAGATGAGGAATCGAGGTCTTTGTCTTTCTTTCTGATTAGCGAAGGGTTTGAATCCATTAATTTCCTTAGATCTTCTTCTCCTCCAGTTATTTCCAAGTAAAAAATTAGAGTATTTTCTTCTATGGAAATTAGTTCTGATCTTTTCACTAGAACGTTAGAGCTTACTAATTCCTTAAGACTTAAAAAGTCTGAAAACTCCTCAATACCAGAAAATTCTAAATTAATCGAAGTGAGCTTCTCTGTATTGATTAGTATCTGAACTTCTTTATTTGTTTCATTGGCTAAAATATTTACCATTTCTTTGGTTGAGAAAAATTGATCTTCTGTTAAAGAAGTTAAGCATTTAGCTTCATCAAGCAGCATGCCAAATTCATCTTGAATCTTACAAATTGACCAATATTTCAAGCCATACCTAGAAGATATATTTTTTAGAAAACCAGCATCAGAATAATCCTTGAAAAATGTTATTGAATTTAGATCACTTAAATCTAGAGAAGGTTCTATCAAAATTATATTTCTCTCTAAAGCGGCTTCTTTTAGGGAATTAGATGAATTTATACATAGATCATTAAATGCATTAATATCATTTTGATCTACTAAAGTTGATAAAACATTATTTCTGCAAGGCAAAAATAATAAAGCTTTCTGTTTCTGCCCTATCCAGAGAGGCAGTTTATTAGATGAAAGAAGCTTTCTTATTGCCTTTCCATCAAACGTAAATATACCCTTAATTAATTCTTCTTCAGATGTCAGTTTATATTGAGTTATTAGACTCTCAGGGTCCCTAAGAGCTTTTTTTATAGATGCCTCTTTTATAACCTCCGAATTACCCGATATGTTTATAGTTAATTCTTTTAAAGCAAGTGACATACCTTCTCTGATAGATTTCTTATCAGTTCCTTCCAACTCCATAGAGACTTCATAGTTTTCTTTGAAAGCGATACCCTCTTCAGAATTGATAAAAAAACTTATAGAAATAAGAAGACTTGCTAATAAAAAATTAATTCTCATTTAAAAATAATAAGCTACAGATATTTACTACAATGGTTGATAAAATAAGTTAAACAACAATTCTAAATCTATGCCCAACAAATCACCAAAGAAAAATACTTCTTTAGACTATAAATCTTCTGGGGTTGATGTTGAAGCAGGATATAAATTAGTAAATTCTATAAAACCTTTCGTAGAAAAAACTAAAAGAAAAGAGATCATGTCAGGTCTAGGCTCTTTTTCTGCGATGAGCAAGTTACCTTCAAATATAAAAGATCCTGTTTTAGTAACTTGCACAGATGGAGTTGGTACAAAGATAGAAATAGCTAGAAAGATGAATAATTTTGGATCTGTGGGTAAAGATCTGGTTGCAATGTGTGTAAATGATCTAGTTACATGTGGTGCTGAACCATTTTTATTCCTTGACTACTATGTTACTGACTCGCTTAAAGTAAAAACTGCCGCAAGTGTTATTGAAGGAATAGCTAAAGGCTGTGAAGAAGCTAATTGTTCCTTGGTTGGTGGGGAAACTGCAGAACATCCTAATAGTTTTCCTGAAAATAGTTTTGACCTTGCTGGTTTTGCCGTAGGAGCAGTGGATGAAAAAAAGATTATAGGGAAAAATGGATGTATAGCTGGTGATTATCTAATTGGTATAGAGTCTTCTGGTGTTCACTCAAATGGTTTTTCTTTAATCAGAAAATTAATTGAAGATAAAAACATACCTTTAAGCGCTTCTTTAGGAAAAATGAGCTTAGGTGAAGTATTACTCATCCCAACTAAAATTTATGTAAAGCAAATATTAGAATTAGCAAAAAAAATAGAAATTCAATCGATAAGTCATATAACTGGAGGAGGTTTTTTTGAGAATATTCCTAGAATGATGGCTAACGAAACAGAAATAAAAATAGAATTTAACTTTAATGACTGGCCTTCAAAACATATCTTTAAATGGATCCAGTCAGAAGGCGATGTTTCAGATCATAATATGTTATCTACTTTTAATTGTGGTATAGGTATGGTTATAGCTGTCAAAGAGAAGGACATTGATGCTGCTTCGAGTTTATTAAATTCAATGAATCTGACTAATAAAGTTTTAGGGGAAGTATCTAAAAATAAAGGGAACAAAGCTTCTATAGAGATAGTCTAATACAGATGTCCAAATTTAAATTTGCTGTTCTTATATCGGGTAATGGGTCTAATTTAGGATCTATGATTGAGCATGTAGATAACAATAAAATAAAAGGAAATATTTGTTGTGTTTTTAGCAATGACCCATTGGCCTATGGAATTGAAAGAGCAAAAAATGCCGGATTAGCTTATGAAGTTTTAGATCATAGGGAGTTTAAAGAAAGAGATGATTTTGATTCAGCCTTAGTCAAAAAACTAGAGAGGTATGAACCTGATCTTATAGTGCTGGCTGGCTTTATGAGAATTCTTTCAAGTACTTTCATAAAGGCTTATGAAGGAAAAATATTAAACATACACCCTTCTATTCTTCCTAAATATCCAGGTCTTAATACCCATGAGAGAGCAATAGAGTCTGGAGATGAGCATCATGGAATTACTATTCACTTTGTTGATGAATCCCTAGATGGAGGCCCAATCTGTGCCCAGTCTATATTAGAAATTGGAGATTCAAATATTAAGGAATTAAAAGAAAGAATTCACACACTAGAGCATGATCTTTATCCCAAGGTAATAGATTGGTTTGCACAAGGTAGACTGATTCAAAAAGATGATAGAGCTTATTTAGATGGCAAAGAAATTATTTTAAAATACTAACTAATGAAAAAATTTATACTGGTAAATCTACTATCTTTTACATTTATTGGCGGGTTGATAGCAGAAGATTTATTAATACCATCTACTGCAGAACTAGAAGTAAAAGCAGGAAATTTTAGTTTAGATATGGAGGTGGCGCTTATAGAAACTGATGAAATATGGGAAGTATCTTCAAAAGTTAAAGGAGTAGCCTCAAGAGAAGAAAAAGAAACTTTCATTTTAAAAGATGAAAATATTCTGCCATTAGATTATTCGAGAAAGCAGAGAATTTTATTCAGAAAGAGTGAATCAAAAGCAATATTTAATTGGGATGATGAAGTCCTAACTTATAAGGAAAACAGAGAGAAAGGTTCTTTGGATTTAATCGAAGGCGTTCTAGGTCCTTCAAGTGCTACCTTGAAGTTAAGAATTGATGTAAAACTCCTGGGGTTAGATAACTTACCTAATATTATTAAATATAAGGTTTATTACAATAAAGAGATCAAAGAAAGAACCTATGAATTTAAAGGCTTAGAGAAGATCTCTACCCCGATGGGAGATATGGAAGCCCTGAAGGTCTCTAGAGTATTTCTAAAAGGTGAAAATAGGAAACAAATATATTGGTTAAGCCCTAAATATGATTTTTCAATTGTTAAGATAATTGACGAAAGCGCAGAGCGTAAATCCGATGTAAGAATTAAATCTATATCTTTTTAGACTTAAGTCTTAGGCAGGGTTACTCCAGTCTGACCCTGATATTTTCCTCCTCGATCTTTGTAACTTACTTCACATTCTTCATCTGACTCTAAAAAAATCATTTGAGCAACGCCTTCATTAGAATAAATTTTTGCAGGAAGGCTAGTAGTATTAGAAAACTCTAAAGTAACATGCCCTTCCCATTCAGGCTCTAACGGAGTGACGTTTACTATAATTCCGCACCTCGCATAAGTAGACTTGCCTAAACAGATAGTGAGCACATTTCGAGGAATCTTAAAATATTCAACGGTACTCGCTAAAGCAAAAGAATTTGGAGGAATAACACAAACCTCATCTTCTATATCCACAAAACTATTTTCATCAAATTTTTTCGGATCTACGGTTGCTGAGTGAATATTTGTAAATACCTTAAACTTATTTGAACACCTAACATCATATCCATAGGAAGAGGTTCCGAATGAAATTATTCTTCCTTTATCATTTTCTCTTACTTGATTCTTTTCAAATGGAGAGATCATGTCATTTTCTTCTGCCATTTTTCGTATCCACTTATCTGATTTTATAGCCATAAGGATGTTGTGTTGTTGAATTGTTATGTGTTACTTTTATAGTACTTATTATTACAAAAAAGAATGAAATTACTATCTAGAATTTTCTTAATATCATTTTTCTTACCTGCCATTGCGTTTACGGAGGTTGATCTTAATGAGTTGTATATTGACCTTCATCAAAATCCAGAACTGTCCTTTCAAGAAGAAGAAACCAGTCAGAAGTTAGCTCAACTTCTTAAAGGTATGGGTTTCGAAGTGACTCCTGAAGTTGGAGGATTCGGAGTTGTTGCTGTATTTGAAAATGGACCAGGAAAGACCTTAATGATAAGAGCGGACATGGATGCCCTGCCTTTAGAAGAAAAAACAGGAGCAAAATATGCCAGTAAGAAGAAATCTATAAATCAAGTAGGTGCTGAGGTTTTTACAATGCATGCATGCGGACATGATATCCATATGACTAGTTTAATAGGAACAGCGCAAAATCTTATAAACATGAGAGAAGATTGGTCAGGCACTCTTGTTTTAAACCTACAACCAGCAGAAGAAAGAGGTAGTGGTGCAAGAGCAATGATAAGAGATGGCATTTTTAAACGCTTTCCTAGACCGGATTTTAATTTAGCTTTGCATGTCAGTGCAGACTTGCCTGCTGGAAAAGTTGCTTATGTACCAGGATGGGCAATGGCAAATGTTGATTCTATGGATATTATTGTTAAAGGCATTGGAGGTCATGGAGCTTACCCACATAAAACAATAGATCCCATAGTTTTATCTGCTCAATTAATTAATAATATCCAAACCATAAGAAGCAGAGAAATATCTCCCTTAGATGCAGCTGTAGTGACAGTTGGTTCAATACATGGAGGTACTAAACACAACATAATACCTAGCGAAGTTAAATTGCAACTGACTCTTAGGTCTTACACAGATGAAGTAAGAAATAACACCATTTCAAGTATTAAAAGGATATCTAGAGGTCTGGCTGATTCAGTTGGTTTGCCTGAAGAGCTATATCCTGAAATTACACTAAAAGATGAATACACTCCTGCTCTTTACAATAATCCTGAATTTACCGAAACCATTCGTCTAATTGCAGAAGAAGCTTTGGGTAAAGAAAATGTAATTAAATCTACACCCGTTATGGGAGGAGAGGATTTTGGAATGTATGGAAGAGTAGAGCCTAAAATTCCTAGTGTTCTTTTCTGGCTAGGGGCTGTTAATAAGAAGGTTTACGATAGGTCTAAAAGAGAAAATATAGAACTTCCTTCTTTGCACTCACCTTTTTTCCTGCCTGACTACAAACCTTCTATAGAGACTGGAGTTAAAGTGACTACGGCAATGGCTATAAATATCCTCTCTCAACCTGAGTGAGTAGCATTACATCTCAATTCTTCTTGAAAGAGCATGCATAATGGTACCTCCATCTACGTACTCCAGCTCCCCTCCTAATGGAACTCCTTGAGCTAATCTTGTTATCTTTATAGAGCCTATCTCTTTTAACGAATCATAAATTAATTGAGAAGTTGCTTCTCCTTCTAAGGTTGAACTGGTAGCTAAAATTATCTCGTTTAATTCACCCGTTTTAGAGTTCACTAAATCTATCAATTGATTTAATCCTAACTCTTCAGGGCCTATATTATCTATGGGAGATAATTGTCCATGCAAAATAAAGTACTTTCCACGAAACTGATTGCTATCTTCAATAGCTAAAACATCTGAAACACTTTCCACTACGCAGATTAACTCACTTGATCTCTTAAAGTCTGAACAGATGGTACAGATCTCTTCTTCACAAAAAATCCTACAAATCATGCATTGATCTACAAGCTCAATACTTTCTTTTAGATTTTGCGCTAGTAACTTTCCCGCTTCTCTATCTTTTTCTAATAAATGCAGAACCATTCTTCTAGCTGTCTTAGGGCCCACCCCTGGTAAACACTGAATTGAGGAAATTAGTGAATCAACTAATGGACTTATTTTACTCACTCAGCTTCCTTTCTTTTAATTGACGATTCAATTATTTTTCCACCCAAACTATCTAATATATGTTTAACATTAGGATCTTCGTTTAAAGAGTTAGTAGCCTCATTTAGCTCCCTCAGTTTTTCTTTATCTCTATTAACTTTCGGAGAATCATCAGAAATATTACCTTCTTCAAAAAATACAGTTACTTCTTTTCCTAAAGATCCTTCTAAGGCCTCATTAAATCTTTGTCTATGTTTTCCATTTAACAAAAGCAGTTTTTCTTCTGGCATTGAAAAATAAATTACTGATTCATCAACTTTTTTAAAACTTGAATAAGAGAGTAACTGCCTTGTTGCTGGATCTAGCTCTAAAGATTCAAAAATTAGATTCCAATTTTCAGGATTAATTTCTTTAGAACTTATATCTTTTGCTTTGTTTTGAGGTACCTCTTCCTCTATAACCGCCCTCTTATCCTCTTGAACATCTATGGTGTCTTTTTCTTCGGGCTTATTTATTTTGCGCGATTCAGTTTTAACTTTTTTTTTACCTTCCCGATCAGTGTCAGGTAAAAAAGATAACATTCTAAGCATAGCCATTTCAAAACCATCATCCATATTTGGTGCTAAATCTAAATCTCTCTTGGCTATAAGTCCTATCTGGTACATTATCTGAATATCTGTTTGAGAGATTAAGCTAGATAACTTTTCTATCCTTTTCTTATCAATATCTAATTCTTCTGCAACACCTGGAGATAGCTTTATTAATGCAATATTTTGTATTGCTTCCAAAAGTAAGTCCATTAAACGCTGATAATCTACGCTCATCGAAGAAATTTCTTTCAGAGTGGTCAATAGAGAAGTAGGATTATTCTCAATGATTGCCTCTAAAATCTGGAAAATTTGATCCTGAGGAAGAGTTCCTAACATTTCCGATATTTCATCTTCTTTTAATTTTCCATCTGTAAAAGCAATAGCTTGATCCGTAACAGTTAAACAGTCTCTTAAACTCCCTCTCGCAGCCTTAGCAAGCTGTGAAAGACTACCTTTATCAAAAGATATATTTTCTTCTTTTAAGATAAATTCAAGCCTACCTATCAATTCTGAAGAAGTTATATTCTTCAAGTGAAACTGTAAGCATCTAGAAAGCACTGTTGCTGGGACACTTTCTGGTTCAGTTGTAGCTAAAATAAATACAACATGAGGAGGAGGCTCCTCTAGGGTTTTGAGCAAAGCATTAAAACTGTGCTTAGAGAGCATATGTACTTCATCAATAAGATAAACTTTGTATCTTGATGATCCTGGCATGTGTAATACCGTTTCCAATAGTTGTTGAGTTTCCTCTACACCTCTTCTAGAGGCAGCATCTACTTCTTGAAAATCCATAAAACTGCCTTCATTGATTGATGTACATGTGTTGCAATTATTACAAGGTTTTGAAGTTAATCCTTCCTCGCAATTTAAGCTTTTAGTTAAAATTCTACCTATGGTTGTTTTGCCAACGCCCCTGGTACCACTTAGTAAGTAAGCTTGGTGAATCTGATCTCCATCTAAAGAGTTAGAAAGAGCCTTAACTACATGGTCTTGTCCCACTACTTCAGAAAAATTCTTGGGTCGGTATTTTCTAGCTAAAACTTGATAAGACATAATATTAAAACTCTATAATCATATAACCCTTTTCAACTTTGTCCATCTACCATTTCATTTCTCTTGACCGATTCATAAGCTTTATCAATCTGTAAAAAATTAAAGCCTCTATAATTTAAAAACTGTTTAATCTTTACCTCTATCTGCTTATCATTTAAATCCTTACCTTTAGCCTTTTTTAATAAAGCTGATCGTGCTAGCTCTATCCAATCTTGATCTTCTAGTATGTCGATAAAAATTTCTTTATTAACTCCTCTTTGTATTAATTCTTGAGATATCCTTATAGGCCCAAATCCTTTTCTTAACCTGCTTTGTATATAAGCTTCAGAAAACCTTTGGTTATCAATTAAACCTTCTATTTTAAGTTTTTCTATTTGGTTTTCTAATTCCTCTATGGATTCAACTTTTTTTCTAAGCTTGGTTCTTAATTCGTGATCAGAATGCTCTCTTCTTGCAAGATAATCCAGTAACTTTGATCTTATTTTTTTTGGGTCACTTAAATCCATGAATAAAGTATATTCTTTATCTAAATTAAAAAAAGACTTGTTAAACTTCAAATCAAGTTAAAATACTTGCTTTAAATCGAGAGAGAAATATGAAAAAAATCAGTTTAGTGATACTCACTATTTTTTTAGCTAGCTGTTCAATTAATATAGTTAATAATGAAGCTACTGCTGCTTTAGGAGAGGAAGAAAAAAATAAAGAAAAAAAGAATCAAAACATAGTTTGTGAAAAGGTTTATAACACGAGCTCAAGAATTCCAAAAAAAATATGCACTACCGTTGCAGAGAGAGAAAAGCTTGAGAAAGAAAAAGAGGCAAGCAAGAAAATCCTTAGAGATGCCCAAACTAGAAGCGGCACAATAGGCGGAGACATGCAGGAGTAAATTGTGGACCAACTGAATTACATAAATAAACCTCTGTTTGGACATGGCTCCGTAGGTCATGTAAGTGAAGTTCTTAGAGAAATGGGAATATCAAAACCATTAATTTGCACTGATCCAGGCCTAAAAGACATAGGCATGCTTGATCAAGTTAGAAATCTAATTTCCAATGAATTTACTCCTGTGGTTTTTGATCAAACACCTGCAAATCCAACTCAAGAAGCTGTAGAGCTAGCTTTTGAAAAATACAATACAGAAGGATGTGATGGAATTATAGGTCTAGGTGGAGGATCCAGCATTGACCTAGGTAAGGCAGTAGCTGTTTTGGTTAAAAATGGTGGAACTATTGATGAGTATTCAATTAATGAAGGAGGAATGGAAAAGATAAAAGAGACGGCTCCTCTTTTAGCAATCCCTACTACCTCAGGAACAGGAAGTGAGGTGTCTAGTGGATCTGTTATTATCATGAATGACGGAAGAAAACTCATTCTAGTTAGCCCTCTACTTATTCCTGATAAGGCTCTTTGTGATCCTGACCTTACTCTAGGCTTGCCACCTTTATTAACAGCTGGAGCAGGAATGGATGCTCTAACTCATTGCATTGAAGCCATTCTTTCGCCAGTGATTGACCCACCAGCGGAAGCAGTGGGTCTAGATGGAGTTGAAAAAGCATATGGAGAAGGAAACCTAATCAAGGCAGTTAAAGATGGATCAGATAAGGAAGCTAGATGGAATATGATGATGGCTTCAACCGAAGGAGCTATGGCATTCACTAAAGGTTTAGGAGCAGTTCATTCCATGAGCCATGCTGTGGGAGCAAGAAAAGACTTGAAAGTTCACCATGGAACTCTGAATGGAGTGATTCTTCCCACCATTCTTAGATTTAATAAAGATCACGTTGGTAACAAGTATAAAAAAATTGCAAAAGCGATGAACCTTAATGAAGATGCAAATCTTGCAGAAGCAATAGAAGAGCTTAATTCAGAAATAGGCCTTCCCAAAAATCTAAAAGAAATGGGAGTTACGGAAGACATGATTCCTTGGTTGGCTGAACACTGTATGGGAGATCCTTGCACATTCACAAATCCAGTTATGCCCACACTAGACCAATACAAGGAACTATTTGTAGAAGCTCTTGGCTAGAATAAAAGGTAATTTAGGATAATTATTGCACCTAAAAATATTAGAGACTGTATAAGGCATCCTTTATATTCTCTAATACCCTTATTCCATTTGGGTCGATTATCTCTTTCAGTTTGAGCTTTAGAGGCTTTAAATCTACCAAAGTAGAAAAACACTAATAGAGAAAAAAGTGCTAAAGCACCAAAGAAAATTGAATTAAGATCCACTATCGTCTAAGTTTTGCAAGCAATCTCAAAATTTCTAAATACAACCAGATTAGTGTAACCATTAAAGAGAATGCGCCATACCATTCCATGTATTTAGGAAGATTATTTTCTGATCCTTGCTCAATAAAATCAAAATCTAAAACTAAATTCAAAGAAGCAATTCCTACTACAAACAGGCTAAACCCTATTCCGAAAAGACCATTTGAATGAATCAGAGATATGCCAGCACCTCCAAACATATTCATCATAATACTTACAAAGTAAACAAGAACAATGCCGCCAGTTGCTGAAAATATCATTAATTTGAAATTCTCCGTTGGCTTAATTAAACCTGTCTTGTAAGCAACCAAGAGAGAAGCTAGGATTCCAAAAGTTAGCCCTATAGCTTGAATAACTATTCCCGGAAATTGATTTTCATACATTACAGATATAGTTCCTAAAGCCAATCCTTGTAAGGCAGCATAAATTGGACCTGAAGTAGCTGCTATATGAGGTCTAAAAATTGTGACTAAAGCTGCTATAAACCCACCTACAAATCCAATTCCCATTAATCCTGGTGATGGAAAATTCCAACTATAAATGGCAGTTGTAAAACATATAGCTAGAAGAATTCCTGTTTTATTAACTGCTCCATCAAGAGACATGCTTTTTTCAGTGGGTAAATCTGAAAATTGTGCATCTTCTTTGAATTTATCACCGAAAGCAGGATTTCCTGATCTTCCAAAGGTATCTAAGGCGACATGCTTTGACATATCTTCTCCAAATTAATTATTATGGAGTAATTATCTCAAAAATAAATCTTCTCGAATAGACTATAAGGAAAAGCGATGGTTGAAAAATGGAAAAAGATTAAAAGTAAACAGATTTTTGGAAATAAAATATTTGGATTCAGAGAAGATCTTGTGGTTTCTCCCAAAACCAACAAAGAGCATCCTGTTTGGGCAATGGATGTTCCTGATTGGATAAATATTATTCCTATAACTCCAGATGGTAAGGTTATATTCATAAAACAATATAGATTTGGAACTGAAGAAATTACATTAGAAGTCCCTGGGGGAATGGTAGAGAAAGATGAAGATCCTAAGTTGGCAGCTGTAAGAGAAATGACAGAAGAAACAGGTTATACATCAGATGAAGTACATCAAATAGGAGTTGTTACACCCAACCCTGCTCTTATGACTAATAAAACTTTCTCTTATGTAGCTTTAAATGTAGAAAAAACTGAAGAACAGAACTTAGATACTATGGAAGACATAGAGGTTCTGGAAGTAGGACTTGATGAAGTCAAACAACTTATAAAAAGTGGTGAAATTAATCATGCTTTGGTAGTTTCAGCTTTTTACTTTCTTAATGAATTTAAACAGAACAATGGGTCGTAAAGCAGAAAACTCTTGTAAAAATAGCTTATTATATTTTTCTCCTAGCGAAGGGGTTAACTCCTATTTTCATAATAGCCTGATTTACATGTGCGAGCATAATGAAGAAGGCTCTATGGGAGTAATTATTAATCGCACTACCCCTATCTCTATAGAAGAATTATTCAAAAGTTTAGATTTAGAGGTAGAAGTAAAATTAAGTCAGAAAAATCTCCTTCTTGGGGGCCCGGTCAATCCAGACTCTGTGTTGGTTCTTCATGATTCTAGTGAATCTTTTAAATCGTCAATAAATATTACTGATAGCATTAATCTTACTACCTCCCTTGATATCCTGAAAAAAATATCCATAGGAGAAGGTCCAGAAAATTCCTTAATTCTATTGGGTTATTCTGGCTGGAGTGGACAACAGCTGGATGATGAGATTTCAGATAATGCCTGGATACAATTACCTTCAAATTTTGATATTATTTTTAAAACCCCTCATGAAGAACAAGTTGAAAAAATGTCAAATATAGTTGGATTTGATTTAACGATGGTTAGTCCTGATTTTGGAAATGCATAAAATATGAAAAAAATAACTCAATCTTTATTCTTCATTTTTATCTCTTGGCCATTAACGGCGGGCAGCTACCAAATAGATTACGAAGAACGATTAAAAGCTAGCCTCAATGAAAATAATGCAGAGATGTCAGCCACAAAAATAAAATTGGAAGCCTTGAAGCTAAAGGCTTGGTCTGATAAAGAATTCTTTCAAAATGACGTAAAAAAGTTCCTACAACAAGACAAAGAAGCTTTTCCTGAAGAAGATGGGATCCTTTTCATTGGCAGTTCCAGTATAAGATTCTGGTTATCTTTAGAAAGTGATATGAGGCCTTTTCCAGTCATTAATCGGGGATTTGGAGGAGCTCAAATTGTCCATGTAAATAACCACCTAGAAGAAATAGTGTTTCCATACAAACCTAAAGCTATTGTTTTTTACTGTGGTTCTAATGACCTTGCTGGCTTAAAAACTCCTGAAGAAGTATTTAGTGATTTTCAATATTTTCTTACGGCCATAAGTCAACATCTTCCCGAAGCAAAACTATTTGTTATTGGGGTAAAACCTTCACCCTCCAGAGAATATCAGAAAAATAAACAAATCAGTCTTAATAATATGATCAAAAATTTATCTGATACTAACGAATCTCTATATTTCCTAGATGTTAGACCTTCCATGCTTTTAACATCAGGAAAAGCTGATCCCTCTCTATTTGTAAAAGACATGCTTCATATGAATAAAAAAGGTTATGAAGTTTGGACTCGGATTGTTAAAACGGCTCTTATCGAAAATCTATAATTATCTATCTGCTGGTAATAAACCTGTCTCCTTAAGAAAAGAAAAAGATTCAGATATGTCTTTCTTTGGTCTATCTGGAATATTATTAATAGGAAAAGCTATAGGTGTTACGTCACTATCTATTTTTTCACCTACTTTTATTTCTGATCTATCTACGCTGAAATGGAACCTATCATCTCCTCTTGTACACCCATCAGCAAAAAAGATGACCGTATAAACTAATCTTTCTTTGTCAGATTTATTTTGTTTAGCTTGGTGAAATGTTAATCCATTGTGAAACGAAACATCTCCGGGCATTAAGCTAAGATATTCAGGTTGAATCTCATTGATTTGTGTGACCTCCGATAGTTCCTCAGTTGATACTTTCCCTGAAAAGATATTTATAAACCTTTCATTTTCATCCAGGTGAGAGCCAGGGAAAAATCCTAATTGCCCATTATTCTCATTTATCTCTACTAAAGGAATCCAAGCAGTTATGGTTTTGTTTTCTTTAATTGGCCAATAAGGCTTATCGTGATGTATATCTGTTTCTCTTCCACCTGGTTCCTTTATTAAGGCCTGATCATGCCAGATTCTTATAGTTTCTACACCTAGTAATTTTGCTGCTGTTGAAGTTATTTTTTTGTGGAATGCTAACTTTCTTATTTCTGGAAAGTCCTCCCATAAATTCTGGCACTGAATAAATGACTGCTCATATTCAGACTTATCTTTAAGGGTTCTTTTATCTAATTTTTTTCTCTGTTTTGTTGCCAGTTCTATTTGTTCTTTATATTCATCAATTTCAGAGGCCCCAATCAAATTTCTAACTAAAACATAACCCTTTTGATTAAATTCTTTTATAGATTCACCACTCATATTAAAAATTATATATAAATATGCTTTTATCTTCTTACATTAAGCTTGAATTTATAGTGATTATCAATTTACTGGACATTTTATTGATTGAAAGAAACTCAATCTGTAAGATTCGCCCTTTCTTTACTTAAAACTTTAATCTACTTTAAATATGAGTTAAGTTTGAGATAAGAGTTATGGTATATAAATTAATTATAAAAAAACTCTACGTCTTATTTTCTATAGGACTGATTTTTAATCCCTTATTAAGTTCAAATGAGGTTTTTGAAGCAAGTGATTCCACCCTAAAAATTATCTCTGAATCTTATTCAGCACAAGAGGGTGATACGCTTCTAGTTGGCCTAAACTTCAAATTAGATTCTGGATGGCACACCTACTGGAAAAATCCAGGTGATGCTGGTGGTGCAGCTGAAGTAATCTGGAATCTTCCTGAAAAAGTTATAGCATCGGAAATATTATGGCCTGGTCCTGAAATGATTCCTGTCGAACCTTTAATGACTTATGGTTATGAAGATGAAGTTACTCTGTTAACCGAATTAAAAATAGGTAAAGAAGCTCAATTTCCAATAAAAATAGAAGGTAAAGTCGCTTGGTATACCTGTAAAGAGATATGTATACCTCAAGAAGGCAAGATTTCTCTTTGGTTGAATAAAGGGAAGAAGCTAAAATCAGATTTCTATAAAGACTTGCTTTTAACTAAGGATCAAGTGCCTCTAGAAATTAGTTACCCTCACAGAATTAATAAACTAGATGGAAGAATAATCCTAGAAATAGAGTTAGACAAAGTCCAGGAAATAGAAAAGGTAAATTTCTTTCCTAATAAATACGGTCTAATTAACTACGCAGCTAAACAAAATTTAGAACAAAACAATAAGAGTCTTTCTTTAGTTCTGGAACCTTCAAAAATTGAGCAAAATATTGAAAGATTCGCAGGGGTTATAGAAATAAGAAAGAACCAGTCTATAGAATATTATGAAATAGACCTTCCCATAGAGAATAAAGATCAAATAGATTCGCCTTCGATGAGCATCTTAACTGCTCTACTCTTTGCTTTTTTAGGAGGAATAATTCTAAATATAATGCCCTGTGTCTTCCCTATTCTTTCAATTAAAATACTGGGCTTTATTAACCATAGTCATGGGTCAAAAACTAAACTTTTTCAGCATGGTTTAGTTTTTTCAATTGGTGTTTTGGTTACCTTCATTTCCATAGGAGCTCTTCTTCTTATTTTAAAGTCCGGCGGAGAATATATTGGTTGGGGCTTTCAACTTCAGTCGCCAATTATAGTAACCTTGCTCATGTATCTATTTATAGCCATAGGGGTAGTTTTTATCTCTGATATAACCCTAGGGTCCAGACTCGCTGCAATTGGAAACTTTTCTTCAGACCGAACTGACTTGTCGGGTTCTTTTTTGACCGGTGTACTTGCCGTAATTGTGGCCTCACCTTGTACAGCACCTTTTATGGGATCAGCATTAGGCTTAGCCTTATTGCAACCAGGTTTGCATTCTATTTTTATTTTTATTGCTTTGGGTTTTGGTTTTTCGTTACCTTATTTAGTTTTGACAATTAACCCTAAATTGCTTCAGAAACTTCCTAGACCTGGACAATGGATGGAAACCCTTAAACAATTTATGGCATTTCCTATGTGGGCTTCAGCCATCTGGCTAGCTTGGATACTTTCATCTCAAGTAGGAAATAATGAGTTGATGCTGGCTATTTTTGGTTCTCTACTAATTGCAGCTTCCTTATGGACACTAGATAAATCTAAGTTATTAGCTGTAGTATTTTTAATAGTCTCTTTTGTTTTTGTACCAACTAAATATAGTGCATCCGAACCTTCTCAAGAAGACACAACTTATTCTTCAATTAAATTAGAAGAATTGAGAAATCAAAATGTTCCTGTTTTCGTAAACTTTACGGCCGACTGGTGTATCACGTGCAAAGTTAATGAATCAGTAGCATTGAATCAGTCATCTGTTAAAGAATTGATTGATAAAAAAGGAATAGTCTACTTAAAAGCTGACTGGACAAGAAAAGATGAAATAATTGCTCAAGAACTTTATAAATATGGAAGAACCGGGGTTCCCTTGTACTTGCTCTTCCCTTCTGGCCAGAAACCAATTATTCTTCCTGAGTTATTAACAGAAGATCTTTTATTAAATTACTTAAAACAGGTTAATTAGGAGTTGTAGTGAAAAAAATAATCATAGGTTTAATTTTTGTTCCTTTTATTCTATCGGCTTCAATTAAGACAGGATCAGAAGCTCCTGACTTTGAACTCATGGATTCTTATGGCAATAAAGTTAAACTCTCTAGTTTCCAAGGAAAGAGAGTAATTTTAGAGTGGACTAATCATGGCTGTCCCTTCGTAGATAAGCACTATAAAACTGGAAACATGCAGAACACTCAAATTGAAGCAAAGGAGAATAACTATATATGGCTATCTATTATCTCTTCTGCTCCTGGAACTCAAGGCTATGTAAGCTCACAAGAAGCAAACCAACTAACTTCTTCTCGAGGCGCTCAACCATCACACGTTTTATTTGATCCAGAAGGAATTGTAGGGAAAAGTTATGGAGCCAAAACCACTCCTCACATGTACATCATAGACAAGCGTGGGTCGTTAAGATATCAAGGAGCAATTGATGATGCTGGAGGAAGAGGTTTTATGTTTAAAGATCTATCTCAAGCTACCAACTATGTTAAGGAAGCAATTAAAGAAATAAATGGGAACAGGAAAATATCATTCCCTGCAACCAAACCTTACGGATGCTCAGTGAAATATAAAAGCTAAACTTATTCAGGTGCTTTAAAAACTGACCCTAGTTTCTGACCAAGTGTCATATCTCCAGAAAATTTAACCTTACCAGTCATAAAAGCCTGCATCGCAGCTGCTTGATCACCAGAGAAGATTTTCTCCATGGTCTCCTCGCTATCAAAGGTTAGGCTTAAACCTGGGTTATCATGTTCTCCTTCTTCCACATTGAGTGAACCATTACTTATATCAACATGAAAATTAGTTAGATCTTGGATATTTATTTGAATAACTGCTTCTATTCCTGAAGCCCCTTCTGAATCGAAGGCTGCTTCTAATCCATTTTTTAAGTCATCAAAAGTTGCCATAATTACTCCTTAGTTCTTTTATTTTATTTATTTACACCTAAGTAAAGTACAATTTATCTTTGATGTAAATCATAAAATTAAAAATAAAGACTTGATTCATGAAAAGAGAAGATCTTCCTGAAGAGGCCAAAAAAGAATTTGAAAAAAGAGTAAATGCAAGAAAAGGAGATTTATCCTTTGAAAAAATTGTACATACAACTTTTTTAACTGATTCTCAGAAAAATTCGTGGAATGAGTCTGGTTTTATTCTCTGCAAAGGAATGATAAGTGAGCAAGATTGCGAACAGATTAATCATGAAGTATCTGAAATAATTCATTCGATAATAAAAGAAGAAGATGAATTTTCTCATGCTTATGGTGGTGATGGAAAAATAGCTATCAGAGAAATGAAACCAAATGAACATGCAAAAACAATAGAAGATGAAATGTCTAAGTTGTTTCGTATTCATTCCAAAGGGATATTTAATGACATAATTAAAAGAGAAGAATTTATAAACCCATTAAGAGATATATTGGGTGAGAATATAGATTGCTTCCTCAGTCAATTTATTTTTAAAAATCCTGGTGCTTGGGGACAGCCTTGGCACCAAGATTCCTCTTACTTTAACTTTAATAAATCTCCACAAGTAGGAGTCTGGATTGCAACTAGTGAAGCAACACTTGAAAACGGATGCTTAGTTATTCTTCCTGGTTCACAAAAGGAACCACTTCATGAACACCTTACCGATGAGAGGCCTGGTGCGAATTACGGTTATACCGAAATAAAGGATCATGACTTCTCTAATGAAGAGCCTCTATTATTGAAGAAAGGAGATGTCTTATTCTTTCATAGCTTCCTAATGCATAAATCTTATGACAATAAGTCTTCAGAACGAAGAACAGCTATGGTGTATCATTTTGCTGAGTCTGATACTAAAGTTATGGGTCTAGACAGTCCTACAAATGAATGGGTAAATATACTTAGGAATGGAGAAAGAATTTGAGAACAGCTAAATTTTTTCTTCTCTCTTTTTTCTTTGTTTTATTTTTCATCTTCCTTCTTACTTCCTATATTAAGATTTCTACCAGTGGGGTAATTGGTGAACTTCCAAAAGATGGAAAAATTGCTCCTAATTTGAGAGTAAGTTCTAAATCGAATCAAACTGGAATATATTTTGGGGACTTACATGTACACACCACATTCTCTCAAGATGCCTTCATGTTTAGCCTACCCATGCTTCAAGGCGAAGGTGCCCATCCTCCTTCTGATGCATGTAATTTTGCAAGGTACTGCTCTTCTTTGGATTTCTTTTCTATTACTGACCATGCTGAAGCTATTTCAAAAGACATGTGGGATAAAACTATTAATTCAATTAGGTCTTGTGAAATAGTCAATCATGAAGGAAAAACTGATTTAATTGCTTTTCCAGGTTGGGAATGGACTCAAATGGGTCAACGGCCTGAGGTACATTTTGGACATAAAAATATTATTCTAAGAGATATAGATAATGTTCCAGCAAAACCAATAGGAGCAGGAAATACAGGAATGGATGATCTAATAAATAATCCTATTACGCCCCTTCTTCCTCTGGTAATAGATTTTCCTCCTGAAAAAATAGACTTTAATTTTTTAAGCTATGCAAACTACATTTATGGAACTCCTTTTTGCTCAGAAAAAAATACTGAGGATTGTAGAGAAAGCGCGTTAACTCCTAAAGAATTATTCAATAAGCTTGATAAATTAAATATGGATAATTTAGTTATACCTCATGGAACGGCTTGGGGAATCCATTCTCCTCCCAATTCTGATTTTAAACTACAATTAAAAAATGGAAATCATGATCCAAATAAACAAAGGTTAATTGAGGTCTATTCAGGTCATGGTAATTCAGAACTTTATAAAGATGTTAAACACATAGATTATGATGAAAGCGGAAATGCATTTTGCCCAGATCCTACAGAAGAATTCGAACCTTGCTGCTGGAGAGCAGGAGAAATAGCAAAAGAAAAATGTACCAGTGAAGACCCTAACCTGTGTTCAAAAGAATCAGAAACAGCTAAAAAAGCTTTTTTAGATAATATCTCCAATTCCCTTACAAAATTTTCTGTTGTAAAAGGTGCAAAGCCTGAAGACTGGAAACAATGTGGACAGCTGAAAAACACTTTCTTACCTGCTTATACATATAGACCAAAGATGAGTGCCCAGTATGCATTGGCTTCAAGAGAAGAATCTAAT